>ENA-UEPG01000393-UEPG01000393.1-human-gut-metagenome-genome-assembly--contig:-NODE-393-length-45654-cov-23.638217_pt1 | contig 45654 bp, 40 predicted proteins | sample MGYA00242893_ERZ507902 | MGnify/ENA primary metagenome ERZ507902 (study PRJEB26167, sample SAMN06115491) | human gut metagenome | host: Homo sapiens | place: China:Gansu | collected 2015-04-23...
TTATTACATAGAGTGCTGACTCAGAGAAAATTCAGACCAGATGAATCTGCACTCAAAAATTCAAGTGGAAAACGAATACGAACAAATAAAGGTAAAAAAGAGCGTCATATATATTATCCTTCACATCTTGATTCAATTATATATAGCTACTATAATGATATTTTGACGCAAGCATATGAAAAATATTTATCTGACAAGGATTATGCTTCTGTTGCGGTAGCGTATCGTAAGATTCCTAAAAACGATTTGTTGGAGGGTAACAAATGTAATATTGAGTTTGCGGCTGATGCGTTTCTATTTATTAGAAATAATAGGCATCGCAGGTTATCAGTAATTGTTGCTGATGTTACATCTTTCTTTGATAATCTTGACCACAGATTATTGCACAAGCAATGGAAAAAGGTTTTGAATGTTGAAGATTTACCAGCAGATCATTATAAAATTTACAAAAATCTTGTTGATTATAAATATGTTAATGAAAATGAGTTGTTTAAGAGGTTTCAGCATAAATTGATAGTTGAACGCCATAAACCCAATGATGCAAGTAGTGTAGAGCTAAAACGTAAATACGTTAGTAAGATATATCATTTGCGGCATGAGAATGTTGTAGCATATTGTTATGCTGATGAATTTTTCAGAGAGGCTACTGACCTAATCAGAGTAGATAAACCATTTAACAAACAAATTAGAGAGAAACAAGGTAAACAAAATAAAAGAGGAATACCACAAGGGACACCACTTAGTGCAACACTAGCTAATATTTATATGCTTGATTTTGATGTAAAGATTTATGAAGGAGCATCAAAACCGTATAAGAATGTGTATTATCAAAGATATAGTGATGATTTAATTCTTATTTGTAATCAGGAGGATGAAAAATATTTCTACGACCTAATACGTGAAGAGGTCGAATATAAAGCGCATTTGGAAATTCAGGAATCAAAGACTCATGTTTATCGTTATGAGTTAGACCATAACAATGCTTTGGTAGGGGGGATTGTTAAAGATGGAGTTGTACATACCAATAAGCAGTTAGAGTATTTAGGGTTTGTATTTGAAGGAGATAAGGTTAAAGTCAAAGCTTCCGGATTCTCTAAATTTTATAGGAACATGAAACGTTCTTTTAGAAGAGGTATTCACTTCGCAAAACAGGCACATATTCCATCAAACTCATTATTTGAAAGACGGTTATATAAAAGATTTACACATTTGGGGTCAAAACGAAGGTTAAAATGGATTGCAGATTGTAGTAGTCCGACAGGGTATAAACGAACTACATTTTATGATTGGGGTAATTTTATTAGTTATTTAAATAAAGCAAATGCTGTTATGAAGGAAATAAATCAGGGTGATAATATCGTTAAACAATATAGGAAAGTTTGGAAAAAATTCCATATGTTAAAAAAACAAGCATATAAAGAGATTACGACTCGTAAGCCATAGTAACTATTGTCTCATTTGGCTAATATCTTTCTATCCAGTTTAATCTTACACTCTGATTCTGTGTGCGACATTTTACGTTCAATGGTAGATATTTCCGAATTACGGAGGGTGTGAGCAAATACCCTCTTTATGAATGTGGCAGTCTGTAAACGTGGCTTGCCAAATGCTTTGCCAATATTCCATCCAAAGTGCATGATGTCAATGGTTTTTAATTGAGCATCAACCTTTATCTGCTCAACTTTAGGCAGGGAATCGGATAGGTAGTATTCTGTAATATATCCACATAAACGATTGAGGTCAGTTTCGCTAAGGTAGAGAACCAAGTTTCGTTTCGTATATGCGAGAACCTTATCTAATTTTTCTTGCGATGTCCGTTCCTTTTCAGCCATAGCGTTGGCACGGAATATCTCGTATTCTGTTGGCTGATTGGATTCTTCGATGGGTATATTATTGATGGTAGAAGGTGTGGCTTCTTCCTTTGGAAGTTCTGCCACGTCTTCGTTGAGTTCGGAACACGATGGATTAGAAACTTCTTCTGTTGTGTCAGATGTAGTTTCTATTTCAATTTCGGGCTCAGGCTCAGAAATGATAAGTTCTGAATTCTGGGTGCTTTCGGCTAGTTCCGAGTGTACCACTGGAGCTTCTACCACTATAACCTTATTGCGGTAGCATTCAAACCTCATAAAGCACTTCTCTATTGTCGGTGAAAGGAGTTGTCTGAATACCATTTGCAGATTAAGATAGATTGCTCCAATGACAATGGAGCATACCATAAAAATAAGGTAGCTGCTGAACTCGTCCCAACCATAGTGTAGTACGGTTTGACGGGCTAAAACACCAATGATGACGATTGTTCCGAAAACAATCAGATGCAAGGTAATATGTTCTATCTTTTTCTGCTCCATAATGATATATGTTAATCGTTCTGCTGCAAATATATAGGATTTATTTTTGGGAAAATCCATAGTTTTGCTTGCCAACGGACTCTTGACAATATATTTCATCACATTTCACTACGTTACATGCCTTATAATAAGCGTGTTGTGAAATTCTTTATTTTCGGTGAAAATAGTTGGTACAATGGGGTTGTGTACCTTTAAATAAAGATTATCTGCATCGTTTCTGACTAAACAATGCAGATAATCTGATGATTGAAAGGTTGTTTTTATTAGCAATACAATGTACTGTTCGCCCCTTCATTAAGGTATAGTAGGATGTTGCAGTTCTGCTTATGAACGACCTTGCTTATTAGCCATTTTCTGAATGTAGTGGAATGTCCCGTGTCTATTTGATAGGATAGGGCTATAATCATATTGAGATTATACACATCGGCATAATTCCCATTCTCTAATCTGATACATCGGCAGACTTCATACTCCTTTAAGATATTGGCTTTCAATATCGCTTTTATGCGAGAATTGATTACTCCAGCCGTTGTATAGAACAAGTCGGCAATCTCCCAAGTGGTCATCCATACTTCGCCATCAAAGATATGGATGCCTTGTCCGTTGTTTGTTATGATTCCTCGTTTCATGGTTATACTCATTTTAATGAAATCTTATTGGCTGTCTCTCGTTTCTTCACATTGACCAAATCTGCGTAGATTTGAGTAGTGGAAACGTTCTTGTGAGTTAGCATCTTTGATACTGTGTAAATATCTGTACCTAAAGAGATTTGTATGACTGCATAGGAGTGACGAAATCCGTGAAAGGTTATCGGCTTCGTTATTCCTGCTTTTTTGAGCCAGTTCTTCGGCGGATAGTTAATCATGCTTCGCTTTAATCCCTTGAATACCTTTCCTGTGTCGGGGGTTCCGCATAGTTCGTAGGCTTCGTAACTGATAGGGAGTGTCGCTTCCGTTTGGGTTTTCTGTGTTCTGATACGTAAGCAATAGCCTTGGTCGGGAGCAATGGCGAAGTCTTCCCATTGAAGATTGAGAATATCGCTGATGCGCAAACCTGTCAGACAAGCAAACAAAGAAGCGGCTTTCAGAACGGGGATGTCACAAGGAGTGGCGGCAAGCTGTTTCACTTCATCCAGTGTCAGATACTCTTTCTTCACATCTTGCGGTTCAATCTTGTCAAGATAGTCATTGATATTTTCCCGAAGCCATTTGTCTCGGTAGGCAATTTTCAACAATCCTCTGAAAGTGGAGTAGTAGCCGGATGCTGAATTGAGGGATATGGGACGATTGCTGTGTTTGAGCTGCTTGGCATTCAACAAGTATTCACGGAACTTCTTGCACAAGTCCACAGTGACCTCGCCAAAGGTACACTGCCCTTTGACGAAGTTATAGAAATGCTGATAGACAAACGTCCATTTCTGGTCTTTGCTTCGGCACATCTTTTTGAAGTAGGCGAGGAAGTCAGCTTTCTGCTTTGTCTTGTCCAAGAAGCCGAACTCTTCATTGATAAGCGACTGTACTCTAATACAACGAATAGCCTCTGCTTTGTTCAACATATCGTTGTTGAACTCCCTTTCCATTTCGTTTTTGGGGTGGGCATAGATGTAAATGCCGAGATATTCCCGACGACTCATCTGCATGGTTTCTGGGTTACGGACTGCCGGATAATAATCCAGATACAAGGAGATGCGATTATTCCGAATCGCTCTCTGACGAACTGTTACTTTTGTACATGTGTGTGTCATACTGTTTAATATTTAGAGTTTTACATTTGTTTTTGCAAAGGAATATGGTGATTCAATGGTGGCTACATTCACCGATAAATAACTTATTCAATCTTTGGGGCTTCAAGCAATTTATCTAGTTCGGGCTTGGAGATAAGCGTGTATTTGCCCTTCTTGACCTTTGGGATATTATGATACTTCGCATAATGATAGAGTTGGTCACGGGTGAGATTGAACTTCTCCATTGCTTCGGCTACCGTATAATACTGCGGTTCTTCGGGTGCTGCCACGCCTTTGGCTATATCCACATGCTTCTTGGAATAGTACACCATGATACCTTCTTTCTTCTTCGGGATGGCATTCTTGGAAACGAAAGTGTAGATAGCAGATAAAGTCATGCCGAATTTCTCCTGCATTTCTTGGGTACTATACCATTCGGTAATGTCGGGATTCGGAGCTTTCTTGGCAAAGTAAGCATCCATGTGCTTCTTGCTCCAGTAGGTCTTACCACGATTGAAAGTGCGAGGAATGTTGTTCTTTTTGGCTACCGCAAATATCCATGATTCGTTTACATGGTATTTCTCTTTCACTTCGGCTGTAGTATAGAAGTCGATGATAGGGACTTTCTCTTTTGGTTGTTTGTCCTCTGTTTCTTGAACAATAAAGTCTGTCATATCTTCTATGTCAGCTCTGCGAACAAGGGTTTTCCTTTCAAATCGGATTACCTTGATTACACCATTGCGGATATAGCGATATATGGAAGTGCGCCCGATATTTAATAATTCGGCTACTTCTGACGGAGTAAGATACTCTTTGTTGTTTAAGTTGGGAGGTGTCTTGATACTTTTCCCAAGTTCATGTTGCAGACTTTCGATGCGTTGTTTTCTAACCCTGTCTTTGTAGGCAAGGTTGGCACATCGGTGTGAACAATACTCTGTGGTAGTCTTATGAGCTGTGAAAACAGCGTTGCACCACTTACATCTTTTCTGAATGTCGATTCTACTACTCATTTTATTTATCCGTTTATTTCGCCAAATCTGTTTCATCGCGTACTACCACGTACCATGACATACCAGTGTATCCACGACCTTTCCGACCTAAAATCGGAGAGTAACAAGCGAGCAACAAATACGGTACAAAAATGAGCTGAAAAAGCCCTATAAACGATAACCATCGCTTATAAGGCTAAAAAGAAAGGCGCTCAAAATGAACGCCTTAATAATCATTGATGATATATGCTAACCGTTGGTAATCACCACTTACTTGCCTATGCAGCATATTATGCTAATTGATTATCAATAGTTTACAGCCTAAAAGATAGACTGCTCGAAAATTTACTTGTTTTTTCGTCAAAAATCGAAGATTTAACACTTTTAACCTTAGTTTATCTTCAAACGAAGGGAAAAAGAGAAAATGGCTCTCTTTTGCTCCGAAACCTCCGGTTCGCAAAGATAAGGCATATCGGTGATTATTTCGCCGATTCGAGTTGCAAAATCAGAGATGGTTTTACAGATTTTGGGGTTGGCTCTTGTCATCATTTTATGCCTTGGTCGGAATTGTGTTTTGCTCTGTCTTTGATTTAGGTTATTTCTATTTTTCGCAGCCAAAAGAGAATGTCTGTAGGTCTGGTTTGACTCAGTCATGGCGAAGCCATTTCTTTTTCTCCCTCTGTTAGCTTTACTTTAATGCACGTATATATGAATACGGGGATAAAGTAAAGTTGTTCTTCATTTTGAGGTGTAAATAAACTCTGAATTTGGCGGTATATTCAAGAATAAGTCTTATTTTTGCATTGAATAATATTTTGTTTGTTGATTGGTAAATATGGGCACTATGAATAATATAGTAACTTTTAATATTTCAAGTCCAAGTGATATTGCTTTGCAGATTGCAGCAAGAGTCAAGGTTCGGAGGCTTGAATTGGACTTAACCCAAGAAGGATTGGCGGCAAGAGCAGGAGTCAAGTTCGCCACTTATCGCCGATTTGAGCAGACGGGAGAGATTTCATTAAGAGGATTGCTTCAAGTCGGATTTGCTTTGAATGCGCTTTCTGATTTTGATGCTCTTTTTGCGCAGAAGCAATATCAGTCATTAGATGATGTATTGAATGAGCAGAGTGTTATACGTAAAAGAGGGAAGAAAAATGAATAGCATAAAGCAGATAGAGGTAATATATGATAATAGACTGGTTGGCAGATTGGCTTTAACCAAAGAGAGTTTATGTGCATTTGAATATTCGGCAGAGTGGCTCAATTCTGGTTTTTCTATATCTCCGTTTGAGTTACCATTGCGCAGTGGGGTATTTATAGCAAAACCTCGTCCGTTTGATGGTGGATTCGGTGTTTTTGATGATTGTTTGCCTGATGGGTGGGGATTGCTAATTCTTGATAGATACCTGCAGCGGAACGGGGTCAATCCACAAACACTGTCACTACTTGACCGTCTTGCGTTGGTCGGTTCTACTGGACGCGGCGCATTGGAATTTCGTCCAGACAAGAGTGTTGTATCAAAGCAAGAATACGCAGATTTTGAAAAATTGGCATTGGAGGCGGAACAGATTCTTGATAGCGACAATTATAACGGAGAGGGAATTGAGGAGTTCCAGTATAGAGGTGGTTCTCCGGGTGGAGCACGCCCCAAAATCTTTACTCGTTATGATGGGAAAGAATGGTTGGTGAAGTTCCGGGCAAAGAGAGATTCCAAACAGATTGGTGAGGATGAATACTGTTATTCGCTTCTTGCTAAAGAGTGTGGAATTGAGATGCCGGAAACACGACTTTTCGAGGATAAGTATTTCGGCGTGGAGCGATTTGACCGTATACTGAATGGAAAATTACATGTGGTAAGTGTTGCTGGGTTGATAGGTGCTGATTATCGGCTGCCAAGTATCGACTACTTACATATCTTTAAGGTGTGTGCAGCATTGACCCACAATGTAGCGGAAATTTGGAAAGTGTATCGTCTTATGGTGTTCAATTATCTGATTGACAATAAAGATGACCATGCAAAGAATTTTGCCTTTATTTATCGTGACGACGATTGGCACTTTGCGCCGGCATACGACCTGTTGCCCAGCGATGGAATTAATGGCTTACGAACGACTTCAATCAATGATAGTATCGAACCCACAAAAGAGGATTTATTTGCTGTGGCGGTAAAGGTGGGGTTAGATAAAAGGGAGATTGTGAAAATTTTTGAGAGTATACAGAATGCTATTAGAATGAATAAATGAGTCTTGATAGTTAACTTTTAATAAGAAGTTGAGTTGATTAATAATAAACGAAAATTAGCATATGAAATATTTACTTCTTGATACAAATATATACTTGCATTACATTGACTTTGAGCAGATTGATTGGGGAACGATTATAGGTGATAAAGAATACGAAATAGTAGTACCTTATACAGTAATAAAGGAAATTGACAAGTATAAAGATGGACCGAAAAGCAAGATAAAAGTCCGGGCAAAGGCGGTCGCTTCAAAATTTGGCTGTTATTTTTTGAATGATGATTATAACAAACAAATCAACCTTGTTCAAATAAATGATCCGTCAGATGAAATTTTGATAAGGTATCACTTGAATCGTAGTGTATGTGACGATTTAATAATAGGCTCTATTTTGGAGTTTGAGCATAAGGATGATGTTATTGTGATAAGTCACGACAATACATTATTGATAAAAGCTAAGAATCTTGGATTAAAGTTTCTTCCTAAGATGCCAGACAAATATCTCATTTCTGAGGAAAAGAGTGAAGAGGAGAAAGAGCACGAACGATGCCGTAAGGAATTGGAACAGTTAAAAAATCGTCAGCCAAAACCTCAAATCCTGTTTGCCAATTGTGAGACTGTATTGCGTATAAAAGCCCCAAGTGTATCGAACGTAGATAGAAAACTGGAAGAAATAATGATAAAAATTAAGTCCAAGAATCCTAAAGCAAATATACACACTACAATTCATGAAGATATTTCTCCATCTGATATTTTTAATGACATGTTGAACTCTCTGAATAGATTTCAGTACTCTATCTATAGTGATGCCCAATTAAGGAAACATAATATTGAGCTGGATAAATTTTATGCTTATTGTGAAAGATTCTATCGCTTTAAACTTGAGAGTGAGTTACTAGAAGGTCAATTAAAGGAGTTGAGTTTTATTATAAGCAACAGTGGAAGTGCTGAAACAGGCGAAATGAATATTTTTCTTGCTTTTCCAAAGCATATTCAGTTGTATAATGAGAGAAGTGTAAAATATATGAATGGTATAGAACCCAAAGCACCTCTTGTTGGAATGGAATTTAGCGAATATGGAAATGGACTTGCATTCAGTTATATTGATCCACGAGGTGGTCTAAGCATACCACAATTAAAATCATGGGATTTGATGAAATATTTATCCAAACATAGTATCAATGTAGATGCTTCAAATTTGGTGCACAATGTGCAGCGTTCTTTGAGAATTAAAAATGCATTATATGTGGATGCAATGCAGTGCGGAAACTTTACTATAGATTGGCGTATTTGTGCGGCTGGATGTGTGAAGAGTGTATCGGGTACTTTAAGTGTAATAGTAGAAAGTGATGGTTGTTAATGTTCGTGCAATATTATCTTTAATACATCATTAAATAAATAGAAAGCGTTATCTTTACATATTATATGATGTATTGATATGGCAAAGAATACAATGGGAACTAAGTTGCCCCGAAAATTGGAGCAGAAGATGTCGATTGTAGGAGAACAGATTAAACTGGCTCGCTTACGCAGGAATCTGAGTGTGGCTCAGGTTGCTGAACGTGTTACCTGTTCTCCGTTGACTGTATCACGAATAGAGAAAGGTGTGCCGACAGTGGCAATAGGAATATATTTGCGTGTGTTGTATGTTTTACAGCTTGACGATGATATTCTGTGGTTGGCCAAAGAAGACAAATTAGGGAAAACATTACAGGATTTGAGTTTGAAGACAAGGAAACGTGCATCAAAAAAGGGATAAAACTCACTTTTTTCTGCATATAAGTCGATAATGACTCTATCAGGATAAAAAATACAGCTTAAAATTTTGTATTATGCTATAAAAACATTATGTTTGCACTGCATAATGTGAGCTATGAAATTTGTTGATAGAATAGATGAAGCAACACGACTGAAGGATGCTCTTGCAAGAGAGAAATCCTCGTTAGTTGTGATGTATGGTCGCAGACGATTGGGTAAATCAACGCTTATTAAAAGGGTGTTGTCAGAAAATGATGTATACTTCCTTGCAGACCGTTCGGAAGGTCAACATCAGAGGGCATTACTTGCAAAAGTGATAGCACAGGTGTTCCCTGATTTTGAGAAGTTGTCGTATCCCGATTGGGAGTCGATGTTTCGTGCGGTTAATTATCGAACAGACAAACGTTTTACTTTGTGTTTGGACGAATTTCCGTATCTTGTGGAGCAATCTCCTGAACTGCCGTCTGTATTGCAGAAACTTGTTGATGAGAAACAGTTGAAGTATAATCTGGTGCTTTGTGGTTCGTCACAAAATATGATGTATGGGTTGTTTCTTGATTCTACTGCGCCTCTTTATGGTCGTGCTGATGAGATAATGAGACTTACACCTATACGTTTACCCTATATTCAGGAGGCATTGAACCTTAATGCGATGAACGCTATTGAAGAGTATGCTGTATGGGGCGGTGTGCCGCGCTATTGGGAACTGAGGGAAAACAGAATTTCGCTTGATGATGCCATGTGGCATAATATCCTTTCTGTAAATGGGGCTCTTTATGAGGAGCCGATAAAACTGCTTCAGGATGATGTTAAGGATATTGTCAAGACTTCGACAATAATGTCTTATATCGGTACTGGTGCAAACCGTCTTTCCGAAATTGCTGCACGATGCAATGAACCTGCAACTAATCTGTCGCGTCCATTGAAGAAACTTGTTGATCTCGGTTTTTTGGAAAAAGATGTTCCGTTCGGGATTGATGAGAAGAATGCGAAAAAGAGTCTCTACAAGATTGCCGATCCGTTTATGGCGTTCTACTATCAGTTTGTTGTCCCTAATCGTTCATTCATTGAACTTGGTCGTCGCTTACCGATCGAACAAGCTTTGACTGCTCATTTCTCTGAGTCTGTGAATATGCAATGGGAAAAACTGTGTCGGGATGCCGTAACAGGAAATCTTGTTAATGGAGTAGTTTATGGCAAAGCAAAACGCTGGTGGGGCTCTGTTTTCAATGAGGATAAGAAGCCGGAACAGGTCGAGTTCGATGTAATGGCCGAATCGCTTGATAAAAAGTCTCTGTTGGTCGGAGAATGCAAATGGACAACAGGGGAGAATGACAAACAGCTAACTGCTGCACTTCTCCGCAAAGCTAATTTGCTGCCGTTTGCTAAGAACTACACCATCGTTCCGGTGCTGTTCCTTAAGAACGCTCCGAAAGGTGATTCCGAGAATGTGATGTTGCCGGAAGATGTTGTTGAGTTAATGAAATAAAGGAATCTCAAATCCACTATTTGACAGAGTTATTAGATGGCAAAAAAAACAATAAATAAAGAGCTTACAGGTGCACAGGACTTATACAATTTCTTGTTTGAGGCCTGTAATATAATACGCGGTCCTGTAAGCCAAGATAATTTTAAGGATTATATCACGCCTTTGCTTTATTACAAGCGGATATCTGATGTTTATGATGAAGAAACAGAAGAAGCTTTAATATCAAGTGGTGGTGATAAGGAGTATGCATCTCTGCCAGAGCAACATCGTTTTGTTATTCCTGATGGTTGTCATTGGCAAGAAGTCCGAGAGCGTACAGAAAATCTTGGAGCTGCCATAGTCGGTGCTATGAGGCAGATAGAGATAGCAAACCCAGATACATTGTATGGGGTGCTATCTATGTTTTCATCTCAAAAATGGACTAACAAAGCAATACTCAATGATAGCAAGATTCGTGACCTGATAGAACATCTATCAAAACGAAAACTTGGTAATAAGGATTACCCTGCGGACTTAATGGGTGATGCTTATGAAATATTATTGAAGAAGTTTGCCGATGATAGTAAGGCTCAAGCTGGAGAGTTTTATACTCCTCGTTCTGTTGTGAGATTATTAGTGCATATTCTCGACCCGCAACCGGGGGAAACTGTATATGATCCTGCTTGTGGTAGTGGAGGAATGCTTATCGAAGCTATACGATATATGCACGATGATTCTCTTTGCTGTGGAAGTATATTCGGACAAGAGAAGAATGTCGTGAATGCGGCCATTGCTAAAATGAATCTATTCCTGCATGGTGCATCTGATTTTAATGTAATGCAAGGCGACACATTGAGAGACCCAAAAATTCTTCAAGGTGGTAATATCGCCAAATTCGATTGTGTTATAGCAAACCCTCCATTTTCTCTTGAAAATTGGGGAGCAACGGAATGGAGTTCAGATAAATATAAGCGCAATATCTATGGCACACCGAGTGATAGTTGTGGTGACTATGCGTGGATTCAGCATATGATATGTTCTATGTCTTCCGGCAAGGGGCGTATGGCTGTTGTAATGCCACAAGGTATTCTGTTTCGTGGAAATCAAGAAGCAGAAATAAGGAAACAATTAGTCGAAAGTGATTTGATAGAAGCCGTTGTTACATTAGGAGATAAATTGTTTTATGGAACTGGACTTTCACCGTGCTTTTTGATAATACGAAGAATGAAACAGGCTCATCATTCCGGACGGATTTTGATGATAGACGGTTCCAAAATTCTAACTCAAAAGAGAGCGCAGAATATTTTAGAAGAGAATGATATAGATAGGTTATATTCACTTTATCAAAATTACTCCGATGAAGAGGACTATTCTCGAATCGTTACATTGCAGGAGATAAGAGATAAAGAGTATAATCTTTCGCCCAATCGCTATGTGGTTTACCACAAGGAGGAAATTCGTCCTTATGCGGAAGTGTTGGCTGAGTTCAAACAAGCATACGAAGATGTGAAGCGATTGGAGAACGAATTTTCATTACTCATTAACGCATAATCAATATGGCAGAAAAAGTAAAACAATATCGTCATCCGGACGACCCTATTACGCTCGATGAACTTAAAAGTTTCCTTTGGGCGGCTGCCACTCATTTGCGTGGTCAGATTGATGCGGCAGGATATAAAGAGTATATTTTCCCTTTGCTTTTTTTCAAACGCATTTCCGATGTTTATGATGAACAGTTTGAAGGTTTTGTGTGTGAAGGAGGAGTTGAGTATGCAGGTATGCAAGTAGAAGATCTCCCCATCCGTATTCCTGATGGTGCGCACTGGAGAGATGTTCGTGAGGTAACCGAAAATGTAGGTAATAAATTAGTCGAGGCGTTTATTGCCATAGAACAAGCCAACCCTGCCAAAGAGATGGATGGCAGAAAAATAGGAGGATTAGAGGGAATTTTTGGCCCAAAGGATGGTTGGACCAACAAGGCAAAGATGCCCGATAGTATAATCACTTCGTTGATTGAGGATTTCTCTAAATATACGTTGAGTCTGAAGGTTTGTCCTGCCGACGAGATGGGGCAAGCATACGAATACCTTGTTGGAAAGTTTGCCGATGATGCCGGAAATACTGCTCAGGAGTTCTATACGAATAGAACAGTCGTTCAGCTTATGGCTGAAATACTGCAGCCCAAACCGAATGAAAGTATTTATGACCCGACTTGCGGTTCCGGGGGAATGTTGGTTAAATGTTTGGACTATCTTCGCAACAAAGGGGAAGAGTGGCAGAGTGTGCAGGTGTTCGGACAAGAGGTAAATGGATTGACCTCTTCTATTGCACGAATGAATCTTTATCTGAACGGCGTAGAGGATTTTTCAATAGTATGTGCTGACACGTTGGAGCATCCTGCATTCTTGGATGGCAGCCATCTTCGTAAGTTTGATGTAGTTTTGGCAAATCCTCCATATTCTATTAAGGAGTGGAACCGTGAAAAATTTATGAATGATAAGTGGGGACGTAACTTCCTCGGCACACCACCACAATCAAAAGCAGACTATGCTTTTTTACAGCATATTCTTGCTTCAATGGATTCCAAAGCAGGTAGAGCTGCTGTTCTTTTTCCACATGGTGTTCTCTTTAGACGTGAAGAGGAGGAATTACGAAAGAAACTTGTTGAATTAGATAAAATTGAATGTGTCATTGCTTTAGGACATTATCTATTTTATAATTCCGCGATGATTTCATGCGTAATTATATTTAATGAGAACAAACCGTATGACCGGAAAGGTAAAGTTTTATTTATTGAGGCAGAAAGCGAAGTAACAAGAAAGAATGCACAAAGTTATTTGGAGGACAAACATATTAACAGAATGCTCAATGCTTATAATAGCTTCTCTGATGAAACTGGCTATTGTAAAGTAGCGACAAATGAAGATATTTTGTCCAATGGTGGAAAACTTTCTGTATCTCTCTTTGTAGAGGGAAAATCAGAGGAATTCTTAAACTATGACGAGGCCGTGGAAAATTGGAAATCAAGTCACAGCCAATTGTCAAAAGAATATTCTTCCTTAACAAATCTATTATTCCATGAAAATAATTAATTTAAGTTCAATAGCCAATCCTATATCTATTTCTGTCCAAAATCCGAGTCGGTCTGATTATGACAGATTCATAGGATTGGAACACTACGATAGTGGGGAACCTGTTATTACTCGTTTTCAGGGGACGGAATTATTGACTACTTCGGCTAAGGCATTCAAAGCAAATGATATTTTAATAGCACGAAGAAACGTATATCTTAAACGTGCTGGCATTGTATTCTTTGATGGCATAACTTCAGGAGATTCTATTATTCTTCGTTTAAAAGAAGACACACAAAAAACGATAGGATATTCGCGTGAAGATTTAATTAGGTATATCCCTTTTATGCTTAATTCTGAGCATTTTTGGATATATGCTAATAAACATGCTGATGGGATGAACTCAAAACGCATTTCTAAAGATACACTTCTTGAATATGAGTTTGAATTACCATCAATTGATGAAATGCGAGACATATCGGATAAGCTTTGGGCTGCTTATCGGTTAAAAGAGGCTTATAAAAAGTTGCTTGTTACCACTGATGAAATGGTGAAATCGCAATTTATCGAGATGTATTATAATACTCATAATAAGCAAACCCTTGAATCGGTTTGTCCAATCATGAGTAAGGGGATAACGCCAAAATATGTTGAATCTTCTTCTGTCTTAGTGATTAATCAAGCATGTATCCATTGGGATGGTCAACGTTTGGGTAATATAAAATACCACAACGAGGAAATCCCAGTTAGGAAGAGAATACTTGAATCAGGAGATGTTCTCTTGAATGCAACTGGAAATGGTACTCTTGGACGATGTTGTGTATTTATTTGTCCTTCAGACAATAATACCTACATAAATGACGGACATGTGATTGCCTTGTCAACAGATAGAGCAGTGATTCTTCCAGAAGTGCTTAATACGTACCTTTCTTTAAATGATACGCAAGCAGAAATATACAGGCAATATGTAACTGGTTCTACAAATCAAGTTGATATCGTATTCTCAGATATCAAGAAAATGAAAGTTCCTGTTCCTAGTATGGATGAACAAATCTTGTTTGTTGAGGTCCTCAAACAAGCCGACAAATCAAAATTTGAATTGAAGCAGTGCATTGAACATATCGATAAAGTCATAAAGAGTTTAATAAACGGATAGAATAAAAGAGATGCGTTGATAGCTGCGGCTTAATTGGATAACTAATTTATTAATAATATGATAGAGAATCTGATTAATGACATAGAGCAGGCTATGCTGGGAGTTTTAAACAACGAGCAAATGAGTCAATTACGAAAGGTGCTAGATTATGCCTTTCGTGATATCAACGTGTCGTCTAAGAACAATGAAGAGTGCAGTGGTAATAGTGAATTGATAGATAGTTTTTTGTCGGCTAAACGAGTCGAAGGTTGTTCGGATAAGTCGATGCACTATTATCGAAGTACATTAAATAATGCTATCAGGAAAATAGAAAAAAATATTCGCCATATCACTACTGATGACTTGCGTAATTACTTAAATGATTATCAGCAGACAAGCGGTGCTACAAAGGTTACGGTAGACAATATACGTCGCATTTTGTCAAGTTTCTTTTCATGGCTTGAGGATGAGGATTATATTGTGAAGAGTCCGGTACGTCGGATTCATAAAGTAAAAGTCGGAAAAACAGTCAAAGAAACATACTCCGATGAAGCGTTAGAACAAATGCGTGACCATTGCGAAGGTATTCGCGATTTAGCCTTGATTGATTTGTTGGCCTCTACTGGTATGCGTGTCGGGGAGTTGGTCAAACTCAATCGGAACGATATAGACTTTGAAAACCGGGAATGCATCGTTACCGGTAAAGGAGATAAGCAACGTCGAGTTTATTTCGATGCTCGTACAAAGATACATTTACAACGTTATTTGGCAGAACGGATAGATGACAATCCTGCCCTGTTTGTTTCATTATTAGCACCTTATGATCGACTACAGATAAGTGGTGTGGAAATTCGTTTACGTCGTTTGGGACGTGAATTGAATATTCCTAAGGTGCATCCTCATAAATTTCGCCGTACGTTGGCGACAATGGCGATAGATAAAGGTATGCCTATAGAGCAGGTCCAGCATCTCTTAGGGCATCAAAGTCTTGATACAACATTGCAATATGCTATGGTGAATCAGACAAATGTAAAAATGTCTCACCGTAAATTTATTGGTTAGTATGTCGCAATTTATCGAGATGTTTGGGAATCCTCTTTCTTTAAATCAGAAGAATGAGTTGAAAAGATTAGGAGAATGTTGTATTCTAAATCCAAGACGTCCTAACATTGCTCTTTGCGACACCGATAAAGTCTCTTTTATTCCTATGCCGGCGGTAAGTGAGGATGGATATTTGGTAGATATGACTGACGAAGAATATGGAAAAGTAAAAAAAAGCTTTACATATTTTGAGAATAATGATGTCTTGTTTGCCAAAATTACACCTTGTATGGAGAATGGCAAAGGAGCTATTGTACATGGACTTACAAATGGTATAGGAATGGGATCTACAGAATTTCATGTATTGCGGCCAATTAACGGAATATCTAGTCCCTATTGGCTGTTAGCATTAACACGAATGCCTATATTTCGTGAGCGTGCTGCAAAAAATATGTCTGGAACAGGCGGGCAGAAAAGAGTTAGTGCTTCATATCTGGACCATTTTATGGTTGGATTGCCTGCGATAGAGGAACAAAGGCGTTTTGAAGCAATATATAGACAAGCCGACAAATCAAAATTTGGCGACTTCAAATCGCAATTTATCGAGATGTTTGGTAATCCTGTTACGAATACAAAAGGTTGGAAGACTGCTAAGATTAAAGATGTCGCCCCGGAAATGCCTTCTAAAGAGCAACTATCTGGCAAAATCTGGCTATTGAATCTTGATATGATAGAATCAAATACTGGTAGGATAATAGAGAAGGTCTATGAAGATGTTGAGAATGCTTTATCTGTTCAATCCTTTGATGAAGGGAATGTACTATTCTCAAAATTAAGGCCTTATTTAAACAAGGTTGTGATACCAGATGAGCCTGGAATGGCAACGACAGAACTGGTTCCATTACGTCCAGAGCCTAGTAAATTGCATAAAGTATTTTTGAGTCATCTGTTGCGGGGTAATCAGTTCGTTAATTATGCAAATGATATAGCTGGAGGTACTAAAATGCCACGAATGCCGCTCACTGAGTTAAGAAACTTTGATTGTATCTTACCGCCAATGGACAAACAACTTGAATTCGTTTTCATAGCAGAACAGGTAGATAAATCAAAATCTGTCATTCAAAAAGCTTTAGTATATTTGAATGACATACAGAGTGACGAATTAGGGAAAATCGCTTAATTATTAAATTGATAACAATAAAAACCATAGATATGTTTAACGAAGACAATACAGTGGAGCAAATGCTCATAGAAGCTGCAACCCAAAGTAGTTGGCAGTATGTAAAGTCACAGGATATACCTCGTAGTTCTGATTCTGTCCTTGTTGAATCATGGCTATTGGAAGCTCTTGTCAGGTTAAATCCAATAACACGTCAACAAGCGGAGCAAGTTATTTATAAACTCCGTGCTGCTATTACTTGTGGAGGTAATTATGATGAATTGGTGACTGCCAATGACCGTTTTCGTACATTATTATTTAATGAAAACACAGAGCCTTTTGGAAAGGATGGTGAATATATACCTATCAGATTCTTTAGCGAAGATGCGGTCGAAGATTATTGTGTAGTGACCAATCAATGGGAGTTTCCACGTAGTTCTGTTGAAGGAGGTAAACGTTTGGATTTGGTTTATCTGATAAATGGAATTCCGGTTTGTGTTGGTGAAGCAAAATCTCCTGTTCGCCCTCAGATAACATGGGCTGACGGAGCCATTGATATGCTGCATTACGAAAAGAGCATTCCAGAAATGTTTGTTCCGAATATATTAACCTTTGCTACAGAAGGTAAAGAACTTCAATATGCCGGCATCTGTGCCCCTGTTGACAAATGGGGACCTTGGTTTAAAGATGAAAGTCGTCAGCATGGTACAATAGAGTCGGTTAAAAGTAACGTAATGGGGTTGGTTCAACCAAACCGACTGCTTGACATATATCGTTACTATAGTGTTTTTACAGGAACATCATCAGGCAAAAAAATAAAAATAGTTTGCCGTTATCAACAATATCTAGGTGGTGAAGCTATTGTTCAGCGTGTCTTAAATACATATCGAGAGAAACAAGGTCCGAAGAAAGGTCTTATTTGGCATTTCCAAGGTTCGGGAAAATCATGGTTGATGGTATTTGCTGCCCAAAAATTACGTTTGCAGAACGAATTACATGCTCCCACAGTTGTTATCGTTGATGACCGTATTGATTTGGAAGATCAGATAACGGGCGATTTTACTCGTGCTGATATTCCTAATATAGAATCTGCAAAGACAAAAGATGAGTTAGTTGCATTTTTCAAGCAGGATCAGCGCAAGATTCTGATAACGACAATTTTCAAGTTCGGAGATGTTGATAGTGTACTGAATGAAAGAGATAATATCATTTTATTGGTAGATGAAGCACACCGAACTCAGGAAAAGGATTTAGGACAAAAAATGCGCAATGCATTACCTAATGCATTTTTCTTTGGCCTTACCGGAACGCCTATCAATAAACGAGATAAGAATACTTTTCAATCTTTTGGAGCTGATGAGGATTTAGAGAAAGGTGGATATATTTCAAAATATACTTTCCAAAATTCTGTTGAAGATGGAGCTACGCTTGAATTGAATTTCCAAACAGTGCCGGTAGAGATGCATCTTAACGAAACTCAATTACAAGAAGAATTTGATGAACTGACCGATCAAATATCCGAGGACGAAAAGAACGAATTAGTAAAACGAACTTCTGTTGAAGCATTTTTTACAGCAGAGAAGCGAATTAACGATGTCGCACGTTATATTGTAAATCACTTCAAAGAGTATGTAGAGCCCACTGGAATGAAAGCTCAAGTCGTGGTATATAACCGAGACTGCTGTGTGAAATATAAGAAAGCGATTGATGCTCTTTTGGGTTCGGAAGATGCAACCACTATCGTTATGCATACGGCTGGCGATAAAGCTGATGAGTATAAGGCATACCGTCGTGATAGAGAACAAGAAAGAAAACTTCTTGACCAATTCCGTGATCCATTGTCACCGATTAAAATGGTGATTGTCACTTCAAAGCTGTTGACAGGTTTTGATGCTCCAATTTTGCAATGTATGTATCTTGATAAGCCGATGAAAGACCATACGCTGTTGCAGGCTATTTGTCGTACAAATAGAAAGTACAATGTTGATAAGAAATGTGGTCTGATTGTAGATTTCGTTGGTGTATTTGATAATGTAGCCAAAAGCCTTGCTTTTGATGAGGAGACGGTAAAAACGGTTGTAAAGAATATTGATGAGATAAAAGTGTTGATACCTCAATTTTTGCAAGAGTGTATTGACTTTTTCCCTGGTGTAGACCGGACAATCGGTGGTTGGGAAGGTTTGCAAGCTGCCCAGCAATGTTTACTTGATGAGTCTACAAAAACGAATTTTGCAAAACATTTTTCACGATTGGCTAAAGCTTGGGAAACAGTAAGCCCGGATGCAATGCTGGCTGCTTATCAGGCGGATTATACTTGGCTGGCTCAGGTATATCAAAGTGTACGTCCTGTTAGTACTGGAGGTTCACTTATATGGACTTTATTGGGTGCTAAAACTATAGAGATAATTCATCGTAATATTGATACAATCGATATAGGTACTCCTCTTGAAGATCTTGTGGTAGATGGAGATGTTATTGATATGGTGTTGGAGCAAGCGAAAGATAATCCTAAAAAGATACTTGAGGTCGAAAAGATGCTCCGTTTGAGATTAGGTGAGCATCATGGAGATCCCAACTACAAAGCATTTGCCGAAAAGTTGGATGAACTGCGTCGTCATATGGAGGAGAATCTTATAACTAGTATTGATTTCCTCCGTGGATTGCTAACTCTTGCCAAAGAGGTTCTTGAGGAAGAAAAAAATTCAAATCAACCTCTCGATAAGAGGGAACAAGCAAAAGCTGCTCTTACGGAGTTATTTGAATCCATAAAGACAGAAGACACTCCTATAATTGTAGAGCGTGTCGTTGCAGATATAGATGAAAATGTAGTGGCTATTGTGCGCAAATTTAAAGACGCATTCAAGAGTATTACAGCTCAACGAGAGATTAAAAAGAAATTACGTTCTATCCTATGGGTTAATTATCAAATCAAAGACCAGGAAGTTTTTGATAAAGCTTATCAGTATATTGAAATGTATTATTAATCATTAGTCGCTAGAACAACTTTTAGATATTAAGAATTTGAATATGAGTAATATGGATAGAATAGAAACTGCAATAAACAATCTCATAATTAATGAAAATGAGGCAATAAAATCCCGTATTGAAGAGGTTAGGTACTGTATAGATATACCTGAAACTAATTCTAAAGGATATTGCTATTGTCTAAAAGTTGATGCGAATGGGCGCTTAAGACTTCAAGATTTAATAGAATATATTGATTTTCGAATAGTTGATTATGCTATTCCAAAGAAAGAAATAGATGAAGCAAAAAATGATTTAAATAACACAGGTTCTACAAGAAAGATAATTCAGTTAAGAAAGAAAGCTGAAAATCTTTTTACAGATTTGGATAAAACAGGAGAAGGTGGTGAAATTTTATTATATATTCTTACACAAGATATTTTGAAACTGCCACAGTTAATAAGTAAAATGTCTTTAAAAACATCTGCGAAAATGCATTATCAAGGAGCAGATGGTGTCCATTTTCGGTATAATCGTACAACAGGTAACCTCGAATTATATTGGGCAGAAGCTAAAATGTATCAAAATTTGAATGCGGCATTAACGAACTGTTTTGATAGTTTGAAAGGTTTTTTGCTAGATCCGAAAGGTTGTGCTTCTACACAAGAAAGAGACATTGATTTGATCACATCTAATATACACCAAAATATTAACGATGAAACTGTTGAAGATATACTCGTAGAGTATTTTGATAAAGATAAAGAACAATCCAATCATTTAGTTTATAAGGGTGTATGTTTTATAGGATTTGATTATGATAAATATCCAAGTGATACAGATATTACAAAAACTACAGAACACATTAAAAATGCAATACTAACAGAATATGAGAAATGGCATAGTACCATAGGCGAAAAGATAAAAGATCATGAGAATCTTGATAAAAAGGAAATTCATGTCTTTTTAATGCCCTTCCCTTCTGTTGACGAATTTAGAAAGTGTTATCTTAAAACAATCAAATAATGTTAGCTGAAAAAGTTTATAACTTAAATAGTTTCAAGCATCAATATGAGGCTTTACTTACATTGTCTGTTTGTGATACTATTCCTAATTTAATCTGGGATAAAGATAAATCAGATTTATTATCTCGAATAGATTGGAATAATATATTAAGTATAGCATCTTTGTTTAGTTATTATGATGAAAGTAAATATTTGGACGCTGCTCTCCGCATAGCTCAGACTTGTTTAATGCAGGAAACAACTGATGAAAATCAAAAAAATGCAGCTGCATTTATTTTGGATAATCTAACAATTAAGCCAGCGATTAAAATCGCATTGGATAAACAGTATATAAAAAAAGACTTTAGAGATAGCTATCCTTTTGCTTTAAAACTCCAACAAAACAAGTCAGATATTGAGCATTCCATAATTGTAAATGATGAAGTATTTCTTTTGAATAAGTTTCAAAGAGAAGTTTATTCCGCATATCAACATAATGAGACAATAAGTATATCAGCTCCAACTTCTGCTGGTAAGTCTTATATTCTTTGTACCCTTTTGTTGGAAGAATTAATCGAAGGTAATAAAAATATTGTATATGTTGTACCCACAAGAGCATTAATCAGTCAGGTTGAATCTGATTTAAAAGTATTATTGAAACAATATAATATTGATAATCAGGCAAATGTAACGACAGTGCCTCCTCAAGAAGATATTATAGAAGATAAATCTAATATTTTTGTTTTTACTCAAGAGCGTCTTCATTGGTTTTTATATGGGGGGGCTAATAACAAAATAGATATTCTTATTGTTGATGAAGCACATAAAATTGAAGATGGGAACAGAGGAATCTTACTTCAACAAAAGATAGAAGATGTTGTTAAAGCTAATTCTTCAATCAAGGTATTTTTTTCTAGCCCTTTTACATCAAATCCAGAAATTCTTTTGGATAATGTTATGAATAATAGCAGAAAGTGTATGGTCAATACACAATTTGTTGCTGTTAATCAAAATCTTTTATACGTTTCTCAAGTCCATAGAAAAATCAGAGAATGGCAAATCCATTTATGTACTATTGAGAAAACTATTTTGTTGGGGAGAATAATTATGACTGATCGACCTACAACTGAACGACATAAAATAGTTCATACTGCTTATCAAACATCGAATAAAGGTGGATGCCTTATTTATAGTAATGGGGCTGCGGATGCTGAAGATACTGCTACTTTGCTTTATGATTTACTACCAGAACGAGAACCGGACACAGAAATAACAGCCCTAGTTGAATTAGTGCAGAGCACTATTCATACTCAGTATGTTTTAGCTAGAGTTTTATCTAAAGGAATTGCATTTCATTATGGAAATATGCCCTTGCTCATAAGAAATGAAATCGAGCGATTGTTTTCCATAGGGAAAATAGAATATCTGGTGTGTACTTCAACTTTGCTGGAAGGTGTCAATCTTCCAGCAAAATCAATTATAATAAGAAAACCAACAAGAGGTCAAGGGAATCCGCTGAATCAAAATGATTTTTGGAATTTAGCAGGTAGAGCTGGTCGATTGGGAAAAGAGTATAGCGGAAATATCTTCTGTATCGAACCTTCAAAATGGAGTGTCCAGCCAGAACCAAATAAAACGAAACAAGAGATAAAACGAGCCTTAAATGTTATCGAAAATAAAGGTGAAGAATTATTGAACTATATTCGTCATGAGTCACCTAGACAAGATGCGGAAAAACGACCTGACTTAGAGTTTGCTTTTGGTTATTTTTATATAAGATATGTTTTGGAAGAAGAGACGGCACCTTTAAATCCATTTTATAACGAATTAATGACTGAATTATATTCTATTCAATCAAAGATCACATTACCAAGTTCTATCATAAAGAAAAATCCAGGTATATCGCCTCTTGCTCAACAGAAGTTATATAATTTCTTTACGGAGCATATTGATGAGATTGACACATTAATTCCAGTCTATCCCAATGATACTAACGCCTTTGAAGAATATAAAAATCTTATTGATATTATAGGACGTACTATTTCGTATTATCCACCTCAATTAAATGCTTCTAGAGCAATTTTGTTGATTAATTGGATGTCAGGAAAACCATTGTCATATCTTATTCGCAAAAGCTATGAATCTTACAAAAGAAATCATTATAATAAGAAACTTCCTGCGGTGATTAGAGAGGTAATGGAAAATGTGGAAAGTTTTGTCAGATATCAATTTGCAAAAGATTCAAGTTGTTATATTGATATACTTCGATATGTTCTCGAAATAAATAATAAGCAGGAACTGATGGAAAGTATTCCTCAGTTAAATCTTTGGTTGGAGTTTGGAGTATCTCAAAAGACCCATCTATCATTGTTGGCTTTAGGTTTAAGTCGCAATACTGTACTTGAATTGACTAAATACATTATATCTACAAAGAAATCAAAAGACGAATGTTTAGAATGGTTAAGGTCATTAGACCTTGATGAATTAGAATTATCTCCGATAATCATCGATGATATTAAAAAAGTGTTGTAGTATATAGTAGCATAAAAGTGTTGTTGTGAATAATTGAAAATGGATTTATGATTGTGCGAATAAAAAATTAAATTATGGCAAAGAACATAGAAATACGAAATAGTACAACAGAGTTTCTTATCTTTATGCTTGAAGGCAAAGAGGGTGGGATTCAAGTGATGTATAAGAATGAAACCATTTGGGCAACACAAAAGGCAATGGCACAGCTTTTTGATGTGGGAGTACCTGCAATTAGCAAACACCTTAAAAATATTTTTGAGAGTGGGGAGTTGGGCGAAGATTCAGTTATTTCCAAAATGGAAACAACTGCTTCGGATGGTAAGAATTATGATACGACTTTCTATAATCTTGATGCGATTATCAGTGTCGGTTATCGTGTCAATTCTGTTCGGGCAACCCAGTTCCGGTAGTGGTGTACATGTGTGCTTCGTCAGTTTGTCATCCGTGGTTATGTGATAGACAAGAAGCGAATGGAGAACGGTTCGTTTATCGGTGAGGATTATTTTGAGCATTTGCTTGCCGAGATTCGAGAAATATGATTGAGTGAACGTAGGTTCTATCAGAAATTGACATATATATGCTACGGCTATAGACTATAATAAGGACGCTCCGACAACTCGTCTTTTTTTCAAGAAGGTACAGAACAAAATGCACTATGCCGTACATGGGCATACCGCTGCGGAGTTGATTGTTGAACGAGCTAACGCAGATAAAGAGCACATTGGATTGACCACTTGGGAAAATGCTCCGAATGGAAAAATTGTCAAAACCGATGTGTCTGTTGCAAAAAAACTATTTACGAGAAAAAGAATTGGAAGAAATGGGCAGAATAGTCAATGCTTCGCTTGATATGGCAGAGAGTATGGCTATGCGTCATATACCAATGACAATGGAAGATTGGGCAAATCGAATAGACAAATTCATTAATCTATTTGATAGCCCGATATTGCAGGATAGTGGAAAGGTTTCTGCTGAATATGCCAAAGAGTTTACTGAATCTGAGTTTGAAAAGTACAGGATCATTCAAGACCGTCTTTTCAATCTGATTTTGACCGATTTGATAATAGCAATCTTCTCCCAATAGATTTGGATGAATGATGAAACGAATCCCCCGATATCACTAATGAAAGAGGTTCGGGATTCGTTTGTAAAGGATTAAAAAACGCAAACAAACAATGAGCAACTTCTTGAACCCCAATGATTAATTGATCGGGTTACATTTTGCGCAGTGAACTGCGTATTTTTACGCATTGGGTAATATCTACGCCTATTCCAATATCTTGGGAAGAAAAATCGTTATTGCAATTCCTGCTACAGCCATTGTGATACACACTAAAACAGCTTTCCATATTACCCCGGAATGTAAAGTTTCAGCATTAGCTATAATAATGCACACGAAAAAAGAAGATAGAGCAACTACAATGATAATCAAAATGTAGAATGCCGTATCTGGGATGGGGATGGTATTGTCGGCTTTCTTCATTCTTCGCTCGGCTTCCTTGCATTTGCTCTCAATCTGACTAAGAAAATTGCAGAGAAGTGTTGCTCCAAATTCAACTGCCAACTTATGCATTTCTTCAGAAATAATAGGTTTGCACTCACGTATAGAACCGGACAGATTTTCAACTTCTGTTCTCAGCTTATATACATTGTTATTCAGGCTGGCAAGTTCCTTGGCATTTACATCGAGTAGTCGCTTTTCTTCTTCCAGATATTCATTCTTGGGAGTGGTTTTTATGGATTCCACTTCACTCATTTCTGCGGAAAAATCAAATTTCTTTTTCATGGGCTTAGCGTTTTAATCTTGTTTTCGGCTTTTTTCCTATTAAGCGGCTGGCAGCACGAGCGCATCTGCGAGCCCATTGTAAATCGTCTTCGTCCTTGTCTCTCCACGGAAGATCGCTTTGCGAACCTCCGCCACTACCTCCAGTCGCTACATTTGGCGTATCAAGCAGTCCGACAAATATAGCTACAGCCATATCGGTAAGTTCTTGACAGTTGGCAATAAACCTGTAATCAAACTCGTCATTGAAACAGTCAAGTACTTTTTCCGGGATATAGAATTTGTAATCCTTTCCTTCATGACTGAGGGTATAGGAAATCATATCCTGACAATCTGTGAGATATTGGGTATAGTCAATAGGAGCAACCTTATGTATCGCTGCTTGTTGAACGGTTTGGGGAGTATTATTTCTAATGACGGTAGCTGGCTGATGGTGCAGTTTCTTCCATGTCGCAGGAAGTTTCGAGACCATCAGGTTCCTGCCGATTCCCAATTCTGAAGCCTTGTATTTGGTGTTTCCATTCATGAGGGCATATCCACGAAGAATACCTTTCTTGTCCTCTCTTTCATGGACGGTATAACCTTTCCGTATAAGAGCATTCTTGTACTCATCCCATGACCACGATGGCATTGCTTTCAATACATTCATGCAGTCTCGGTTCACTTGTGGCATGTTGCGATTTCGGACTTGTGCCGCAGTCGTCCAGCCTCGTTTTTTTGCCACTCGCTCGGCAGCACGTTGCGCACGAAGATGAATGTTGTGGTCGTTGTTGATATTGCCGTCTTCATCCAAACGGCAAACCGCGGCATGAAGGTGGGGAACTTCGCCTTTAGATTCCGTATGAAGCCAAACCGAGTATTTGCTACCCGCCAAATTGGTCGGACGGGAACGGACTTTTCCATCCTTGCCGGTAATCACCAGTTTGTCGAACTCCTCGGCGAATTCCTGCCAAAGATTTTGCCAATCTTCGATGTCATAGAATTGGGTATGCTCAGGCGATGGACTCAACTCTATTCTGATTATGGAATTCTTTATAGGCCGATATTGGGATAGGGTCAACTGCGTGGAGTTCCATATTCCCATAGCGTCCGGTTCTGAGGGCAACAGATTGTCCAATACCCGATAGATTTTCTCCGGATGCTTTTTATGCTGTGATTCGCCGGTAATGTAACGGATGTCGTTTATACCGTGCGATATGGCTTTGGCTTTTGCAATCATTCTTCTTCGGATTTTGGGTTAGACGGAATTTTATTCTTCTCTTTTACTGCACTCAGGAACTGGCAGACACTTTCGGCTACATTGCCTAATTCTTTCAGCCAGCCCACCATAAACGGAATCTGATTGAACATTGCCATGCGCTGCTTTGTAGACATTCCGTGTAGGGCGGAGGTGTATTTTACGAGGTCTGACCGACAATCGTCCAGATTCTGCAACAGTACCGCTTCTTCTTTCGTGAGCCTTGCTTTGGGCTTGAAGTTATACGCACGTGATAATATGTAGTCACTTACAGTCATACCGCATTGTCCGGCCAGTGATTTTATATGCTCCTTCTGAGTAAGAGTGACTTTAGCTCCGATAAAGACACTTCTGGTTTCTTTCGAGGAGTCCGATGTATTTTCAATATCTTCTTTCATTTGAATCGTTTTATAATGGTTGAATAGGTGCGAGCTTGCGAGTACCGCACCGGCGAGGGAACTGAGCAGGCGAGAGCGCCAATGTACAACCGTAACGCGGTGAGGTTATACCTTGGCATATCTCGCAACAGTTGCCTGTTGATGTTTCCCGACACGCCATATAGGATGCGTATAGTGAACTGGCACTCAGACAGGAAACATAGGATGATATGAGCCTCTAAAAGAGGGGAGAATATGAATATCTCACATGATGTCTTCCTGCCGACTTTGCTTTATTCTTATATATACGCCCCGACAATAAAGTAAAGTTGAACTCAATAATGGTATTCTGGATTGAAGGCATAATCTTTCCCTTCTTTTATAACCATTTGTTTGTCGCTTAGCAATGTTGCGACCTTTACCGCCTTGTTATAACCGAGTTTTATACCCTGTAATCCGTAACCCTCTTTCAAGCGTTCTATATAATCATCGTAATTGCTGATGTTTCCATTGGCAAAAACGGCATCCAATGCTGGACGATGTACATTCTTTGGAATCTCCTTGTCCGGATCGAACGGTCCTTTGGTTGGTCGTCCGGTCTTCTTCTCTTTGGGCAGATAGGACTCTACCGGTTCGGGCATGGCTTCCTCGTTTATGCGGAAAGCGAAAGGTTCAAACTCGCGGTCACGGATATGGACGGCTTCGACCACGCTTACAGTCTTGTCCTCTTTGTCCACTTCGACCTGCATGATGGTTTCCGCTTTGTTATTGAGTTCCGTGCCGATGTGACCACGGGCATGCTCATCATTCTTGTTCTGATGCAAGACGGTATGGATATGGATTTGCCTGTCATCCGTCCACTGCATGAATTTGGAGATGATGTCGGTGGATTCACTGGAGGAATTGATGTCGTAAAGGAAATCACGAATGCCATCTATGATGACCAATCCCAAATCCGGTATTGTGCCAATGGCCTGTTCGACTATCGCCAGACGTAGTTTAGGGGAAAACTTGCGCAGAGCCAGCATAATCAGATTATCCGGATTCTTGTATTCCGGCAAGTCGGCCAAACGTAAGATGCGCTTCAATACCTGCTGGCAATGATACCGCCCCTGCTCTGTGTCTATGTATAGAATCTTCCGCTTATTTTCGGGAAATGTAGACCGGTAATGAAGTACGGTGCTGTTATTCAACGCCGATGCGACAATGGCTGAAACGTTGAAAGTTTTCTTGCTTTTGGCTTTTCCGATGGAAGCACTGAAGTTTCCCAATGTTCCGATAACAGTATCGTCCACCATCAGAACCACCGGGGAGTGTTCGTATGTACTTGTTACGCTTATTGTTGACTCCGCCATATAAGCGGCCAATTCTTCAGGAGAAAGAATAATAGTGTCTGTCTTTTCCATCGCTACCAGTTTTTAGGGTTCGGTTTACGGCGATGGGAGGCGAGCAAAGACTCATTCTCGTCCTCGAAACTTTGCGGAGCCGGATTCTTCCGGGAAGATTCCAGCCATCTATCCAGTTCGTCACGATAGATGTAGAGATGCTTTCCCTGTTTTATAACCGGAATATCGTCTTTCTTGACCTTGTAATAAAAGGTCGACAACGGCATTTTAAGATAGTTGCAAGCCTCCTGTACGGTCATGGGGACGTGCGTGTTCTCTTTGGTTTCGTACTGCTTGGAAAGTTTCTCCGTAAGCAGGTTTTCCATACTTGCGATTCTGTCGCATAGTTCGCCTACCACATTCGGCAGGTCGTTGAATGTCAGTTGGTCTTTTTCCATATTATAACTATTTTAATCGTTTAACATGCTGCGAACCAACTCAATGAAACCTTGCAGAACAATACAGACCGGATTAATTATTTCGTCTGCATACTTTTTTTATTGCGAGTCATCATTATCTACATCTAAATGGAAGCGATAGTCGCCTTTATCTGGTACATCAATGGGAATCTGGCTTGGAACATTATCCCGTAAATTAAGTTTAAGATATTCAAGGGTCGCGTTTACGAGTTCGTATGGAAATGATTCTTTGATAAAAACGGCTCTTTTCGCCAAGGGTACTCCCAAGCGTTCACCGACATTCCATGCCAAATGGCGAAGTCCAGGCGACCTCAGCGGATTGTCTATATTGGAACGAATCGGTTTATATGACTCAGGTTGATCGTAAGCCATATACTCTATATTGGAAATGAGGGTGGCAATATCCTCTTTGGAGAGATAGGGGGCAGTCTTGACGGTTACATATTCCCGAATCGCATCCATGATTTCCGCTTGCCTTTCAGTCTCTTTCTTTTTGAGTTCCACCAATATGGAATCATATTTATTCAAATGAGAATCTTGCGGACAATCAGAGTTTACAGTATCTTGATTCGACTGTTGAGATGGAGGACACTCCTGTTCAGGCAAATCCATCGGTTGCTCGATGGGCAGTGTTTCAGTAGCATCCGTAGATTCTATGGCGTTCTCTGATTTTACAATAGGGGTATATGGTTCGCCCAAAGAGAAGTTGATAGGATTTTTTGTCAGCCAGTTATAGAAAAATTTGTGCAGGAGTCCGCACAATATGATAGCTATTACCAGTCCAAGGATGACTGGAGTCGTTATACGCATGATATTGATGTCATGGCAAAGGCAAAGATAAGTATCTATGGCCGCATAAATGATAACGGACAGTGCGAGGATAAAACTTATCTTTTTAGTCTGAATTTGTTTTTTATTCGTCATAGTCTGCAAGTATTTGGAATCGTTTCGCGCTAAAGATATAATCGATATTCCAGATAGTTGCAATAAAGAGACTGATAGTTACCACGTATCATGCTAAATATCACGGTCAGAGTATGATTTTTCACCTAAAATCATACTCTGACCGCAGAAATCGAGGACAAAGCAGCTGTCAGTCTTGCCGTGTCAGGGTGATTTTCTTGCTGGCTTCACGTTTGTTGACATCCACGACTTTGATATACCTTTGAGTGGTGGTGATACTCTTGTGCGCCATGATGCTCTGTATGGTGCGGATGTCCGTCCCTGCAGCTGCTTGTAGCGTCGCAAATGTTCTACGATACGAGTGAAATGTTATGTTCTTGGTAATTCCGGCAGAACGAATCCATTCTTTCATCGGTATTTGCGTCCAACTGCGCATAAGCCCCTTGAATACCAAACCCTTCTTTTCAGAATTATAGCCAATCAATCCCAAAGCTTCTTCACTGATGGGAATGATGTCTTCCGCCTTGTTCTTTTGCGTAATGATGTGTACGCATTTCCCACCGGCAGAATAGTCCACGATGTCTTCCCAACATAGCGAGAGAATGTCACTGATGCGCAAGCTGGTCATACAGGAAAACAGCGATGCCGTTTTCAGAATAGGTTTCTTGCAAGGTGTCTCAGTCAATTTGTACAATTCCTCAACTGACAGGGCCTCTTTCATTACATCTTCTGTCTCTATCTTTTCCAAGAAATCATTGACATTGGTCTTTATCATCCCATTACGATAGAGTATTTTCAGGAAACCTCTGAAAGTAGACCAGTATCCTGATGCGGAGTTCCGTGTGATACGTCCGTTACGCCTTAGCTTCTTGGCACTCAGCAGATATTCCCGAAACTTGTTACAGAGGTCGATGTCAATCTCTTCAAAAGTGCATTTATCATGTACGAAGTTACTGAAATGCAGATAGACAAACTCCCATTTCTGGTCATGCTTACGGAGCTGCTTGCGATAATACTCCAGAAAGTCTGCCTTGAGTTTGTACTTGTCAAAGAAGTCATACCGTTCATTGACTACCGACTCGAACCTGCGGCAACGGATGGCTTCGGCTTTCTCGGTCATTACCTCGTTGAAATTCTGTTCACGTTTGTTTCTCGGATTGGCATAGATATAAATACCAAGCGATTCATGACGGATAACTTTCATTGTCTCTTTGTCTCGATACCCCGGATAATAATCCAGATAGAAAGACATCATCCTGCCTTTTAGCGGACGTGTCCTTAATGTCACGGTCTTGCATTCATGCATAATGTTATATTTTTATGGTTATTATTAATTCGTCGGCGAAACTCTATAATGTAATCATGCAGATTACCTACAGCAGGGATTAATTTTTGAATAATTTACGGATAGTCATAAATTAGACTATTTGCGGACACCCATTACCCGGTCAAACTCCACTTTCAGGAATCTGACGAACCGTCCGTTCTTCTCACGGTTGATCTGATGGAATTGCAGAATACCGTAAACCGAATCACGAGAGAGCTTGAATTTCTCCATCGCCTCCTTGACGGTGTAGTATTCCGCCTTGCTCTCCTGCTCGGAACTCTTCGAGAGGTCGAAGTGGAGCTTTGAGTAGAATATCTGCCCATGCTCCTTCTTGGATGGAATGTTGTTCCGATACACCTGCGAACGGATGGCGACACGTGTCATGCCGTACTTTTCCTGAATTTCTTCGGGCGTGTACCATTCGGTCAGGTCGGAATCCACTTCGTATTTGGCAAAGGCGGCATCGATATGTTTCTTGCTGTAATAGTTGAACTGGCGAATTCGTACCTTCGGAACTTTGTGCTGCCGTGTATAAGTCCACACCCATTTGGCGTTGACCTTATATTTCTCTGCAATTTCTTCAGCGGTATAATACTCGGTGATGCCGAAATCTTCTTTGGGCATTATACGTTCATAAGGTTTGGTTTTCATCATCAGTTCGATGTCCGCACGGCGGATGAGCGACTTCTTGCCGCTGATGCGTGAAGCCCGAAGTTTCGATTCCTTTACCAATTTATATATGTATTGCCGAGTTACGCCCATCAGTTTTGCTGCTTGGGCAAAAGAGAAGAAATCCTGTCCCTCGGCGGCTTGTCGAGGTTGCAATAATTCTTGCGACCGTTTCAACTGTCGCTTACGTTCCCGGATGCGCTCCTTGTAGCCAAGATTGGAACACTGGTGGCTACAATAACAGGTCGTTGTTTTTTGAGCTATGAATGGTTTTCCACACCATTGGCAAATCTTTCTTACTTCCATATTTTCCTCCTTTACATTGGGGATAATTTCGCCTTATTTCTCCCGATTTTTGTCAATACATGTAAACCACTGTCAACACACGTCAACTAATGCGTCACTGTGACATTCGGGCTAACCGTGAATTTCTGTCGCGGTAGAAATATGATAGAAAAATATAGATAAAAACCGTTATCTCCAAATACGGACTGGAAAGTGTTAAAATATAAAAGTCGCTGAAATACAGCGACTTTATTCTAAATGGTTATAGTTAGTTATGGCTGTTTACAAGCCATCACTTGCCGATGCAAAAATGTTGAAAGATATTCTGAAGCACCATATCATTCGTAACTTCACCAGCGATGTCCGAAATAAAGAAGATACACTCTCGTATGTCTTGCGAAAGAAAATCCCCGGAAATCTGCGAATCAAGTCCGTTTTGTACTCTATGAATAGCTTCCAAAGCTTTATTTAAAGCTTCGTAATGCCTTACATTTGTCACAATAATATCATTTTGTGTCACTGTAGGCAAGTGTGCGGTGTCAATAAGCATTTTTTGCAGTTCACTTGTGTTCTCTCGTTGTTTGGCCGAGATGAAAATAGATTCCGTAGCTTCTTTAGAAAAGTCTTTTAATAGAGACTGTAAATTCTCTTTTTGCTTGTCTTCGATTAAATCAGCCTTATTGAATACAACAATCAAATGCTTTCCTTCACAACGCGGAATAATCTTCTCTGATAACTGTTCGATTTGAGAGGCAGCATTCACGGCATCTACCATCCAAAGGACAATCTCTGCCTGATCTAACTTTTGGAAAGTACGTTCGATACCGAGACTTTCGATCGTATCATTGGTTTCCCGGATTCCGGCAGTATCAATGAATCGAAAAGTGATTCCTCCGATGTTGATAGTATCTTCGATCACATCACGCGTTGTCCCGTGGACATCACTGACAATCGCTTTGTCCTCATTCAATAATACATTCAGTAAAGTCGATTTTCCGGCATTCGTTTCACCGATAATAGCTACAGGGACCCCGTTCTTAATAGCATTACCAACACTAAAAGAATGAGCCAACCGCGAAATGACCTGTTCGATTTCATCTGCTAGCTTCCTTAATGCTGAACGATCGGCAAATTCAACATCCTCTTCGCTGAAATCCAACTCCAGTTCAATCATAGAGGTGAAATTCAGCAATTTGTTACGTAACTCCGTCAATTCTCTGCTGAAACCACCTCGCATCTGGCTCATAGCCAAACGATGGGTGGCAGCAGATGAAGAAGCGATCAAGTCCGCCACAGCCTCTGCCTGACTTAAATCCATCTTTCCATTGAGAAAAGCACGTTGTGTATACTCTCCCGGTTGGGCCATGCGGCAACCGTTTTTGATAAGCAACTGCATCACCTGTTGAAGAATATAAGAAGAACCATGGCACGTGATTTCCGTACTATCTTCTCCTGTGTATGAATGAGGAGCACGGAAAAGACTGACGAGCACTTCGTCAATAATCTCGTCCCCGTCATAAATACGTCCGAATGTCAAAGTATATGGTTTTTGCTCACTCAATAATTTGCCAGTCTTGGTGGGCTTGAATATGCTGCCGGTGATAGAAATAGCTTCCGGACCGGAAACGCGGATGCTTCCGATAGCACCGCCCTGGGCGGTAGCGATAGCGCAGATCGTATCTTGATTCATTGTTTTTTCTTTTTGGATGAGCAAAGATAATTGTTTCTAAGTAAAAAATGGAAAATTGAGCACAACTTGTGCTTTATTTGTTTATATTTGCTGCCGTGCAGTGGTACACCAAACAAAATAAAACAATAATGCTTATGGAACCAGCGATCAATTTATATTCTCCGAATGAGAAAAGCGAACTCATACGGGAAAACTATCAGGAAATACTTTCTGTGCTTGCAGCCCATCAAATAGCTTTATGGGAGTATGATATCATTACGGGCAAATGCTCCTTTTCAGACGATTATTTCTCTACACTCGGATTGAAGGATACCGGAATCATTTTTGAGGACATTGATGATTTTTATCGGTTTATCCATCCGGAAGATGCTGAATCCTATCAACAGGCATTTGCAGAAATGCTTTCATCAGAGTCTAAGACCTCACAAATAAGAGTTCGTTGTATGGGCGAACAAGGGGAAGTGATTTGGCTGGAAGATCATTTTCTGTCCTACAAAGAAAGTTGCAAAAGTCATCCGGGCAAACTGCTGGCATATACGGTGAACGTCACCTCACAATGCGAAAAGGAGCAACATATCAAATATCTGGAAGAATACAACCGTAAAATTATTGAAGCACTGCCGGAATTCATATTTATCTTTGATGATAACTTTTTCATTACCGATGTCCTGATGGCACCGGGGACAATCTTGCTTCATCCTGTGGAAGTGTTGCGCGGAGCAGACGGACGATCTATTTATTCACCGGAGGTCAGTGACCTGTTTCTTTGTAACATCCGGGAATGTTTGCGTGACGGTAAGTTGAAGGAAATAGAATATCCCCTTGAAGTGGATGGAAGTCTGCATTATTTTCAGGCACGTATCGCCCCATTCGAAGGAAACAGAGTACTTGCGCTGATACATGATATCGGAGACCGGATTCAGCGTTCGCAGGAATTGATCGAAGCTAAACGTCGTGCGGAAGATGCCGATAAGATGAAGTCGGTCTTTTTGGCAAATATGAGCCATGAGATTCGTACCCCGTTGAATGCTATTGTTGGTTTCTCGGAGATTATCGCGGTGACAGAGAGTGAAGAAGAAAAAAAGGAGTATCTGGAAATAATCCAGAGAAACAGTAACTTGTTGTTGCAGTTAATCAATGATATTTTGGACTTGTCCCGTATTGAATCCGGAAAGTCGGAGATGCATTTCCAACAGGTAGAGATTGCAAGTTTGGTGGAAGAAGTGGAGAAAGTGCACCAGTTGAAGATGAAGTCAAGCGTAGAGTTGAATGTGATTCGCCCGGAAGGAGAATACTGGACTTCTACCGACCGAAACCGGGTGATGCAGGTCTTGTTCAACTTCCTTTCGAATGCCATTAAAAATACGGAAAAGGGAACTATTACATTAGGGCTGAAACATGAAGGCCCCTGGCTGAAACTATTTGTTAGCGATACAGGTTGCGGAATATCCAAAGAGAAGCTCCCGCAAATTTTTACCCGTTTTGAGAAACTGAATGACTTCGTACAAGGTACCGGGCTGGGACTCTCAATCTGTAAAAGTATCGTGGAACGTCTGGGCGGGCGCATCGAGGTAACTTCAGAATTGGGGCAGGGGAGTACGTTTGCACTCTATTTGCCTTATCAGGAAGTACCGAAAGAAGTTGTTGAAAGAAGACTTCCGCATAAAAAGGATGTTGAAGCGGATAAACGTAAAAAGATATTGGTAGTGGAAGATATAGAGTCGAACTTTGCTCAACTAAACATTCTTCTGAATAAAGAATATATTATCTCATGGGTACGCAATGGGCAGGAGGCTATCAATAGTTTCATCCGTGAAAGCCCGGATTTGATACTGATGGATATTCGTATGCCGGTGATGGACGGTATTCAGGCTACTGAAAAGATCCGTACGATTTCTTTGACCGTGCCTATTATTGCAGTGACTGCGTATGCTTTCTATACCGAACAGCAACAGGCTATTCAAGCCGGATGTAACGCCGTTATTTCAAAACCCTATTCTTTGGAGAGGCTAAGAGAGACGATAGAATCTTATATCGGATAATTAATTTTCTAAAAGAGAACCAACATTCTGAATATTGTAGTGTTACTATTATAATAGTAGTAACATTATAATAGATTTGAATATGGAGAAAGTGAAAAAGATAGTCCTTATCGGAGCAAGTGGCTTTGTTGGTTCTGCTCTTCTGAATGAGGCTTTGAATCGTGGTTTCGAAGTTACAGCAGTAGTTCGTAATCCGGAAAAGATAAAGATAGAGAATGAAAATCTGAAAGTGGTGAAAGCCGATGTAGCCGTGCTTGATGAAGTGGCCGACGTTTGTAAAGGCGCGGATGCCGTTGTTAGTGCGTTCAATCCGGGATGGAATAATCCTGATATATACGATGAAACCATTAAAGTTTATCTGACTATAATTGATGGAGTGAAGAAGGCTGGCGTCAATCGTTTTCTGATGGTTGGTGGTGCCGGTTCTTTATTTATCGCTCCGTGCTTGCGTTTGATGGATTCCGGCGAAGTGCCCGAAAATATATTGCCGGGAGTGAAAGCCTTAGGAGAGTTTTATCTGAACTTCTTGAAGAAAGAGAAAGAAATAGACTGGGTGTTCTTCTCTCCGGCAGCAGATATGCGTCCGGGAGTGCGTACAGGACGTTATCGGTTGGGAAAAGATGATATGATTGTAGACATCGTAGGAAACAGCCATATCTCTGTCGAAGATTACGCTGCCGCAATGATTGATGAATTGGAATATCCGAAACATCATCAGGAGAGATTTACGATTGGTTATTGATAAAAAATCAGATTAAAAATAATTGTGTGATAAAGTGACGCTATCCTTCTCGGATAATGTCACTATAATCGTATTATAGCGTTACTATCACGGCGTCATAGTGATACTATGTTGAAGATAGGCTAAATGATAAAAATGGACTGTCTAACAAGTCCCTTATTAAGAATTTCCCCCACGCTATAACTATTTGTAGCGTGGGGGAATTTCAATATTTAGAACTCGTTAGGCAGCTCTATAATTCTATTCTAACGATTACATTTTTATTCTTTCAGAAGAACGTAGCTCTATATTCTGTCAAGTACAGTTTTAATCAGTGTATCAATTGTATTTTTATATCCTGTATTGGCCTCTTTAATAAGTCGGTTGGCTATCACCATGCAGACGGTCATAGCCTTGTGCCCCATCAACCGGCTAAGTCCTGCCAAAGCCGAACTTTCCATTTCGAAGTTGGTAATCTTATAGCCTTTATATTCGAAAGATTCAATTTTATCATTCTGTTTCGGGTCTGCCAATGGAACACGAAGTTCACGTCCCTGCGGACCAAAGAAACCTCCGGCAGCGATTGTTACTCCACGTACCATGTCCTCTTTGGCAATCCGGTCAATCAGTTCTTCGCTGGCATCAATGACATAAGGAGCAGGCGCGCACATATTTCCCGACCAACCCATGTGATTGAGGAACGCACGCTCAAAAGGTAAGTCGCATACAGCATTTCGTCCGGCATAGAAATTCAGCAATCCGTCAAAGCCGATAGACTTCTGCGAACACACAAATGTTCCGACAGGAGTGTTGGGCTGTAAGCCGCCACATGTGCCGATACGTACTAATTCCAGCTGGCGGAACTGATCCTTTTCTTCGCGGGTATTAAAATCTATATTGGCGAGTGCATCCAGTTCATTCATCACGATGTCAATGTTATCGCAACCGATTCCTGTAGAAACCACTGTAATCCGTTTACCTTTATAAGTACCCGTGATGGTTTTGAATTCGCGGCTTTCCACTTCACATTCTTTGTTTTCGAAATGAGAAGCTACGAGTGCTACACGTCCGGGGTCACCTACCAGAATTACTTTGTCTGCCAACCATTCGGGCTTTACGTGAAGATGGAATACTGAACCGTCTTCATTGATAATCAATTCAGAGGATGGAAAGTACTTTTTCATGTTATTGAAGGGTTTTAGTTTTATAATAGGATTTGTATCTATAAATAGAAACGCCGGAACCGGATTTAAGTTCAGAAGAAGCCACTATCTTTTTCCTTTAGAAAAGGGGAGTGCGTCTTACAACTGAAATGAAATCGGATTCCGGCGTTTGTGAACGATTATTTGCTCAATGGCTGATTGCCTGCATTGCCCGTTGCCGGCTTGGCGATATTCTCGCGCATGGAGGTGTCAGCTTCAATATTCTTCATGCGATAATAATCCATGATGCCTAGGTTGCCGCTGCGGAAAGCTTCAGCCATCGCTTTAGGCACTTCAGCCTCTGCTTCGATCACTTTAGCACGAGCTTCCTGTGCTTTTGCTTTCATTTCCTGTTCGGAAGCAACTGCCATAGCACGACGCTCTTCGGCTTTTGCCTGTGCGATGTTCTTATCTGCGTTAGCCTGGTCAATTTGTAGAGCAGCACCGATGTTCTTACCTATATCGATGTCCGCAATATCAATAGACAAGATCTCGAAAGCCGTTCCTGCGTCCAAACCTTTACGAAGTACAAGTTTAGAGATCGAATCCGGATTCTCAAGGACCGATTTATGGTTTTCAGAAGAACCGATAGATGAAACGATACCTTCGCCTACACGGGCAAGGATCGTATCTTCACCTGCACCACCGACCAACTGACGAATGTTGGCACGTACCGTAACACGTGCTTTGGCTATCAGCTGAATACCGTCTTTTGCAACAGCCGTAACAGGAGGTGTGTCGATCACTTTCGGGTTTACAGACATCTGTACAGCTTCGAATACGTCACGTCCTGCAAGGTCGATAGCGGTAGCCATCTGGAAAGGTAATTCGATATTCGCTTTCGATGCGGATACCAAGGCGTGAACCACCTTTTCTACATGTCCGCCAGCCAGATAATGGGCTTCCAGTTCATCACGGGTAATGTTTTTCAGACCGGCTTTGTGAGCCTCGATCATTCCCGGCACGATGATGTACGGCGGAACGTTACGTATACGCATTAAAAATAGTTGTATCAGCGAGATGTTAACTCCCGACACTTTTGCCGACAACCAGAGGAAGAACGGCACGTAATGGAAAAATATTATCAAGAAGATAATACCTCCAGCTATCAGAAAGATAGGCAAGTAGAAAGATGATTCCATTGATGTTATTATTAAGTGAATATTATTCTTTGTGTTTTTCAACCATGATTGTACCGTCGGTGATGCGGCTTACAATAATCGGAGTCTTTTCATTGAGGAATCCGTCTATTGATTTTACTTCCACAATTTTTCCGTTTATTTCGGCATAACCGATTTGTGCCAGACGTGTGGTACTGATTCCTGTATCACCTACTTTAACGCTGTCTTCTGCGCTACGGTCTACTTTCGAATCAATATCCTTTTTCAATGCCAGTTTGTCCAGCATCTTCGATCGCATAAACCAAATCAATGATCCGATGCAGGCAATCGCCGATATGCCAAGAGTGATAAATCCTCCTGCCATGCCTAAATTGGCAAATGCATAGTAGTTGGCATAAAGAATGCAAACCAATGCAGAAATTCCGGCCAGGCTAATGCCCGGGATGACGAACAGTTCTACCAGAAACAGTATGACTGCGGCAATAATGAGAACGGCGATAATGAGTATATCCATAGTTCAGAGTTATTAATTTATTTTGTTTTTTCTGCATTGCGTACATTCACTTCGAGAGTATCCAGCTCTTCGGACATTTGCAGTACCCGCTTTTCGAGGTCGAGGATAGCAGGAGCCATTTTCTCTTTTCCCTGTTGGTTGGCACCGGCATATTGTTGACGCAGGCTATTCAGCTTTTCTTCTTGCTGGTAATAGTCTTTCTCCATCTGCTGGTAACGCTGGAAAAGTGACTTTGCTTTTGCGGATTTAAAGTCGCTCATCAGATAGTAAGTCGTATGATCGTCAATGACAAATTCAAAGTCCATCGCACGACGTTCTTTAGGCTTATGACTGATGGCAGCTTCCAGACGTTGCAATGCTTCGGTTACAGCTTGTTTGTCTTTCCAGGTTTCTTTCAGCGAATGAATCTGTGCCAGACGAATAATCTGTTGCTGTTCCATTGCTTCATAATTATAAGTCTGCTTGGAAGTGTTAGGAATGAACACATAAATACATACCTTTCCTTCGGGTTGGAAACGGTCGGAAGCAAACCATCCGAGATTGTTGTATTCGTCAATGACGTACATATAATCATTGTACGGTGAATTGAACGGCATACCTACATTGTCCGGAACAAGATAAGTGTCGGTATTCGTGTTGTAACGGGTGACAAAGATGTCGTAGCCACCCAGTCCTTCACCATCGCTGGCATAGTAAACCGTGACGCCGTCCGATAGAACGAACGGATAATTTGCGTTTCCGGAAGCGTTGATGCTACCCGGTAACGGGCGTCCGTCACTCCATTCATTCAGCAATTTGTTTTTTGAGAAGATGTCAAGATTACCGTTCTCGCCCTTTTCGCTATAATAGATTTTATTTCCAATTTCTGTTTCATAGACAGTTCCCGGATGATCTCCTTCTGTCTTGAAAAAATCATTGAAGGTAAACAATTTACCCGATTCTTCACTAATTTTGTATGCATGGAGGAAAGTCGCCTTGTCTACAACGAAGCTGTCAATGATACATACATCTTCCACTCCCTTCAACATCCGGAGGTCAGCTTTGCTCTTTTCCAGAAGTTTCTCCGCTTCTTCCGTCGATTTCTTCCGTTTGCTTAAATCTGCGATATATTCTTCAAAACAGTTTACTGCATCTTCGAAACGATACGTTTCATTATATGCTTGTCCCAGATAGAGTTGTCCACTGGTAACACGTTTTTTCACTGCTATCTCAAGAGGTTTCACAGCTTCTTCCGCTTCTCCGGTTTTCAGGCAACATACGCCATACCAATAGTTATAATTCCCGTTCGACGGTTGTGATTTAGCATACTTTTTGAAGACAGGCTTGGCTTTTTCATAGTCACCCTTAGTGAATAGGGTGCGTGCCTGTTCCAGCGTTTGTGCAGATACTTCACAAAGGAAGAGGCTGCAAATTAAAAATAGAATATATTTTCCTTTCATCGTTTTGAGCGTTTATGAGTGACGGGTAGATTGAAAACATTACTGCTTTCGGGCACCGGTCCATTTATCAATTGTTCAAAAGTACAAATTTATTAGAAATAAACCCTTTTTCAGTGATTCTATTATGTTAATTCTTCTTTAAATCATTCTTTTCGCTTACTTTTGCAGCCGATTTTCAAAGATATGACACAATTTACGGAAGAAGAGAAGACCATTCGCCGCATTGAACGGCGGTTTAGCAAAGGAGTGGTGCAATATGGATTGATAGAAGAAGGAGACAAAATCCTTATCGGACTGTCAGGAGGAAAAGATTCGTTGGCGCTTGTTGAACTGTTGGGTAGACGCGCACGTATCTATAAGCCTCGTTTTTCTATCGTTGCCGTTCATGTAGTGATGAAGAATATTCCTTATCAGAGTGATACGGAATATTTGAAAGCGCACTGCGAGGCGTATGGAGTTCCCTTTGTACAGTATGAGACTGCTTTTGACCCTGCTACCGATACACGTAAATCTCCCTGCTTCCTCTGCTCATGGAACCGTCGGAAAGCTTTGTTTACTGTTGCCAAGGAGCACGGATGCAATAAAATCGCTCTCGGTCACCACATGGATGATATTCTGGAAACTTTATTGATGAATATCACTTATCAGGGAGCATTCAGTACAATGCCGCCCCGGTTGGTGATGAAGAAGTTTGATATGACAATTATCCGTCCGATGTGTCTGGTTCACGAAGCTGATTTGATAGAGTTGGCAGCGTTGCGCCATTATCAGAAACAAGTGAAGAATTGTCCCTATGAATCGCAGTCCAGCCGCAGTGATATGAAAGGTGTTTTGCGACAACTGGAAGCGATGAATCCAGAAGCTCGTTATAGCCTTTGGGGCAGTATGACTAATGTACAGGAAGAATTATTACCAGATAAAATAGATTAATTTGAATAGGTTATTATGAAAGGATTCTATACCATTTTGTTGCTGATCGTATCCAATGTCTTTATGACATTCGCCTGGTACGGACATTTAAAGATGAAACAGGAGTACAGTTGGTTCGCTGCTCTTCCGCTGATCGGTGTGATTGCGTTCAGTTGGGCAATCGCTTTTTTTGAATATAAATTGTCGAAAATACCCATGAGAAAATAGATTCAAGATTTCAATATCCTTATGTAAATAAAAAATATATATGAAAGCTGTTTATACAATATTATTGCTCATTGTGTCTAATGTTTTTATGACCTTTGCTTGGTATGGTCATTTGAAACTACAAGAAATGAAAGTTATATCTAATTGGTCTCTTTATGCCGTTATATTATTTTCTTGGAGTATAGCACTTGCAGAATATGCTTGTCAAATACCGGCAAATCGTATTGGCTTTGTTGGTAATGGGGGACCATTTTCTTTAATGCAACTAAAGGTTATTCAAGAAGTAATTACTCTTATGATATTTACAGTATTTACTATGGTTCTTTTTAAAGGAGAAACATTGCATTGGAATCATTTTGCAGCATGTATATGTTTAATATTGGCTGTTTATTTCGTTTTCTTGAAATAATTTCATGAAAAAGCCGATTACCATTTCTGATAATCGGCTATGAAATATGCACTTTTAAACTTTGGTTACATAACCTATGGTTTTAAATGATTAAACTTTTAATTACCTAACTCTTTATTTATTGCATCCTTCAAGAAGCTTTTTACATTTTCCTCTCCAGTTGTACTTTCAATTCTTTGTACAGTAGCTTCAGGAATTTTAGATGATGCTTTACAAACTGGTGAATATCCCCATTTACTTGATAGGTCTATTGCAGTATTAATAGCATAGTTCTTCGCAACAAATACATCAGAAAATTTAGACATTCCATTCAAAAAAGCTGTTGCTCTTTCAATATCATATTCTATATTTACTGTTTCACCTTTCATTAGCTTACTTAATTTTTTTGAGGTAAATCTGTGTTTATCCCAACATAAAATAAGGCTAATTGTACTAATCGGAAATCCTCTTAAAGATAAGGAGTTTGCAAATTGCAATAGTTCATCCTCTGGCTTAGCCAAAGTAGCACCTGCAATGTAATCTCCACCTTTCCACTTTTCGACTTCAACATTTGCTTCTGCTAACAACTCTTTGGTTGAAGCATTAGCATAGTTTTCAAAAAGATATATTTCTTCATCAGAAACACCATTTTCTATTGCTGCTGTATATCTATGTTGCCCGTCAACAATAACAATATATTTGTCAGCTTCTTCACTAGAAATAGGCTTTCCGTCACTTGTCATTAATGAGCAACCGTCTTCAACAGCTTTTGTGCCTTTGACATACATCAATGGTACAAGAATACCATATTTACTAATGGATGCAGTCTTAGACTTTACATTTTTATTAGACACTTGTCTGTTTCCTTGAATGAAACAAACGTTAATACCCTCACTTTTAATATCTTTCAATGTAGATATATTCATGTAAATATTAATTTAGTAATAAAATGACGTTGTGTCTCTGTCTTAAAAAGGTTACAGGTCACGAGTTATCCCAATGGATAACATTTAAAGTGCTTTTGACACAATAAAGCGTTGCTGCTAGTGACCTTTTTAAGTTAAGCATTTCAAAGAGCGCATATTTCGGGGTACAAAATTAGCTATTATTTACAATATAACAAGACTAAGGATAAAAAACAGCAAATGAATTTCTTCAAATGCTGTTTTCCAATATGCTTTTTATTATTCCATAGTTATTAAAGCTGCTAAATCGTAAAATTCACCAAGATTCTTCGCATAATATTCTCCCTTTACAGTAGCCATTTTATTGGGATATGGTATTATACCAACTCGTTCTAAATCTAATCTATCTGCATCAAAGCAAGTATCAATAGTTGAGTTACCTGTTCGCAATGTTGTAGTATGAAGTTCAGAAGCCTTAGACAATAACTCTAATTCATTATCGGTTAGTTCTTTTAGTAATGTATGCCTAATCCCATTAATCATATTAGCGGCTCTTTTCCCATGTTCAACGTCATAACCATTGTCTATTCTGCATTTGTCATGCAGATAAGCAAACAACCTAACAACCGTAATATTTACTTCTGATGTGGCAAGTATTATTCCATTACGTTCCACTCTTTGCCAATGTGATAAACCATGAGTTTCCCCAAGTTCCCAATCTTTTAAAGCAAATTGTTTGATTGCTTCTATATCTAAAGAAGCTAACTCTTGCATAACCAACCTTTCTTTAAATTCTGAAAGATGATTACTATGATTATCCTTTCTTCTATGAAACCACTTAAACATATAATTATGTTCTGATTCCGTATCGTTAGTTAGATTGTACACTATTTGAATTTCTTCAAATGCTATCCTCTTTTTCAAATTTACTATATATACTTCATTAATGAAAGCTGCATAAACTGATTTATTGCCATTATATCATTAGGGTGCTGAATAATTTGTGCCAATATGGTTTTCAAGCAAACTATTTTCATTGCACTATATTCTTCTTCGGGTACTCCTAACCAATCTACTTCATTTTCTGAAATGAATTTCCAAATACGCCATATTTCACAAATGTAAATTGAGTATTGTTTCGATTCCATTAGTTCTTGTAATGGCTTAATTGCTAATGCGGGTGTTGAATAATAGTTTGAATAATATGCACCTAAAGTATAAAGGCACTTTTTATTGAAATCAGGAATATCATCAATCAAAGGTTTAACCGCATTATTCTTTATTTGCTTTTCTACCTCAACAATAGAGCCAGTTACAACACTGTCATAAATTTGACACATATCATCTGTCACATGAAAACACTCTATGATTTTTTTTGCAAATGTATCATGTGTAGTAACAATCCTTTTGGTACTTTCAGAATCAGAGAATGTATCTTTTGAAAGTATTGATAAGATGACTTTTTTATAATTTTGCGCATATTCTCTTATAGTATCATTAGATATAATTGAGCAATCGAGTTTATTTACAATTTCTTTTAGATTCCAATCAAAACATTCTGCTAAATTAAAATCATGGTCTAGACTATAAAGTATAATAGCACTATTGTATAAATCCAATAACTCTTTTATTAATGGTGTATCGGGAAAATCTTTAGGCTTCAATCCCATATCTATATCCGAAAGAGTGGTGAATTTCCTATCTGTTCCAGGTTGTCCTATTGTAATCAAATTGAATTGATAGGAAGTCGATTTATTTATTTGTTTATATTTTTTATAATAACTTTCTCTATGTCCATTATAACAATTAAGAATAATCGTCTTATTGATAGAATCAAATTCTGCATGAGATTCTATTTTATTAAATGGTTCAACGATTAATCGTTTCGCTTCATTGTTGGTTATCTTGTAAACATCATAGGTATTGCAATATCTTGTACCACATCTCCAGTTATTGATAATTAATTCTTCTTCTCCGTCAAAATCCACATCAGAGAAAAAGAATGGTGAGTTATGACTCAAATATTCATTTTTTGATTTAGGCAAATAGTCCAATTCTAATATCATATTATCTCTAACTTCTTGTTCGTTTACATAATAAAGAACACTGTCAGAAAAGCTTTCATTATATATATAGAATCTGTTATCTTCCTTTTCAAAATACAGTAGTGCATTTCCCCATATTTCAGTCTCCCTCTCTTTATCATAAGTATAGTTATACGGCAAACATATAACAGTTACATCATAGCCATTTACAGGTTGCCTGTACTTTATAAAAATACGTGGTTTAAAGCATTTAAGCTCATCATCAAACAAAGTATTATACAAAAACTTTGCACATTTCATAAAGTTAGCTGCTGCTAACGAATCTTTCATGTCTTGTTCACTTGATTGTTTCTTTCTATCACAAGATAGAATAGAACATAAGAACATTAGCAATATACAATATAAAATTTTCTTCATGGATTTATCTCTAATTATTACATATAAGATAAATCGCCAAAATCACAACAGGAACGATAATATACAATGCTACTGCTCCTTCTTCAAAACTCCCATTTTCTTTACGTGGACAAGTAATATATGCTATTATTGCATAAATTACAATTCCTATTACTGCTCCCATAAATCTTTATTTTATCAGTTATGTTTTCTTTTGTTTTCAGATTTAACTATGAGTGA
>ENA-UEPG01000398-UEPG01000398.1-human-gut-metagenome-genome-assembly--contig:-NODE-398-length-44948-cov-5.010764_pt1 | contig 44948 bp, 25 predicted proteins | sample MGYA00242893_ERZ507902 | MGnify/ENA primary metagenome ERZ507902 (study PRJEB26167, sample SAMN06115491) | human gut metagenome | host: Homo sapiens | place: China:Gansu | collected 2015-04-23 | study...
TACTATAGCTCCGCTACCGCTTCCGTCCTCTTCTTGGACAGAACATATTCCAGCTTGCATTTGCAAATGTTTTTGCTACAATTCCTGTACTCATGGCGATGTATGTAATTACACCATTTAAAGGCATTACTACTATAAATGGCAACATCATTGTTGAATTATACATAAGTGGCAATCCGAATATTAACGGTTCATTAATATTAAATAATGATGGGATAATTGCAAGCTTACCAATTGTTTTAATCTGTTTTGACTTACTGAATAATGTAAGAATTGCAAGTCCTAATGTTGCACCACTACCACCGATAGCCATAAATGTCCACCAGAAAGGTTCTGTAACAATATATGGAAGTGCTATTGCTGCTGTTCCTGCTGCAAATGCTGCCTGGTTTGCCGTAAAATTGTTCATTAAGAATGTATCCAATGGTCCTGTGATAACAGTATCATGAATACCGAACCACCAGAAAATCATTACAATTACTGCTAATATAACAACTCCCCAAATACTGTCTACCATCTTAACAACAGGTGTCATAATAAGCTGCATAATTGCCGGAATCCCTGCACCTGTAAAGTTTAATAATATTGCATTAACTGTTCCAACTGCTACCAAAACAATTACGATTGGCACAAGGTTTCCTATTGATTCAGCTAATGCAGGAGGTACTCCGCCACCTTCCAAGTTAATATATCCGATTTTTCTATCAGATAAAAATCTATATAATTCAAATGATACAATAGTTACCAAAATCGCTGCAAACAATCCTTTTCCATCTAAATAGTCAAAAGATAATGCTCCATCTTTATTCATAGTTGCTGCAATCATAAAAGATGCAACTGAGACAGCAATAGTTACCCATGACTTTTCCATTTTATAATGTTTGCTTAAATTAATTGCCAATCCTATTGATGACCAAAGTGCAATTAACGACATTGTTACCAAATAAACATAACTTAAAGCCGGTCCTGTAAATGCTGCAACATTTGCCCATCCGTGCATAATTGCTTTAAGCACACCTGAATCCATGGTTGTATAATCCATTGGTGGTGATATAATAATAAGAGCAAAACTTCCTATAGTGAATAGTGGAATTAAAGCTAGGAATGTGTTTTGCAAAGCTTGAAGATATTTCTGTCTTGCCAATTTATTTGCAAGTGGAGATATCTTCTTTTCAATCCAGTTACTAAATTTTTCCATTGTAACTTCCTCCTTTTTCTTTTATAAATTCTTTATACCAATGATAACTGTCTTTTGGAATCCTCTTACAATTATCATCAAAGTCTATGTATACTAAGCCGTAACGCTTTTTGTACCCGTTTATCCAACTATACACATCCATTGTTGACCATACAAAATATCCTCTGCAATCACAACCATTGTCTATAGCCTTTTTAATCCAATCTACATATCCCTGTAAAAAGTCAATTCTATATTGATCATGGATTTCTCCGTTTTCTACCTTATCATATTCACCTAAACCATTTTCTGTAATTATAATAGGCGTGTCAGAATATAATTCTTTAAACTCCATAAGCATATCATATACTGACTTAGGATAAATTTCAGTTCCCCAAGGAGTTTTTTCTGTATTTGGATCATCATCTAAAGCACACCAATCCTTGATTTCCATTTCTTCATTTTTAGATGAATCACCTGTGTTATTTGCTTCCATTTTTGTTTCTCCACCTGAACAAGGTTTAACTAAAAATCTGCAATAGGCATTAACTCCAAGGTAATCAACTGTACCTTCTTTAAATACTTCCTTATCTTTCTCTAGCATATATGATAAATCATATCCTAACTTTGTAAGATGGGACACGTATTCATCAGGATAATATCCCTTTATGCAAGTATCATTAACAGATGTATTAAAGAAAATATCAGCTAATCTTTTAGCTTCTCTATAATCTTCATTATCTTTTAAAATCTCAATAGGATAGCTGTCACTTACAAGTCCAATCATTCCTTTAAAGCCCATATTTTTATATGCCTTAACTGCTCTTGCACTTGCTAACATTAAGTGATACATTGCTTTCCAACGCCTCTCTAAATTTTTAACATTAGGAGGGTAGTTTCCAAAACCATAACAGCAAAGTGTTTCATAATTTGGTTCATTAATTGTTGCCCAGTAATTAACTTTACCTCCAAACTCTTTAAAACATACTTTTACATATTCTTCATATGCATCAACTGTCGCTCTGTTTTCCCAGCCACCCTGTTCATACATTGGTTGTGGTAGATCGTAATGATATAAGGTAACTAAGGGTTCAACATTATATTTTCTACATGTATCAATTACTCTGTTGTAAAAATCTATTCCCTCTCTGCTTACCTCGCCTACACCATTTGGAATAATTCTTGTCCAGGCTATTGAAAATCTGTAAGCATTCTGATTACCTTCCGCTAACATTCTAATGTCTTCTTCGTATCTGTGATAATGATCATTTGCCACATCACCGGTAACAGGATTAACATTGTTTTTTTCACTGTGGCAAAAAGTGTCCCAGTTAGACATTCCCTTGCCGCCTTCTTTCCATGCACCTTCACATTGATATGCTGCAGTAGCACTGCCCCATAAAAACTTTTTGTCCATTAACTTAATTTCTCCTTATACAATGTTATAAACTCTTTTGCCACACGTTCATACATTATTGTTGTCATTAAATGGTCTTGTGCGTGAACTAACATTATGCTATACTCAATATTTTTTCCCTGAGCTTCCTTTGCCAACAATTCTGTCTGTGCATTGTGAGCTTTTGTTAATTCACTTTCTCCTTTTTTGATTAACTCATCAGCTTCATCAAACTCACCATTTCTAGCTTTTTCAACTGCTTTAAAGAATGATGAAAATGCATCTCCTGCATAACTTATAAGCTGAAAAGCAACCATCTGTGCTTCTTCTCTATTCATTGATTTCTCCTTTCGTTTTTTGTTTATGCCATTATTATATTTTATAAATTTTTCATTTACAAATCATCTTTTGCGGTGTACACCGCACCTATATATTTGCCTGTCTTTTTCTAATATTGTATAATTTAATTACTTTAATAATTTATGATTACATTTTATATTTTTAAGGAGATATTTGTATGAATAGATTTACTGATCGTCAGAAAAAAATAATTAAGGAAATACATAATTCCAATACTTTCATTACGGGTAAATCTCTAAGTCTGATTCTTAATGTTTCACTTAGAACTATTCAATCTGAAGTTTCTGCCATTAACAAAGTATTAACTTTAATACTTTCCACTAACAGAGGCTATAAGATTGATGATAAGTTGTATAAAACACTGGATTTTACCGCCATTGAAAAAGAGCAAAATTTAGAACATATTATCGTTAAAAAAGTATTTTTCCACAATCCACATTATAATATTGATGATTTGGCAGACGTTCTTTACATAAGTACTGCAACCTTAGAAAAATACTTTAAAAAAATTAATGAAACTCTTTCTGATTTTGATTTAAAAATAATTAGAACCAATAATACTGTTTTTGTTTCAGGAAATGAACTAAATAAAAGAAAATATTTAAACAAAATTATTTTTGATGAAATCAATCCTGCCTTTAATAGTATTGATAATTTGAATAATTATTTCGAAGGAATTGACGTTGACAAAATTAAAATTATTATTCTCAATTCAATAAATAAGTATCACTATTACGTTGACAATGCTTACTACAACAACATAATTGTAAATATAACCATTGCTCTTTACCGTATGCGTACCGATCACTATGTTTCAGAACCTTTAAGAAATATTAGCGACAAGGCTGAAACTATAGAGTCAAAAATTGCTACGGAAATATGTACACAGTATTCAGCTCATTGCAATATTAATCCTTCTGAAGATGATATTTTTTATATTTCATCACTTCTTGAAGGCATAATTAAACCTATAAGCAAGGATACACAATCTATTTCACAAGATATTTTGACATCTGATTTTATTGAAGAAATCCGTGAAATTTTATTAAATGTGTTTTCTTATTATATGTTGGAAATTAACTTTGATGAATATCTTTATAGTTTTGCCTTACATATATATGGTTTAATTAAGAGAGCAAACAGTATACAATCTTCAGGCAATGACTTTTTAAATAACATAAAAAAGAATTGTCCTTTTATATACGATGTTTCTGTTAGTATTGCTCAGAAATTAAATAAAAAATATAATATTAGCATTGCTGACTCTGAGATTGGATATATTAGTATACACATAGGCTACTTAATTGAATCTTCCAACAGTGATTCAGATAAAGTTTCCGTACTGCTTTTATGCCATGATTACCATGACATTAATTCGAATATTGAAAAGAAATTATTAGACAATTATCAGAATTTTATTACTTTAAAATTATTCACAACCGATAATAGTTCCGCTTTGATTAATGCTTATTCAGATTTAATTGTAACAACAAAACCGTTAAATCTCATTGGCAAGGAAGTTATCGTTGTTTCTCCATTTTTTACAATTATGGATCAAATAAATGTTGATAATGCTATTCACAAATGTTTAGAAAATAAGCAAAAAATTAAACGCAACAATATGTTGTCCTCATTTTTTGATGAAAAACTTTTTTTCAAGTCTAATAATTTTAAAAATAAAGAAGATGTCATTAGATTTTTAGGACAAAATGTTATTGATTATGGATTATGTGAAGAAGGTTTTGTTGAATCTGTTTTGGAACGTGAACAACTTTCGTCAACTTGCTTTTTTGATACTTTCGCAATTCCTCATGCCCTTGATATGAATGCTACCCATACAATGATTTGTGTTCTCACAAGTGAATCGGGTATACAATGGGATGACCATGTTCTACATATTGTTCTTATGCTGGCTGTTCAGCAAAATGACAGGAAAAAATTTATGGAACTTTATAATGGTATTGTTCAAACTCTTGAAAAGCCTGAAAAAGTAAATAAATTAGTATTGGCTGATAATTTAATGGATTTTTTGAATCAGCTTCTTGAAAAATAAATTTTTATAAAATGACAGTGTCCTAAAGGTAATTATTCAACCTGTGCTTACACAATGGTGGAATAATTACCTTTGGGCACAACAGTTAGCTTTCATATATTGGCTCAAAATCATCTGCTCCATGACCGCATAACGGACAGGCATAATCTTCCGGCAACTTACTTCCCTCATAAACATAATTGCAAATCTTACATCTCCAACCAACAATTTTTTTGCCATCTTCTTTTGCAGATGCTGCATTGTTTTTCGGCTTTATTTCATTTTGATATTTTGCATAAGTTATAGGTTCTTTATCGCTTAATACCTTTGCATCAACAACTTCTGCAATAAATAATGTGTGTGTTCCAAGATCATGTTGCTCAACAACTTTTCCACTAATAACTGCGCAGGATTGCCAGCCAAGATATGGTACATCATTACAATCTGTAGGTGGTGTAATGTTTTCAAACTTGTCCACATCTCTTCCTGACTGAAAACCAAAATGCTTTATTGTTTCAAATGTACAATCATTGTCCAAAATGCTTACTGCAAAAATACCACTTTCTTTAATCAAATCGCAAGTGTAGTTACTGTTCAATACCGAAATTGCTATTCTTACAGGATTGCTTGCTACCTGAATACAAGTGTTTGTAATACAACCGTTAGCCACTTCACCTGCCTTAGTTGATACCATAAATACTCCGTAACTTAAATTATATATTGCTTTTTTGTCCATATCTAATCCTCCATTTCACTATATTGATTATTTTCCGTTTCGCTTTTTATTTATAATATCATAACATTTTTATGGTTCCAACATAAATACTTTGGAAAGCAATTTTTTATTTATAATTATCTATTGACTATTGTATTATACCCGATTTATTATATTTGAGAAGAAAAAGAAAGGATTTTTTATTTATTATGGACCAACAAAAGTACAAAACGGAGAACAAAATTTTAAGGCTGTCACTGGGAGGCACCATTACTTTTACAGTATTTGAAATCATCGCTTCCTTTGTCTTAGGTTCAAAAACCGTAATGACTGACGGCATATTTGACTTGTTTGACTTATTACTATTGCTTCCAATGTTTATTTTGGTTCCTTTTCTATACAAACCTGTTTCTGAAAAGAAACCTTATGGTTTTTCTCAAATTGAATCATTACTTGTTCTTGTAAAATATATTGTTTTACTTATTGTAGTTATCAATATGATTACAAACAACATTACAGTTTTACTTCACGGTGGACACACAGTTAATGCCACAAACGTTCTTATATATGAAGCTTCTCTTTGCGTGTGCTGCATAATTATGTACCTTGTCCTTCATTATCTTAGCCGTGACTATTCCTCAATGATAATCAAATCAGAGCTTTATTTGTGGAAGGTTGACATTGTAAGTACTCTTGGAATTTCAGTTGCATTTTTGTTCCAGATTTTCCTTACACACAGCCCAATTAATTTTATTATTCCTTACATAGATTCTTCTGTGGCAATTATTGTTGCATTATTCCTTGTAAAAGAGCCGATTGTGCAGATTATCAAAAACTTAAAGGAATTGGTTTTATTCTCGCCTGACCAACAGATTATGGATGAAATCAGAGAAGTTGTAAATAAGGACATTAGCAATTATGAATATAGTCTTGATTTCTTAGATGTTACACAAACAGGGCGTAAAACATGGATTGAAGTCTACGTTAAAAGCAAAAATGACACTATAAAAATCAAGGATTTCAAAAAAATACAGGAACATATCACAAAAGATTTGATAGACAAATTTGACCAGATTTATGTTGAAATAGTTCCTGCTCTATAGCTTGTAACTATAATTTACGATTAAATTTCAAAAATACTTTTCACAAAGGAGATTTTAAATGAACCTTATAAAAGAAAAATACAAAGGCTTATTAGTTTGCCTTGCAATCGCAATTCCTGCCTGGATACTTGGCAAAATCTTTCCTATTATTGGAAGTGCCGTTATTGCTATCATTGCCGGTATGGTTATTGCTTTATTCTGGCAACCGGGAAAAACTTTCAAACCGGGAATTACTTTTACATCAAAAAAAATACTTCAGTATGCAGTTATTTTATTGGGCTTCGGTCTTAATCTTAACGTAATATTTAGTACCGGAAAGCAATCACTTCCAATAATTATTTGTACAATTTCCACATCTTTGATTATAGCATTCGCACTTCACAAAGCTATGCACATTGATTCAAATATCAGTACTTTAATCGGTGTAGGATCTTCTATTTGCGGTGGTTCTGCCATTGCTGCAACAGCACCTATTATTGATGCAGATGATGACGAAGTGGCTCAGGCTATTTCTGTTATTTTCTTTTTCAATGTTTTAGCTGCTTTATTGTTTCCAATGTTTGGACATTTCTTAGGCTTTGATACAACATCCGGTGAAGCCTTTGGTATATTTGCCGGCACTGCTGTTAATGATACTTCATCAGTTACAGCTACTGCTTCTACTTGGGACAGTATGTGGAACCTTGGAACTCAGACACTTGATAAAGCCGTTACAGTTAAGCTTACAAGAACTCTTGCAATAATTCCTATTACTTTGGTTCTCGCTTTATTTAGGGCAAAACAGTCAGGTAGCAATTCAAATGAAGGTGGATTTAGTTTTAAGAAAGCTTTTCCTATGTTTATTTTGTGGTTTATTGTTGCTTCTCTTATTACAACAATTGCCATAAGTCTTGGTGTTCCATCATCAGTATTTGCACCACTTAAAGAGCTTAGTAAATTCTTTATTACAATGGCCATGGCTGCCATTGGACTTGGCTGTAATGTTGTCAAGCTTATCAAAAATGGTGGCAAACCTATTTTGCTTGGCGGCTGTTGCTGGATTGGTATAACTTGCGTAAGCCTTTTACTTCAGCACGTTTTAAGCATTTGGTAAATATAGAATTTAGTGAGCATATAATTTGGTAAATAACGACACTTATTCCAATTACCTCCTATTGCTTAAATATTACAAAATTGTTACAATTCTTTTTGTAATTGGCCAGTACAAATCTTAAAATAAGGAGGACGAAACTATGTGTTTTAAATTCAATAGTTGCGACCAGTTATTTAACGCTATTTGCAAATTCTTTAACTTTGGTTGTTAATTAGTTATTTTTATAAAATAATATTCATATGTGCTTTGACACAAAAAAACAGAGGACGATGTTTTGTTTGCTTGTTAGATGTTTAATCTAATGAAAACAAGACGCACCTCTGTTTTTTATATACTTATTTAAAAATATTTTCTATTATTTCTTCACTATTTTTTATTAATTTTATTATCCATCACGCCATCGTAAATTGATTTTGCTATATCCATTAACTCATTTTCAGCTTCTATATCACTTGTATAAGGATATTTTTCTGACATAATATTAAACAATGTTCTTAGTTTCTCAGCCTGTTTACTATCCTTGTTATAGAGCAATTCATATGTATATTTCGTTCTAAGGATAGCCGGAAATTTCTTCATACTTTTCATAAATTTTTGCAAATCTTTAGTATAAAACTCCTCTGCCTCAATAATATTTCCGTCAATAAGTTCACAATAAATGTAATCGCAAATCAGAAGATATCTGTACACTCCAACTAATACCATATTGCTTTCCAGCACTTTTTTGATTTCTTCTTTTGTCTGCTCAAACTTATGCATCGCCATTAATCTGTTACAATAAAAAACTTTTATGCTTGTAATCATTGGATTATCATTTTTCCCATCTATACTTTCGAACCATTCTTCCGGCATTTCCCTGATTCCGATACCTTCAGCTAATGCTCCGTTCATTTTTAGTTGAACCCATAAAGCCTTTAACGCATCCTTGTCCCTGCCTAATTGTACTGCATTATATCCGTCATTATTAATATCTCCTACTTTCATCGGAATACCATTAACAAGTGCTGAAGCAAATCCCATTATTGCAGACATTATCATTGCCAATGACAATAACTTCCATAGACTAATCGAATATATAACAATAAAAATAAGGGATGTAATCACATTAAAAATAACTCCACCTAAATTATAAAGAAAATATGGCATCTTACCATCTATAAGTTCCGGGGGTGACATTAAACATTGACCGCCTGTTCCAGCCAACGAAATGTTTTTGATTTTTAATTTTCCGTTTTGTTTAATAAGTATCACACTGAAAATTCGAAATGAATTAAATTTATATCCTGTCATCAATCCAAAGATTAAATGCCCACCTTCATGGATAATAACATTTACCATATAGACTATGTACATTAAAAGAATTAATTCTAAAAATTTCATCAATTCATTCCATACACTTATATCTTCACCTAGCATTTCGTTCATTGTAACCATATAAGAGCCAACTGCAGCTCCACATAAGGCTCCTGCAATTACAAATGTAACCACAACAAGCCATTTCATATCTAATTTTTTCATACTTCTTTCTTTCTAGTTTTTTATTAATATTAAAATTCAAGTCTTATTTTATACTTTATTAAATTTTTTTGCTATCAACCTTAAAGCAATTTCATTAATTTACAGTTCTCAATGCCTGCGTCCCAGAATTTTTCCAAAGGAATATTTTGCACCTGACACACAATGCTTGAATCCATTGCTCCATGTCCCACAATAATAACATCCTTACCTGCATCTAACTGTGGCTGAACTACTTCTTTAAGAAAACTTCCTGTTCTGGCAAACAAATCATCAAAAGTTTCTCCATCTTCCACACCCGGATAATTAGCCGGATCCTTAAACAACTTTCTAATAGGGCTTCCCTCTATCTGAGACGGATGTGTTACACCTTCATACACGCCAAAACACATTTCCATAAGCCTGTCGTCATATACAATAGGAATGTTTCTTCCTTCCAAAACAATTTCGGCTGTCTGCTTTGCCCTAACAAGCGGTGAGCAATAGCATATGTCAAAATTAACATCTTTATATTTTTCTTTGGCTTGCTCTGCCATCTGAATGCCTTCTTCATTTAATGGAATATCTGTACGACCTTGAAGCTTATGCTTGGCATTCCAATCTGTTTTTCCGTGTCTCATAATATATAACATAACTTTTCTCCATATCTTTTGCTAATCTAATATAATTTATACGGATATAAGCTTAACTCATTCAGGTTATTTTCGCAACTGTGACTTCATTGGAACAAATTCAATTTTCAGCTGCATTCCCATACCTGCTACAAGTCTTCCTAATAATATGGTAAAAATACCATATTGTCAATTACTAACATTCTCTTTTTTATTTTTATAAATTGTATTTTTTCTTACTATATGTTATGCTTTCTAAATACACCTAAAAAGGTAATAAGAAAGGTAAAAATATTATGAAAAAACACAATGACAAAAGAAGCTCTTTCTCCGGAAAGCTAGGCTTCGTTCTTTCAGCTGCAGGGGCTTCTGTAGGACTGGGAAATATTTGGAGATTTCCTTATCTTGCTGCAAAATATGGCGGTGGTATTTTCCTATTGGTATATATTATTCTGGCCCTTACTTTCGGATATACAATGATTGTAGCTGAAACTTCTATTGGTCGTATGACTAAGAAAAGCCCTGTTGGTGCTTTTAAATCATTTAGTAACTCTAAGTTTGTATCTTTAGGCGGATGGATTAATGCCATCATTCCTATACTTATTGTTCCGTACTATTCTGTTATCGGTGGCTGGGTTATTAAATATCTTGCCGAATATATTATTGGTGACAGCAAACTTTTGGCCGGAGATGATTATTTCACCGGTTTTATTTCAGGTGGTTTTTCCGCTGAAGTTTGTTTTATTATATTTACTTTTATAACTTTAGCAATTATTTATGCCGGAGTTAGAAATGGTATTGAACGTGTTTCAAAATTTATGATGCCTATCCTTGTAGTTCTTTCTTTTATTATTATGATTTATTCGGTAACAAGACCGGGCGCTTTGGCCGGTGTAAAATATTTTCTTGTTCCTAATGTTAAGAACTTCTCATGGATGACTGTAGTTGCAGCTATGGGACAGATGTTCTATTCACTGTCTATTGCAATGGGTATTTTGATTACATTTGGCTCATATATGAAAAAAGATATATCTATAGAAGAGTCTACCAGAAATGTAGAAATCTTTGACACTGCCATTGCTATTATGGCCGGACTTATGATAATTCCTGCAGTTTTCGCCTTCTCAGGTGGCGACCCTGAAGCCTTAAAGGCAGGTCCTTCACTTATGTTTATTACAATTCCTAAGATGTTCGAAAGCATGGGACTTAGCATGGTTGTTGGTATTCTTTTCTTCACATTAGTACTATTTGCTGCACTTACAAGCTCAATTGCATTAACAGAAAGTGCTGTTTCAACATTTGAGGACCAATTCGGATGGAACAGAAAGAAGTCAACAATCATTCTTGGTGGAATTATGCTTGTTCTTGGAAGTCTTTCATCATTAGGCTATGGTCCTTTAGGCTGCGTTAAGATTATTGGAATGCAATTCTTAGATTTCTTCGATTTCTTAACTAATTCTGTAATGATGCCAATTGCTGCATTTGCTACATGCTTACTTGTTTCAAAAGTAATTGGACTTAGGAAGATTGAAGAAGAAGTACTTCATGGGGAAGGTACATTCCGCAGAAAGAAGATTTTCAATTTCATGATTAAATATCTCTGCCCATTATTTGCGGCAATAATACTATTAAGTTCAATCGCAAATGCATTTGGATGGATAACAATATAAAATTGAAATTTGTTAAATAATAGAGGATGTTGTGATAGCATCCTCTATTATTTTTTTACTTTTATGATGGATTTAATTGATAATGTGGTTTAAACTGGGCTGTTTCTTTGATGTGTTATCAAAAAGATGCCACATTTCTCTTAAATGTAGCATCTTTCACTCTTATTATTTAATTTTAACTGTTTTACTCAAACCTTTTTTGGTAAGCATCTTTTTGTAAGATTTCTTCTTACTCTTTGGTACGCTTATCTTGGCTTTCTTATTAATCTTCTTAAAAGCAGATTTTCCAATCTTCTTTAAAGTTAACTTCTTTGATTTAATTTTAATCTTTTTAAGTTTTTTGCAGTTGTAGAATGCTTTATTTCCTATCTTACTTATATTATTACCTATTGTAATGCTTGAAAGATTCTTGCACCTCTTAAATGCATTATTACCAATCGAAGTAACCTTGTAAGTAACATTTCCTATCCTAATCTGTGATGGTATTGTTGCTTTCTTAAGCTTCTTATCAATTGGGCAAACATATTCAACCTGCTGATTAATTACAGTTATGCGATAAATAGCGTTAGTTGAAATGTCCTGATAGGTACTTCCAACTGTATATTCCATATTTCTTTTTGGAATAACTTCAGTTTTTGTTGCGCCACAAGCTGTACAAGTATAAGTTTTCACTCCTTCTTCTGCATAAGTTGGCTCTGTTGTAACTTTGCCTTTATTCCATTTATGACCCTTTGCTTCTGTCTTTACTGTTGTTCTGCTTAACTCTTTATTGCAGACTGTACAATAAACTACTTCGTCATAACTTCCTCCAGCTTCGCATACTGCTTCTGTTGCATTCTCGATTTTCTTCTCGCCTTCTACATGTCCTTTTGCCGGAATAACTGTTTCATCCTTCTTTGAATCACATCTCTTGCAATGAATTGATTTCAATCCTGTTTCTTCACAAGTTGCTTCCTTATCTACTGTGAAATCATTGTTCCAATCATGTCCTAAGGCTTCTACTTTTTCTGTCTTTGTCTTTCCACAGACTGTACATTCAAATGTCTTAACTCCTTCTTCTGTGCATGTTGGTTCTGTGGTTACCTTGCCCTCGTTCCACTTGTGACCTTTTGCTTTTGTCTTTACTGTATTTCTGCTTAGTTCCTTATTGCATACTGTACAGTAAACTACTTCATCATAGTTTCCACCTTCTTCGCATGTGGATTCCGTGACATTTTCAATCTTTACTTCGCCTTTAACATGTCCCTTGGCTGGAATTGTTGTTATTTCTTTTCTTTCGTCACATCTCTTACAATGAATTGACTTTAAGCCTGTTTCTTCACAGGTTGATTCCTTGTCCACTGTAAAGTCTTCATTCCAGTTGTGACCTAAGGCTGATACTTTCTCTGTCTTGGTCTTTCCACATACCATGCATTCGAAAGTTTTCACTCCTTCTTCCGTACATGTTGGCTGGGTGGTTATCTTTCCTTCATTCCATTTATGACCTAACGCTTCTGTCCTTACTGTATTTCTACTTAGTTCCTTATTGCATACTGTACAATAAACTACTTCGTCATAGCTTCCACCTTCTTCACATGTTGCTTCGGTGGCATTTTCAATCTTTACTTCGCCTTTAACGTGACCCTTTGCTTCTGTCTTTACTGTTGTTCTGCTTAACTCTTTATTGCAGACTGTACAGTAAACTACTTCGTCATAGCTTCCACCTTCTTCACATGTTGCTTCCGTGGCATTTTCAATCTTTACTTTGCCTTTAACATGTCCCTTGGCTGAAATTGTTTCTTTTTGTACATCAGCTATTTTTTGGTCATTGTATGTTCCGGTTGCTGTGTGTGTTATGTTTCCATCATCCTCGCATGTTGCTTCCGTTCTGGTTGTTTCCACATCACAGTCCACTTTAATAACATGCTCACTATTATATTCGCATGTGTACACAGCCTTACATGTACTATAATCATCTGACCACTGAAAATCCGGTCCTATGTAATTATGAATACAGATTTTGTTTACTTTAGTTGTTAAATCTGCAATATTGTATTCCTGTTTTGTAGCGTTTGAATCTGTAAGTTCATCTACAACAAGCTGGAACTTGCCTGATACATTCTCATTCTTTATAGCCTTAAAGGTCAATTTAATAACCTGTCCGTCAGCCTTTATATCGTCTGTTGACATAAAAGCAAATTTAACTTTTCCTTTAGTTGAAGTTGAAACATTAGTAAATGAATTTTTCAAAATCCCATCAGAAAATGACGCATCCTGTATTTCAAATATATCTTTGTCATATTCAAGATAAGCTGTCATTGAAGCTATTCCTGAATTGCCTGCCAAATCTATTGTTACATCAAATGTTTTCTGTGAATCTATTGAATCAAGACCATTTACCGTAAACAAATTATCTGACTGCTGCTCTGACGTTGATATTGTTGCTTCATAACTTCCATCAAAAGTGCATTCCTGCAACTGCTCGTTTGTTATTGTTACATCTGATAATGAAATGTTACTAGATGTTGATTTCTCTAAAGGTATAAACTCCATATTCAGAAAATTCATCGTTGTTGTAGAACATTTATTAAAAGCATAGGCTACCTTAACAGTTCCTTCTTCAACCTTATTATATGAAACAATTAAGCCTTCAACATTTTTGTTAGCTGTGACTTTCTGAAATCTTACCTGCTCCTCATTATAATGTAAAATAAAGCTTCCGGACATTACTCCTGCATTGTGACTAAAGCCAAACCTGCACTGTACTGTATCATTAGCATTAGCATCTGTAGTTCCTTCTAGGTTAACCTGATAATTATCACTAAGTGGGTTATTAACATTTATGGTTAATTGTGAATCAATATTAAAGTCTATGTTAGAAAGATTTCTGTCATATGCTTCATTTATATTCGTATTAAATACACACTGTTCACTTCCTACGAAGTCAGCTGTATATGTAATTGCAAACAATTCTTTATCACTTACCGACAAACCATTGCCATTAATTAATGCTATTTTAACTGTACCCTGACTTTCTTTGGCTGATGTTATTGTTGATCCAAACTCACTGCTAAACTTGCATTCTTTATAACTAAGCTTCTCATTGTCATATTTGATTAACATTTGATAACTGCTTAGATTAGTTATTCCTGTTCCATAATAATGTATTGTAAAAACACCATTGCTCTGTTCATAGGATGTCCATATTGTTGGATTGTTATCATCTGCCTTTACTATTGTATTAGCAGGGACTATTGTCCCTGCTAACAATGAAACTACAAGAATGATGCTTACAATAAAATGATAAAATTTATTCTTTATTTTCATCTAAACACCTTCCTTATTTAAACTGCGTTATTTCTCCTGTAGCATATTGTAATATTCTCATAGCATCTACTGCTGTTATCTTTCCGTCTCCGTTAACATCAGCAAGTCCTGTTATTGCATCTGTAGGATTGTCAATTAATGCTAATTTCAAAGTAAGCATAGCATCTACTGCCGTTACTCTTCCATCCATATTAACGTCACCTAATTCATAGCTTGTATCACTTGAATTAACAAGAACTATAATGCCAGCCTTCTGATTACTCTTTTCAAGTGATGCCGAAACAACTGCATATCCATTACCTACGGCTGTAATAGTTCCATCTGAATTAACTGTTGCAACTGCCGTATTACTTGATGTCCACTGAATATTTCTCTTCTGGTTACTTGTTTCGTTTCTAATCTGTGCATCGGCTGTATATGTTTCATCAGCATACATTGTTACAATATCCTGACTTAATTCTACATATGCCTCATCCTTAAATATCTCAATAGGAATCTCACACCTAGCATTGTTATAATATGCTGTTACTGTAGTAGAACCAGTTTTAGTTAATTCAAATACACAAGTTCTACCATTGTCTGTTGACTGAACAAGTTTAACTGAATCGTTATAAGACCAGTTAATAGTTGCTATTGACTCTATTGGCTTAGCCTGTAACTTGATAGTAACAATATTGCCTACAGTTCCTGAATACTTCTTGCTTTCTGAAGTAATCTCCTTTACAGGCATCTCATTAACAGTAACGTATACACATTCACTTACACCGTCACTATTTATGCACATATTAGTTCCGCCACTTTGAATAGCTGTAAATGAACCGTCCTCGTTCTGTTTCAATATGGAAGAATTATAACTATATTCAACATAATCATGATATGTAGCATTAGCCGGTGATACTGTTACCTCAGGTGTAAAGGAATCGCCTATGTCTAATGTAACTCTTGAATTCTTAGCCTTTATACTCTTAACAGGAACATATTCACTCTGTTCAATAAATGATATTCTATCCTGGTCATAGTCAAGATTCTCTACTTCAACACCATTAATCTTAACACTTGTAATTTCCGGTTTAGATTCAGTAGTCGCATTATAATAATAGAAATATCCTAATTTGCCGCCATTAATAGTCTGATTATCAAATTTATATTTATATACGCCTCCTGTACTACTAGAGCTAATATTACTTATTGAACTAATAAAACTCTTATCTGACATTTTAACTTCTAAGCTTTTTATTTTTCCTGAAAAGTTTGTTTTTAAATAAATATATTTTTCTATATTTAATTCTTTTACGACTATATCTTCATCATTGTAAACCCTTACATTAGGATCTGTAACATCGAAAGCTTCTTTGTAACTTGATACCACTACCTGATTCTCTGTAAGCTGAACATCCTTCTTTCCCATATATTCAGGCTTATATGTGAATTTAAGCTCTTTAGCAGATATATATTCTGTATCAACTTCCTTGTCATCAATTACAACTTTATCATTTTCGTTGAAATTAATACCCTTAACTGTTCCTGTCATGCTCTTTCCAACTATACCTGATTCAGCTCTAACTGCCGAGATATACGCCTTAGATTCTACCGGTACTATATTCGGTTCACCGATACTACCACTATAAGCATAATTAGTACCGTCTGTTGCCTCTATATAGTATTGCAGATTTCCAACATTCATATCCTCTGCATCAATGTGCGCTGTGTAATTAATACCTGTTGTGTTGTTCATTGTAACTGACTTATAGTTCTCTTCGCCTTCCATTCTATAGAATAAAGTTACGCCTTGTACTCCAATATTATCCTTAACTGTAGCTGTAATAGTAGCACCTACTCCATTAATTATGGAATTAAGTGGTGTATGTTTAATTACCGGTGGCTTATCATCTACTGCTGTATTAGAAGTAATATTAGAAGGTCTTGACTCAGACATTGCCGTATCTACTACTGTAAAGTAATAATAATACTTCTTTCCTGCCTCGACTTTTTTGTCTTCGTATTCTTTCTCTTCTGATAACAAAATAGATGAATTAATCTTCTTAAAGCTTACTTCCTCCCCTGTTTCACTTCTATAAATATTAAAGCCTGCCATAGTGTCATATTCATCCTGTGTCCAGTTAAGGTAAATACTTCCAACTCTACCTTCTGACTGCAATGTTAATGCTTCTGCTCCACTGGCAGTAACATCGAATTCAAATCTTCCCCAGTCAGTTCCTGTAGTAAGCCAATGGTCATCTGCTGCAACAGCATCCTTAACCCTGAAGTACTGATGTCCCTGATTAATAAGAACCTTAATCGGCATCTTACCAACCCATTCTCTACTACTATTCCACTGTCCTTTCAATGTATAATCAGTATATGGATCATCCGGTCCGTAAGAAACCATAGGATCTGTGTTCTTATCCATATCTCTGTTAAATAATACATGAACATCATATGTTCCGTTACCAACAGTGTCAACCTTATCACCATTCTTATCTGTAATGTAAATATCAGAAACACAAGGATAAGTTTCCTCTGATGGCTTATCTAAATATGGGCTTGTAATAATATCTCCACAATTTGTATTCGTGTCAAAATCAATAATCTGCTTGTTTATCAGTCTTTCATCGTTTGTTCCCCAATAATTATTTTGTGCTGAATATACAAAGTCTCTAGAATTACTGTTAAACATTTTCATCCATTCAGATGTATCTGTACAAATTAATCTATTTAGCACTGTATTTCCCATAAAGCTTGTGTTATCTAGCTCACCTAAATATTCAGGATCTGTATTTATTTTTTTAATTTTTGAATCGTCTATATCTGCTGGATACTCTGCCAAAATATATCTTGTAATATTATCAACTGCATCATTTAAGATATGTGGTAAATATACATATTCTTTTTCATTAGTTTCTGTATTTGTTTTTTCTGATTTTCTAAGATATACGCGATACACAGCAAGTGGATTTGACACTGATGCATTGATTTCAGCACCTGGTTTTTCCCCATTAACAGATGCTATATCTTCACTTTTTGTATCAAAATAAAAACCATTTATCAAATCTAAATATTCATTAACATCATTACCATAAATGTCCTTAAACATATTTCCCAATAAATTTGTGATTTCTTCATCTAAACCTACGGTTGACAAATGACCTCCATTCATACTTATTGCTTTTTCTATAGCATTATAGTTGAGCATATTTGAGCCAACATAATTATACTGATAAAAATATTGATCCAAATTATATATCACATATTTTTTTCCATTTAACGTTCCTATTCTACTCGCTACTTCCATATACGGTCTTCTGTATTGAAAACTATTTACTGACATTTGAGATGGAAACATTTTAATCCCAACAGAAGTATTTTTTTTTGCTTCATTAATTAAAAAAGTACAATTATTTGCCTTAATGTTACTATAATAATTTTCGCAATTATCAAATAATACATTGTTAAATTCTCCACTAACAATAGATTTCGTTCCAACCAATTCATTTCTTGTTGCGCGCAAATTCGATATTTTAGATTTTTCAAGATAGGTCGCATTTATTTTAGGACTATCTTCTTCTTCAACTGTACCACCACCATTACTATAAGCACGTTTTTTTACATAGTCGTAATTTTGTGTAAAATTCAAATGTGAACCACTACTTATATCAATATAGGGATTTTCAATATTTACATAATTCATATCTATAGTTCCCGGAGCCACCTTCTCAACCTGAACCCTATAATCTTCAAAATTTTTTCCAGTGAACAATTCAATTGGTTTACTTTCTGTTCCATTAAAATTCATTCTTCCTTGTACAGATATATATGCTATATCGTTATCTCCATACACTGAATACTGATCTGATTCCCAGAACTGTATTTTTGTTCCCTCTTCTACATTTACAGTTACTCCTTTAGGAATAAAAAGAGAATTTTGAACTATATAATAATTGTCTTCCGTTAATGTAACATCGTTCTTTATTTCTCCTGAAAGAATTATTCCCTTTACTATATGTATGGTATATGCTGTATCTTCTAATTGGGTATAAACAGTACCGTCTTTTTCATCTAATCCATTCTTTGCCCTATAATTTATATTAAATTTTATGTTTAAATCATTAGGTGCATTTTCTTTTATCTTTATTCTTATAGGGTGTTCTACTCCTATTACTGTTTTTGAGTCATTGTATATGAAACCATTATTCTGGGTTCCAAAACTTCCTATTTCATCTATTGCTACTTCATTATCAGATATGAATTCTACATATTGGTTATCCATTCCGTTAGTTGTAGCATTAACTGTTATGGTAACATCCTTTGCTGCTCCCCACTGGTTACGAAGTCCTATTGCCAAGTCTATTGTTTCACCCGGCTGAATTATTCCGTCACCATTATTTGACTTTGATATATCTTCTGAATCAAAAGCATATATTTCATCTACTGTAATATTAGGTTTAGGCTTATTAGTTAATGAAGCTGTTAGTGATAATTTCTTATAGTTATATGTTTTTTTAACATCCTCATTGTAATAAGTTATTGTGTCCTCTGTGGCTCCCACTAACTGCCCCATTATATATCTTGATGAATATGTATCTTTGTCTTTTAATGAACTTCTAAGTATGGCAGCCTCTGCCGATACCATAGGTGCCGCCATAGATGTTCCATTCCATGTTGCGTAACGTCCATTAGGCAGTGTACTGTATATATTTACACCCGGTGCAACAACTTCGTACTCTGCATTGGCATTAGGTAAATAGTCCCAGTTAGAGAAACTTGCAAATTTATTATTTTCATCATATGCCATTACACCTATTACATATGAATATGCTGCAGGATACATGTTTGCACTAGATAAATTATATGGGCAATCTGCTGTTGGCATACCCTCATTACCTGCTGCTGCTACAAGTACACAGCTTCCGAATGCATCCTGTAGGGCGTTTTCTATTAAGGCTGAATGAGCTGATGAACCAAATGACATATTAATTACATCTGCACCATTCTTATATGCATATTCTATTCCCTTTGCGATATCTGTAGAATTAAATGTTCCATCTGAACCCCCTGCCTTAATTGGCATTATCTTAGATTTGTAGGCTATACCCACTCCGCCTACATTGTTGTTTTCCATGGCAATAATACCTGCCACATGTGTTCCGTGACCATGGTCATCCATAGGTGTTTCATTAGGATCTATTAGGTTAATTCCGTGTACATCATCTACATATCCATTGTTGTCATCATCAGCACCTGTTGTTCCGCTTACCTCTGCGCTGTTAGTCCATATATTATCCTGAAGGTCTTCATGGTTGTAATCCACACCTGTATCAATAACAGCTACTACTGTTCCTTCACCTGCAGTATTTCCATAGTCTTCATTGCCCCATACTGACTCAAGTTTCTGGTCTTTTAAGTACCACTGCTTTTCCATACCTTTGTTGTATTCTGCAGATGTAACTGATTCTTCACTTGTATAATATTTGTACACAGGTTCAGCTATTTCTACTGCATTCTGATTGTTTGTATTATCTACTATGCTCCAAATATCTTTTTCTTCTGTTGTTATTTTGTAAGATACCTGCTTAACTTCTTTTCCATTATCATCCTTTACAGTATCTTCCATAATAACTTCACTGCCTGTGGCTTTGGCATCTTTGTACCACTGTTCTTCTTCTATAGGCTTAGTGTTCTTGTCTTCTTTTCTAATTACAACAAAGCCACCTTTTTTAACCTTTACGGCTTTTCTGTAATCTTCGTCCTTAGTCTCACGGATAATCTTCTGATAGTCAATCCTCTTATCAGAGTCCCCTATCTTATTATTTACATCACTTTTCTTGTCAGATACATTAGGCTCTTTAGACTTTTCAGTCTTAGTATCCTTGTTCGATACAATGTCTGCCTTTGCCACATCTGACTTGTTATCATTTGTTTTAGAAACTGTTGTTTCTTTTACTACTTTGTTACTGTTGCCATCCATAAAAGTCGATGTTGCAAAGCCTGTTACAATCAGTGCTACTGCAAGTACAACAACAAGTACTTTTTTCTGCCAATTTTTCATAACAAAAACCTCCTTCTACTTGTATTTTAATGTTTCTACTTTTGATTCTAGTTATCCACTGTTATTAGAATCTTTCATAGTTACATTATAATACATTGGAAGGAGGCTTTTTTTCACAAACTGACCCCTATTAAGTTTACTTACACCATTGTTATTTGTACCGTTATATCGCTAGTTTATAATTTGACAAAAAAATAAACGCCCTTTGCTTTGGTAAAGGCGTTTATTTGAACATCTTACAAACAAGGCGGTTAGGTTTAATCTAACTTTTTTGCCCTTTTGTTAAGTATATTGTAACAGATTCTTGAAAAATTTCAAATATTAATTTGCAGTTATTACTATCCCCAAACTTCTTTGGCTATTTCCTTAACAAGTGTAAGCTTGGCCCACTGTTCTTCTTCTGTAAGTTTGTTTCCAATCTCACATGATGCGAACCCACACTGAGGGCTTAAGTAAAGTCTGTCTAATGGAATGTATTTTTCTGCTTCGTGTATTCTATTTATTACTTCCTCTTTATTTTCTAACTTAGGTGACTTGGTTGTAATAAGTCCTAATACTACTTTTTTGTCTCCTGATACTTTTGCAAGCGGTGCAAATCCTCCTGAACGCTCGTCATCGAATTCAAGATAATATGCATCTACATTTTCCTCACCGAACAATATATCTGCTACCGGGTCATATGCTCCGCTATTAGCATATGTTGAATGGAAGTTTCCACGACATACATGTGTGTTAATTACTATGTCCTTAGGTGCATTTGCGATAACCTTATTATTAATATCCTTGTGTGCTTTCTGGATTTCAATTAATCCTTCCTGTGTTGTTCCGTATGCAAAATGTCCTGACTTATCTGCCATCATTCCCCATGTACAGTCATCTAACTGTATGTTTCTGCATCCTGCTTCATACAAATCATTAATAACCTTGCCGTATGCTTTTACAATATCCTCTGCTAATTCCTTATCTGTAGCATAATATTTTAATGTATGTGCTCTGTTAAATGGCATTGTAAACTGTGCCAAAAACTGTGCAGGTGATGGCATAGTCTGCTTTGCAACTGTGTTTTCATCTTCAAACTGTTTTACGAATTTGAAATGTTCTACGAAAGGATGCTCTCCTTTTATGCCAACTTTTCCTACCAAATATGTGTCATCAACCATTGCGTCTTCACCGTGGAAGGGTAAACCTGTCTTAGTTGATGTATGTCCCACTCCGTCGAATCCCCACATAAAATCAAGATGCCATGTTGCACGTCTGAATTCTCCATCTGTGATTACGTGATACCCTAATTCTTTAACTTTTGTAATTAAGTCTGTTATACTTTCATCCTCAACCTTTTTCAGTTTTTCGTACCCTATCTCCCCATCGTCGAACTGCTTTCTTGCTTCCTTAAGTTTCTCCGGTCTTAAGAAGCTTCCTACAAAATCATATCTAAAAGGTGTTTTTATATTGCTCATATTCTTCCTCCGTTAAATCCTATATATTTTTACTGTTTAATTGCCATGGATAGATTCTAGCATAAGAGATTAAAATAATATAATATCTGTTTTTTATGTTTTGTCATAGTTTTAAGCTATGAATAAAATGACTTTTAAGAATTTTGATATGATTTTTTACTTTAATTCATTGGGCAAGCCTTTAATTAAAATACTTATTCAGTGCTTCCAGATATGTTGTTCCCAATCTACTGATTCGTCCTTTTTTATGTGTAATGTATCCGATTCGCATATCGCTTTCATCCGCCAATGGCACAGCAATAATATCCTTTCCATTTAGTTTTTTGTCAATTACACCGCTACACACTGTATATCCGTTCAAACCTATAAGAAGATTAAATAAAGTTGCTCTGTCTCTTACACGAATGTTCTTTTTTCGCTCTGTTGCTGAAAAAATCTCTTCAGAAAAATAAAATGAGTTATGCTCCCCCTGTTCAAATGTCAGATATGGATATTGTTCAAGTTCTTCATTGGTAATCACCTGATTCTGTGCCAAAGGATGTTTTCTGCTTATGAAAACATGAGGCCTGGCAACAAATAACTGATGAAATTCCAAATCATATGATTTTAAAATCTTAGTTATAACCTTTTCATTAAAATCATTCAAAAAAAGAATTCCTATCTCACTTCTCATTCTGGCTACATCTTCAATAATCTCATATGTTTGTGTTTCCCTTAAGCTGAAATCATATTCATCCTGACCAAATTTTTTTATTAAATCAACAAAAGCGTTAACCGCAAATGAATAGTGCTGTGTTGAAACGCAAAATTTCTTCTTGCCACCATTGTCGCCCTTGTATTTATCCTCTAAAATAGCAGCCTGCTCTAACACCTGTCTTGCATATCCCAGGAAATCTTCCCCTTCCTTTGAAATGCTGATTCCCTTGTTAGTTCTGTTGAATATTATAATATTCATCTCCTTCTCCAATTCATGTATAGCATTGGTAAGGCTTGGCTGAGAAATGTACAGCTTATTGGCTGCCTCTGTTATAGTTCCTGTTTCTGCTGCTGTTATTGCATATTTTAATTGTTGTAATGTCATATTTAATTTCCTCTATTTGCATACAATTATTTGTATGGTAACATTTTTTATAATACATATAAATATGTTTTTTAACTGATTTGTTTTCATAATATGTATCTGTTATAATACTCATCAGTTAAATTATATTAGTCACTTAAGCTTTTCACTAAAAACTTAATATTAAATTAAAAACTTAAACTTTTACAGAAATCTTAAAATATATAAACTTTTACAGAAATCTTAAAATATATAAATTTTTACAAAAAATTTAATAATATATTTAAAGTTTAAATTTATACTAAATACTTAAAGGAGGACTTTTTCAATGTCTTTATTAATTACTGTTCTGGTAACTTTTTTTGCTGGTATGGGGGCAGGTCTTGGTACCGGATTTGCCGGTATGAGTGCAGCAGCTGTTATTAGCCCTATGCTTATTACTTTTCTTGATATGGATCCCTATATGGCTGTGGGTATTGCACTTTCTTCAGATGTTCTTGCCAGCGCCATTTCCGCTTATACATATGGAAAAAATAAGAATCTTGATATTAAAAACGGAATCATTATGATGATTAGTGTTCTTGCATTTACAGTTGTTGGAAGCTATGTTTCAAGTCTTGTACCTTCAACTACAATGGGGGGATTTTCAGTTTTTATGACTTTCATTCTTGGAATTAAGTTTATTGTAAGACCTGTTATGACTACTAAAGAAGCTATGGCTGGTGTTTCTGCCAAAAAGCGTGCACTACAGTCAGTTATATGTGGTGTTTTAATTGGATTTATATGTGGCTTCATTGGTGCCGGTGGTGGCATGATGATGTTACTTATTCTTACATCAGTTCTTGGATATGAATTAAAAACTGCCGTTGGAACCAGTGTATTTATTATGGCCTTCACTGCATTTACCGGTGCTGCATCTCATTTTGCCATTGGTGGAATTCCTGATGTAAAGGTTTGGATTCTGTGTATTTTATTCACATTAATCTGGGCAAGAATTGCCGCTGTCTTTGCAAACAAGGCCACTCCGAAAACACTAAATCGTGCAACAGGTATTATACTTGTTGTGCTTGGAATTGTAGTAATGGGATTCTCTTTTTTTAGTTAAGTTCTAATATTATTTCATGCCCCCCTATTTATCGGGGGCATACCTTATACTCCTGAAATTTCATTTGGGTAGGATTTTTTTGAATTCATAAAAATAACTAGTACCCAAAAACGCAACAAAGCGGCTGCATTAATAACAATGATTATTTTTGCAGCCGCCTTTTTTATATTTAGTTTTTCATACTTTGTATTTCCACTCTCATAAACTATGGTTTTCTCTATTTTATACTATAAACTGTATAAACTATCTTACAATCCGCCTTTGGATTTTTTTCACCCGAATTTAATCCATCCGAATCCAAGTCTGAAATTTTTCCAATCTTAGGTGTTACCTTTATTTTCTTTGTTTCTTTAGTTTTGTCTTTATAAGTTACTGTACAGCTAATCTCAACGTTCTTGTATAACTGTTCATATACTGCTTTTTCATCTTCCAAATTTCCATTAAAAGCATCTAGTTTTGCTATTATAGCCTTTTGTTCCTTTGATAGATATTTAGAATCGTAAGCTATTCCAATGTATGTTTGTGCATCTTTCTGTTTATCATAATCAACCGTAAGCGATGTGTACTGAGATTTAGTGTAATCTTCTTCCTTTGTATTTTTATCATCACAACCTGCTATTGAACCAGGCACATTAAGAAGTTTTGATGTTTTCTTTCCTTCCTTTACAATACTATTTCCTTTAGGATTTGTTATTTGAAAAACCGCATCTTTTATGTCATAAGTAATTTTGTCAATGTTCTTACCCTTACATGTTACCGGAAATTCTATGCTATAACAAACCTGACTATTTTCTTCGCTGCCACACATTGCTCCGGAAAATCCGTTTGTGTCATCTATTGATGAATCACCTTTTGTCAATGTTTGTGCGTTTACCCTAATAGAAAAACCATACTGGCTATTTGTTGTAGCCTGATTATTTCCAAGCTGGCTAATACCAACAACAAGTGCCATGCATGCTGCAACAGCAACTGCCGGTTTAATAAAATTAATTTTTCTTCTCATATTATTTTTTCTGAATAACTGCTTCATCTCTTCCTTTTTATTCTGTTCAAGATGAATTTTGTCCAGTGCACTTTTATAATCGCTATTCATATTCAACCTCCATTATCTCTTTTAATTTTTTTCGAGCTCTTGTAAGTTTTGAATTAATTGTGTTTTGTTTTTGTTTTAGGATTTTTGCAATTTCCTTTATTTTATATCCTTCATAATAATACAAATAAAGGACATTTCGCTCATCCTCCTTTAGCAATTGAAGTTCTTTGAGAATTTCTCCTTCTTTTTGTTCAAAAGGAATTTCCATATTCTCAATTGGTACCGTGTTCTTCTTTGTTAAAGATTTCTTATAGTCCAGACATTGATTAATAGTTACTCTGATCAGCCAGGATTTAATATGCTCTTCATCTTTAAAAATAACTCTTTTAGTCAATAGCTTTACAAAAACCTCCTGCACAATATCTTCAGCGTCATATTTATTAAACAAATATTGATATGCTATTCTAAAAATCATGTCAGAATAATTTTCTACTATCTCGTTATATTGTTGTTCTGTTTGAATGTTTAGCATCTTAACTCCTTTCATTAACTAACACGATTTAGAATAGTATTTTAGTGCATTTAAGTTTTAATTTTTTTCTTTTTGTATTTTCAAGCTATTTCCGGAAGGCTAAACATGATTTCTACCTCATTGATTTGTTCTATGGGGTATTTTCTAGCTATTTTCCGGGATTAAAAACATGATTTTTACCTCATAGAATTGCTATTCTCATAATAATCTCATCCTATTAATCTATATATTCCTTCTTCATCTGCCATAATTGCTGTTTCATAGAATTTCTTTACAGCTTTTATCATATACTCTGTATCCTTTACCCCTGCTGTTTCATAAGGTGAATGCATTGAAAGCTGTGCAAGTCCTATATCTACTGTGTTAAGTGAAATATGGCTGTTTGAAATATTTCCAAGCGTTGAACCTCCCGGAATATCTGAACGGTTTACGTATGACTGAACTTCTACTTCTGCTTTTCTGCAGATTTCTTTAAATATAGCTGCTGATATTGCATCTGTTGTGTATTTTTGATTTGCATTATATTTTATAACAATTCCTTTGTTCATATATGGTCGGTTAGTAGGGTCTGCTTTTTCCTTATAATTAGGATGAACTGCATGAGCATTGTCTGCTGAAAGCATAAATGATGATGCGCACGCTCTTATAAAATCCTCACTGTCTTTTCCCATACACATTGAAATTCTTGAAAGTACATCATAAAGAAATGACGAATCTGCTCCCTGCTTTGTTGTACTCCCTACCTCTTCGTTATCAAAAACTGCACATACATTAACACTTTTGCTATTTTCCTTATTATCTGTTAAAGCTTTAATACAACTAAAAGCACACATTACATCATCCAGTCTTGGAGCTGACATAAATTCATTATCTGCGCCCCAAATTTTGCCTACTTCTCTGTTATATAAAAACAAATCTGCACTAACAATAGAATCCGCATCCGTGCCTGCTTCCATTGCAATTATTTTCTCAAACTTATCTTTTGAAGCAATCTCACCAAATAGCGGAATCATATCTTTCTGTGGGTTATATTTAATTCCATTATTAACATCCCTATTCATATGAATTGCAAGATTAGGTATTACACACAAGTCCCTGTCCACATTTACAAGAACAGGTTTAAGACCACTATCCTCTCTTACAATAACACGTCCTGCTACAGACAACGGTCTGTCAAACCAAGGTGCCATAAGCATTCCACCATACTTTTCTACATTTAATGTTACGTAATTATTGTCTTCAACCATTTCAGGATTTTCTTTTATTTTAAATGCAGGCGAATCGCTATGTGCTGCTGCTATTTGAAAATTATAAAACTCCATATTATCAGGCACTTGAAAAGCAATTATTGATGAATCATTTCTTGTAACATAATACTTTCCACCCTGTTCAATCTTCCATTTATTTCTCTCGTTTAATTTTATAAATCCTGCCTTCTCCAGCATTGTTGAAAAATTCTTAACAACGTGAAAAGCTGTAGGACTTTCCTTAATAAAATCCATTAATTCTTTTGATATATCTATTTGATTATCCAACAACATAATTCCTCCTAAACTGATTTTAAAAACTTCCTATAAAAAATATACCCTACTCCACTTGTTATTGCTTCCGTCACTGGAAATGTTAGCCAGAATACATTTAATCCAAATCAGCTTCATTGTAGTATTACATTTTTTTAATGTCAACGAAAAAAAGGCAACTCCAAAATTAATTTGAAATTGCCTAATTTTATAATATTTAATTAACTTAAATATCTTATATAAATTTTTGAATCTTGCTTATTAACACATCAAGAAAACCTGTTGACTGTAAGAACAGAATCACCATTATTACAGGCATAATATAACGAATCATAACATTGTACAATTTCTTACGTGAAAACTTCTTGCCATTTAGTTCCATTTCTTCTACAATCCATGAAGGCTTGATTATCCAACCAATAAGAATTGCTGACAACAATGAAATAAAAGGCATAAGGAAGCTGTTACTAATGTAATCCATAATATCCAAAAGCTGACCTGTGCTTCCGTTTGGAAGTTTTACTTCCACATAGAAAATACTGTAACCTAAAGCTATAACTGCTGTTGCAATTAAATAAATAATAGATAAAACGCCTGTTGTTTTCTTTCTCTCTGTATGGAAAAGTTCCATACAGTTAGCAGCAATTGATTCCAGTACTGAAATACATGAAGTTAATGCTGCAAAACCTGCCAATAAGAAGAACAATAAACCTACTATTCTACCTGCCATTCCCATTCTGAAAAATACATTTGGAAGTGACACAAACATAAGTCCCGGACCTGCTGACATTCCATCAAGTCCTGAGAAAACAAATACGGCAGGAATAATCATCATACCGGCTAAGAAAGCAACTCCTGTATCCATAATTTCAATCTGTGATACTGCTTTATTAAGATTAACATCCTTTTTTACATAAGAACCATATGTAATCATAATTCCCATTGAAACGCTTAATGAGAAGAATAACTGACTCATTGCATCCAATGAAACCTGAAGGAATTTCTGAACTGTAATTCCTGACATATCAGGTGTCAAATAAACTTTCAATCCCTGAAGACCTGTTCTAACTGTTCCGTCATCTAATGTTGTCTTTAGAGTTAATGAGAAAATAGCAATTCCAACTACCATAACCAAAAGAACCGGCATGATAAACTTTGAAACTCTCTCTATTCCCTTCTCTACGCCGTTATATACAATAATTGCTGTTAAAAGCATAAATACAATACCGTACCAAACTGATGAAGGTGATGTAATAAAGTTAGTAAAGCAATTGTCTGCAACTGCTTCCTTTCCTGAACCTAAAATATAAATAGCAATATATTTTAAAATCCAACCACCTATTACCGCATAATAAGTCATAATAATAACCGGCACAATAAAAGTAATCACACCTAAAAACTTCCATTTCTTTCTCATTGATTCATATGCATAAATGGCACTTTTCCCTGTTTTTCGTCCAATGGCAATATCTGTTGTTAACAATGTAAAACCTACTGTTAAAACAAGTACCAGATAGATAATAAGGAAAAGTCCGCCTCCATCCTTTGCTGCAAGATATGGGAATCTCCAAAGATTTCCTACACCTACGGCACTTCCTGCTGCAGCAAGAACGAATCCTATCTGCCCGCTAAATCCACTTTTTTGTTTCATAATTTTTCTACCTCTTAAATTTTTTATTTTCTACTTTTTTATATTTAAAATATTAAGCCAGTGAAGTTAAATTGTACCATATTTAAGGCCTTTTAACAACATTACATAAAGTTTAATATTTGTTAATTTTTTTAATAAAGCAAAAAAATCCTGACAAGTTTTCTTTTTTACAGCTTAACCTGTCAGGATATTTTTAATAAATTTATTTATTTTTTATTTAATTTTTTTATTTGACATAATATACTCTGTTTTCTTTTCTTGGTGCTGCCTTTGGTTCACCACCTTCAACATAACCTAATGCGCAATGACCGATACCAACATATTCTTCTTCAATGCCTAATGATTTAAGAAGTTCTTTGCCCCATTCTGTTTCAAATTCTTCTTTCTTCCATTGCCTTTAAAACATCGCTCATTCTTTGTTCCTCCTTTAAATTTGATTCCATATTTCTCATTTTAGCACATATTTTTCAAGAAAAATTTCAAAATCAACATCTGAATTAGATTTCATATGGTCAGGATTTCTGTTTTTGGAAGTGAAATTTCTCCAAGCTGTAATGTGTATCTAATGCAAAACTGTGGAACTGAAACAACAATAGCTTTTAATTTTTTGTAACTTTTTTATGTTTTGTCTTAATTTTTGTAACTTATCTTTTTATTTTTAATGTTCTTAAATATTCTTTTTGCTCTGGTGTAATTCTATAGCTTTCTATCGATTTTTGAATTGCCTTATTGTGTGTCCACACATCAAGTTTTTTCTCTTCAATGAAAGGAATAATGCTGTCATATTGCTTTGCCAACGCTGTTGCAAAATACCATGCGCGCATCATATTAACGTAATATTCTTCTGACTGAACTGCTGCAACTTTATTAGCATATTCAATTTTAAAATTGTCATCCAAATAGTGTTTCATAAGCATACTAATTCCAAAACGGATTGTGTATGGCTGGTCTGATTTTATGTATTTGTTAATTTTTTTAAGGAAGTCTTCCAAATTCTTCTTTACAATTCGAAGTGACAGCAAATCACACGTAGCCCAGTTGTCTATGTATGGAAGAAACTTCTCCAACTCTATTATTAATTCATCATAATCTTTAATCTGTTCAAGCAACATTCCATGGAGATTATTTTCTTCATAATATTTGTGGGGAAGCACCTTCATAAACTCCTTTGCTTCTTCTGTTTTTCCAAACTGCTTTGCGTAACTTCTAAGTACCGGAGTTCTGACACCTATAACCTTCTCCTTGTCTATCGTTGGCATTAAATTGGCGTGAAAATCTCTATATTTCAAGTCCTGTAATTCAAAAAGCTGTTTTTGTACTTTAACTGCTATATCTTCTTTCATAATCTGCTCCTAATACTTTTTATCTTACAAATATTATAGCATTGTTTTTTTGTGTGGTATATTATTTTCAATGTTTTGTTTGAAATGTAATGAATATATTTGAAGATTTCTCTTCACTTTTTCTGTAATTCTTAAAAAGAAGCTTCTCTAGGCAGAACAGCCCACACCAAAGCTTTCGCTTTAGCGTGGGCTGTTCCTTTATCATTATTTACAGATAGCCAATTTATTTCTTCACCTTTACAGTCTTGACTGCCGACCATTTTCCATAAACATACTTTCCGTTTACAATTCTGTAAGCTCTAATTTTTACGTATGCTTTTTTCTTTTTAATGTTGGTAATCTTCTTTGTTGTGTATGTTGTTTTTGTTGTCTTTACTGTTACTGCCTGCTGTTTTTTCTTTTTCTTGTTTTTCAATTTTTTGTTGTTTCCATATTTAATCCGGAAGCCTGTAACTCCGGCAGTCTTTGTTAATGTAAGTTTGATTTTCTTACCCTTTGCATTTTTTGCTGTTTTAATTTTTACAGTACCTACAGGTGGATTTTGTGGTGACTTAATAGCATTCTTTAATGCTGTTGCTGCACTGTTTACTGTTGCCTGTGAAGGATTATATTGTGATGCAACTGTTGCTGCCTGACTATATGCAGCATTTACATTAGGATATACTGTCCAATAGCCTTTGTTGCTATTTACATCACCTACTGCTCTAAGTAATTCTGTCTTGTCTGCCAAATTGATTTTTGAAACACCTGTTGCCTGGTAAGTATCAACTCCTACATCAGCACCATAACCAAATAAAGTAAACATTACTCTGATTACATCACCATTCTTTACTGTTACTTTATCTCCTGACTGATAGATGTTTCTTACTGTTGGGTTTGTGCTGTCCTTGCCGTCTTCTCTGTTAAATGTCTTACCACTATATACTGCACTGTTATTTACAGTAAATACCCAACCTGACATTCTCCAGTAATCACCTTCTCCAAGAGCTGTATCTGAATTACCAAGATTCTTGTTTGTATTTGGTGCACTAATGCCTTTTCCTTCGTGAAGTAATCCATCATCCTGACCAATATATGAATAAGTATATACATCCTGCATATTGGCAATTTCATTAGGTATGTTTGCCACTCTGCTATTGTCTGCACCAAGAATTGATGTTAAATACCAACCACTTGTTGTTGAATAATAATAGTTTAATGTATTATCATTCATATATCTGTCGATTACTGTTTTAACCGTGTCTCCATTGTTAATTGTCACCTGAACAGGTTCAGTATAAAGTCCCTGACCTATTGATAATTTTTCGACAGTAAGTGTAACTTTACCTGTTGAAGCTGCCTTTGTTTCCTTAGGCATTACAACAATTGATGTTGCCATAAGAGCTACACTTAATACTACTGATAATGCTTTTTTCATTTCAACCTTTTCTCCTTACATTTTTAACTAACCCTAACTTTATTTTTCAATAAAATTAGCTTTGTAAATATTTTATTTTAAAACCTATATTTGTATATAGTCATTTATTTAACTTTCCTACATTTTAACTTTCTTAATTTTTGAATAAGCTCCATAAACATTAGTTTCTTCATCTAACTTATAAGCTCGAATTTTAAAACTATATTTATTTCCCTTCTTTAAGCTAATAACAGCTTTTACTGTTTTTGCTTTCTTAACTGTCTTTACGGCTTTGAATTTACCGGAATTAGTTTTCATATATACTACATAACCTGCTGCATCTGAAATCTTCTTCCATTTAAGTGTAACCTTCTTGCCCTTCTTCTTTGCTGACTTAATTTTTACTTTTGCAGGCTTAGTTACTACAGGTTTTGATACATTTACAGTACATGTTGCAACTACCTTACCATCTGCTGAAACTGCGGATATATAAGTTGTTCCGGCTACATCAGCTGTAACATTTCCTGACTGGTCAACTGTGGCAATTGATTCATTAGCTGAAATCCACTTAATGTTTTTATTACTTGCATTTGAAGGATTTACTGTTGCATATAACTTAAAAGTTCCACCCGGATTAAGATTTATTTCATTACTATTAAGTGTAATATTTGTAACAGGAGTTTCCACTTCGATGAAAAATTCTGTTTTTAATCCATTATGAGTTGTTACTGTTATAATTGTACTTCCACTATTCTTTGACGTTACACCACCATTTGAATCTACTGTGGCTACTGAATTATTACTGCTTGTCCACTGAACATTCTTATTTGTTGTATCACTTGGAGTAATTTTAACCTGTAACTGACGAGTCTGGTTTAGCCCCATAGTTACTGTTTTATCTCCAACTCTTTCAATACCTCTTGCATCGATTCCATCGACACGAACAGTACATTTAGCTTCAAAACCACCTTCTTCAGTTGTGATAACTATATCTGCATTTCCTTCGGAAACACCTGTTACAACACCATTTGCATCTACTGTGGCTACTTTTTCATTTAAACTCTTAAAAGTAACATTAGTATTTGTTGCATTGCCTGGAAGTACAGAATATCTAATCTTTCCACTTCCACCTACAAACAAACCCATATGCTGATAGTCATTTGCCACTTCAATACCTGTTACAGGTTCAGGAATTATTACTGCTTCTGATTCTTCACTAACTGAATTGCTGTAAAGATTTGCATCAGCATCATTTTCATCCACAATTGCTTTTACAGTATAAACGTATTTACCTGAAGTTAAATCTTTATCTTCAAAAGCTGTATCTGTTCCTTCATATATATCATTAACAATACCTGTACTTTTGTTATATCTTAACAAAACATATGAAGAGGCATGAGCTACTTTTGTCCAGTTAACATTGATGTTTTTGTCATTTCTAACTGCTGTAACTTTAGACTTATCAAGTTCTTTTGAAACATAAACAACACATGTTTTCTTAACATTAGGATTATCCTTTGACGCAATTGTTATAATTGCTGTTCCAACTGATTTTCCTGTAACTACACCATTTTTAACTTCTGCCACTGCTTCATTTGATGAGCTCCAAACAACGTCTGTCTGGCTTGTGTTAGAAGGTGCAAGGTTGTACTCAAGCTCAACTTTGGTGTCTTCTTCCTTATCTAAATTAAGCTTTTTGCTGGTGTAATTTAAATTAATACCTTCTACAGGAACATTAGTCTGGTCATATACCTGTATCTCATAAATTTCAAAACAGTATGCGCCAAAAGTAATACCCTGTAATCTTAAATGTGATGTTGTTACTGCTTCTTTTAATCGAATATTTCTATATTCTGATGCTATACCACTGGTTACTTCGTACATGTCTGTCCATGTTTCACCGTCATCTGAAGTCTGTAATTTGTAACCTTTCATATAGCCACCGCCCCATTTAACTTTTACTGTATCAAAAGTCTGTGGGCTGTTCCAACTTAAAGTTATGTTTTCGTTAGCTTTTTCTTCATCAGTTACTGTTTGATCCTGAATGTACTCTGTTCTCCACATAGTGCCTTCATCGCCGTCAATTGCTTTTTCTGCACTGTTTTCACCATCATCACTTGATGCTACTGCTGTGGCATTTTCTGCAAGATTAGGCACTTCTTTTTCTTCAACGCTTCCTACTGTAAAAACCTGCCATTCGTACATACAATAACCGTATATTTCCATTGTTCTTTCTTCCAATTCGATTTTTACATATCTTGCATTAGTTGGTGCAAAATCATATTTAAATCTTCCTTTTTCTCCTGCTTCTTCTGATGCAACTTCCATCCAGTCTGTTTTGTTTTCAGAAACATAAATTTTATATTTCTTTGCTGCTGCATTTTCCCAATACAGTACGACCTTATCAATTTCATAACTTCTTCCTAAATCCATACTCCAGGTTTGTGGATCTTCATAAGGATTGTCTTTATTCGAACTTACACATGCTGTTTGGTATCCTCTTTCAAGATTTCCATCTGTTAAAAAGTCTGGTTTATTGTATTCATTAGTATTGAAAGAATTAGAAACATTAACCGTTCTGTTATAAGCTACATTTCTACCTAATGGTTGACCTTCGTAAGCAAACGCAGGAGTGTATAATGTGGCAACCATTGTGGCAACACTTAATAAACACGCTACTAATTTTTTCATTTTGCCTCCTTTTTAAATAATAAAAGGCTATCTTTTTGCAGGATGATACGACATACCTCCTATGCCCACCCCTCAAAAAGACAACCTTCTAATTAGTGCTCTTTTTTGATGCTTTTAATTAATTATTTACTTGATTTTAAGTTTTTTCTTGAATACCTTAATAGCTTTCTTGTTGCCCTTAAGTTTAGTCTTCTTTGCTTTGATATTCTTCTTAACTTTACTGCTTAAAGCATTTTTCTTTACAGTCTTAAGCTTTTTGCCCTTGAATGTAATCTTTTTAATCTTGTTGTCCTTTGTGAATGCCTTAGCCTTAATAGTCTTAACTGACTTGCCGATTACTACTGTCTTAATCTTTGTACATTTCTTGAATGCATTCTTTCCAATAGTAGTTACCTTGCTGCCAATTGTAAGCTTTTTAAGTGCCTTACATCCTGCAAAAGCGTTGTTTCCGATTGTTGTTACATTCTTGAAATTAATCTTGTTTAACTTCTTACAATTACTAAATGCAGCCTTACCAATAACCTTAACATTGGCACCAAATGTAACTTTCTTAAGCTTCTTCATTGCCTTAAATGCATTGTCACCTACTTCTGTTACATTTAATCCATATCCCTTAAAGTTAGCTGTGTTTGGAACTGTAACCTTAGTTAGTTTGCTCTTCTTAGCTGCTACTACACCGATAAGTTTTGCTCTACCTGATGTAATTGAATCAATTGCTGTTACTCTGTAAATGAAATCACCTACTGTATATTCCATTCCAACGTAAACACCATACTGCGTACGAACCTGATCATCTAATGATGTCTGGTCACCCTTTGGTGTTTCAGGATAACTAGTTTTTGAAGCTGCCTGAATCTTATTCCATTCATCTGTGCAATTCTTGATTTTTTCGTCAAAATACTTATCGTCAGTATCATCTGAACCTAAAGTCTTTGAATTATCAACTGTAGGCTGTTCTTTTACGATAGTCTTATCAGCTATTGCATCATCACTTGGCTGTTTAACATTTTCATACTTATTAGCCACAATTAAACCAGTACTTGGATCTGTTGGATATGCATCCTTTCCATCTCCTCCGTCCTTTGAATAGTCATAGCTATCAGGTAATGATACTGATGTTTTGTTACGGTAGTATAATAATCTCTGGATAGCATAACCACCCTTTTTACCTGATACTGTCTGTGAAGTTTCACCTGTTGTAATACCACAACCTGTACCATTAATAATTCTGTTAATACCTACCTTTGGTCCGCTACCGTTGGCGATTTCTACAATACATGCATTTTCAATTAATACATCATCTGCATTAGGAACTTCAATGGCATTATCTAAGAAAATTTCTGCTCCGTTAGTGTTAATGAATACATCGTAAACACCAAGACCTATTGCGTAGTGGTGTTTAACATCATTTGCTACTTTGTATGCTGAATATCCCTTAACTGTATTATTATGTGACATCCATTCTTTCTGATCCTGTGGATCATAACATTTTTCATTCTGTAAGAAGAATGTCTTACCATATTCACCTCTCCAGATAACATCGTATTTCTGGAAATGTTCAATAAATAAACCATAAGCTGTTACGTTATCGCCATTTACAACAAGACCGTGATCTGCTGTATTTTCATACCAACCTGTGTTATCACCGTGGTCTGCTCTCCAAATCCATGTTTCATCAATAATAGTATTGTTACTGTTAACAACTATACATGAACCTGTTGTTCCAAGGTCGCCTGTTCCACCTACCCTACAGATAACATCCTGTAATACACAAGGGTTGTTTGAATGGTCAACATTTGCTCCTTCATATCCTACTTCTAATAATATGTTTGTATGTTTTCCGGCATCTAAAATTACGCCTGCGATTTCAACACCACCGATATCGTAATTTTCTTCTACCTTTGTATAATCACTATTCCACTTCTTACCAGCTACTCTGATAAATGTATCAGTATTCTTATCAGATGAAGTAAATGTAGCCATACCAAGACCAAGAACTATTGTATTTTCATGTGTTACTTCAATAGCTTTGTCTAATTTGTAAATACCAGGCTGAAGAAGAAGGTTATAACCTTTTCCTAAAGCTGCATTAATTGTGTCTGCTGTATCTACATCAGGGTTAGCAATATAGAAACTGTCTAATCCTAACGATTTACCTTTACCCATATCATTTTCTGACCATGAAACGCCTGTCGTATCTTTTCTTACTGCAGGTACAAATACCTTGTAGCTATCTGTATCTTCATCGAAGTATAAGAATGGTTTTTCTCTTGTTGCATCTGTCTTGTCTAATACTGTTGTACATCCATTAGTTGCCCAGTTTGAAATACCATTATTCTGTAATAAGCTTCCACCTGCGTTAAAGTAGTTACCACTGTTATCCTTTAATGTTGTTCCATCAACATTCTTACATCCCTGAACAACCTGGTTCCAGTTAATACCATATATAGAGCCATTTTCTGTCTGCTTTGTTGTAAATTCACAGTTTCTGTAGTAATACTGCTGCTGACACCATGAACCTACTGAATCATGGAACTTTGTATCAGAAATATATCCGCCGCTGGCCCAAGCATTGTCTCCCCATGTCCACTGAAGTAATGTCTGTCTTTCTACATTAAGTCTTCTTGCAGGAGCTGCCTGTGATACTGCCCACTTAAATGAATCTTCCCAATAGTTAGGATTTTCTGTTGTCTGTGCAATAGTAAAGTTTTCAACGTCAACCCAGAAGTTACATGTTACGTTACCATTAGCTAAAGCTGCTGGTGTTTTAATATTCTTTAATCTTACATCGTAAGGTGTTTTTCCTAAACCAATAACCTGTGTGTAGTAACCTACATCATACGCATCTGCTACTGTTTCTGTATAATCACCAGGTTTAAAAGCGAATGCGTAACGGTTCTTACCAAACTGATCATAATGCTGATATCCAAAGATTTCATTTACCTTATCAGAAATTGCATCCTTGTCATCTGCATCGTTAAATACGTATACATTCTTACCAAACTTAGAAATTTCCAATGAATATGGTTCTGATTCTTCTCCATTAACATTACCGTTAACTGCCTGAACTTTATAATAGTTCTTGTATTTTGATGTTGTGTTTGGATTTGTATCTGTATAACTTGTTTTTGCTCCGTCTATTGAATCAATTAATTTGTATTCTGCATAACGGCCTTCTGCCCTGTAAATATTATATGACTTAGCATTTGCTGCCTTATTCCATATAATAGTCTGAGCGCCTGTCTTGTCATTTCTCGTAACATCTGTTATTTCAGCTTTAGCCGGTTTAGTCTGAGATAATGTTGTTGTAAATGCAATTTCACTATCTGCATATGCACTGTATGAACCTGCTTCCTTAGTATTAGTAATTGTTCTAATCTTAAAGAAGTATTGCTTTTCTGATAAAAGATTATTTACAGTCATCTTATTCTTTATTGTTAAACCTGCTGATCTGTAATTTCCATTTTCTGAAGTTGAATACATAACTTCAAATGCTGAATAAATATGTTCCTTTGGTGTTGTCCATGAAACCTGAACGCTATCACCTGAAACATCAGATAATGTTACTTTTCTTGCTTTCTTTGGTTCATCACTTGTATACATAATGAACTTTTCTTCATTGCCAACCTTGTCTCCTAAGTGATACTTTGAACTTACCGCAAGCTTTGTATGTTCTGTTCCTTCTTCGTCTTTGTACTTTCCTAATGTGAATATTTTTTCATCTGCACTGCTACCAAAAGAAACTGTTCCATCATCATTGTGCTGGATTCTTACTGATTCCCATCCTGTTGGTGCGTAATCATTTGCTACTGTTCTAGCGTCCTGATAAATAACATCAGCAGCATTTGCTGCCCAAACTGTATTTCTTGACTTAGTAGCGAAGTTAACTACTTCGTTAGCCTTGTCATCAATTCCATTATTTTTGTATGTTCCATAATATGTAGTGAATTTTCCATCGTCACTTACATTGTTGATAGATGTAAATTTCTTATCTACCAAGATTGGATCATTCTTTACACCACTAACAGTAATTATGTTTCCATTTGCTACATTAACAAAGAAAACTTCTGCGTGGATTGTTGTCTCTTCGGCACCGTCAATTGCATCTGTGCTTGTTGCTGCTGATGCTGCCATTACAGTCATATTAAATGTCTGTGATGTAAATAACATTGCAACTGCCAAAACAATTGACAATAAAGATTTGTACATCTTTTTCATCTTCATTTTTCTTCCTCCTAAATAAATTCAAACAATAAAAACACTATTCTCTTTTTTGTGTAAGGTTGACATTAAAACGTTTTTATTTTCTTATATTTTAGCACTTATTGATATATTTTTTCAAATTCGAAAATGTTTTTAAGCACTCTACACAAATAGTCTCTTTGTTTTTTTTGCACTTTGCATATATATTTTATTGTTTTTTTTATTGTTTTTCTTGTTTTTTATTAATTTGCATTTTTTGTCGCAAAAACGTTTTTATTGTTTTTTGTTTAAAAACGTCTTTTCTTTTTACTAATAATCCTGTTTTATTTTACTAATAATGGTATTTTCTTTCACTAAACTCTCTCTTTTTCGCCACTTTTAAGCAAAAAAGAACAGCCAGATTTAATTCAAAAATCAATCTGACTGTTCCTTTTTTATAAATTTAATCTAATGCTAATATTCCATTTGTGGCAATTACTTCTTAAATTTAACTTTTCGGTTAGACCACTTACCATAATAAACTTCTCCATTTACTACTTTGTAAGCCCTAACCCTGATAAAGTACTTCTTGTTAGCCTTTAATTTCTTAATTGTAAATTTGGCTTTCTTATAGTTCTTTACCTTTGCTTTTTTAAATTTCTTTGATGTTGATATCATTACCTGATATCCTTTTACACCCTTTGCTGTTTTTAATGTAACTTTTAATTTCTTAGCACTTCTCTTCTTAGTTGCCTTTTTAATTTTAACCTTTGGTACCTTTACGGTTTGTGCAGTTTTTGTAGTTACAATTTCTGTTGTGGAAACTGTAGGTGTTTCCTTTGTTGTTTCAGTTTTAGTTGTCGTTCCTGTTTCTGACGGAGCAATTGTTGTAGGTGTCTGTGTTGTTGGTGCTACTGTTGTAGCCTTTTCTGTTGGTGCCTGTGTTGTTGGCACTACTGTCGTAGCTTTTTCTGTTGGTGCTACTGTTGTTGGTGTCTGTGTTGTTGGCACTGCTGTTGTAGCTTTTTCTGTCGGTGCTACTGTTGTTGGTGCCTGTGTTGTTGGCACTGCTGCTGTAGCTTTTTCTGTTGGTGCTACTGTTGTAGGTGCCTGCGTTGTTGGTGTCTGTGTCGTTGGCACTGCTGTTGTAGCTTTTTCTGTTGGTGCCTGTGTTGTAACCGGCGCTACTGTTGTTGTTTTTTCTGTTGGTGCTACTGTTGTAACCGGTGCCACTGTTGTTGGCTTTGAACCTATGCCATCTTTAAATGTATATGTTATCTGTGTAGCAGCTGACATTTTTCCGTTTTTAACAGATCTTACTGATACTGTATAGTCGCCATTTCCATTTGCAAAAACATCTGCTGTCAAATTAATTGAACTATTTACAGAGCTTCCTGCAAATACTCCATCCACATATACATTATAGTTTTCAATATCATTTGATGGTGCCTGCCATGCAAAATAATATGGAAGATCTTTGTTTCCTGCATATGTTAATCCAATTGGTGCAGGTATTGTATCATCTTCATCTATCTTTGTAGTAGGAGCAACTGTTGTTGGTGCTACCGTTGTAGCTTTTTCTGTTGGTGCTACTGTTGTTGGTGCCTGTGTTGTTGGCACAACTGTTGTAGCTTTTTCTGTTGGTGCCACTGTTGTAGCTTTTTCTGTCGGTGCTACTGTTGTTGGTGCCTGTGTTGTAGTTGGTAATGCTGTTGTAACTTTTACAGGTTCCTTATACAAGTAAACATCATATGTTGAGTTGTCCGCTAATGTTACTTTAAATAAATTCTGTCCTTCTTTTACAGAATCAACAGGGAATCCTACTCCGGCTCCTTCTATCTTTGCTTCTTCTGCTGTTGTTGAAGAAACTGCCACTGGAAATGTTGTATAAATAACTGATGCTCCATCTGCATTTTTTTGAATATTAACAATATTAACTTTGTCTGATTCACAATATGCTTTATATTTATTTACAAGCTTTCCTCCTTCTGCTCCATCTTCAAGATATTTAACACCTGACCAATCAACATCTATTACTTTATGTGTTGTTGGAGTTTCTGTTACTTTTTCTGTCGTAGTCGCTGCATCTGTTGGCTTTTCTGTTGTAGCACTATCTGCTTCCTGAACAGATGATATACTAATGTTATCAATAACTGTTCCTGCAGGCATACCACTCATTTCCATTACTGCAGTATTCTTTGAATCTGCTGTAATCTGAAGAGTTTTAGTATTGATTCCGGCATTTACATTGTATTGTACTGTTCCTAAATCTACGCTGTCATTTTCACCTTCATTCTTCCAATGCATATTTCCGGCATTAGTTGAATTAAACTTTAATGTTACATTATATTTTTTACCTTGCACTAAATTCATCGGATACTTAAGTTGTGTTCCCCATGTACCCGCATTTCCACTTGTACTATTCAATTTAATACTTAAATCAGACAATTTGCTTCCTTTATAACTCATTGCTCCATTGTCCCAGTTTCCTGCATATAATGTACAATCTCCCACTGTTGTTACAGCATTATCAGGAACTGATTTGTAACCATCTGTATCCGGCTGACTACTTCCACCATCAGGATTTAACTCTCCACTTCCTGAATATGCCCTAACATAATCTACTTCCATTGTTGCTGACTGAAATGAATCATTTGGTGCTATGTTTCCCGTATAACCTGTTGCATTACTTCCCAATGCCAGATTTAATAAAAAATAATGATTTTTTCTAAATGCATAAGCATTGTCATCATTAAGATATGCTGTCAAATAAATATTATTATCTACATACCACTTAATTGTATTTTCATCCCAAATCACACCATATGTATGCCAACCATTAATACCATTGTTGTTATCACTATAATAATAATATGCAGGAACACTATAACTTCCCCAATATATATGATTATATGGTGTATTATAAGAACTTCCACCTGCATTCCAGTGAATTGTTCCCTCAACATAGTTTCTTGAATTAGCATGTTCCATAATATCTAATTCCCCACACCATGGCCATGCTGTTCCATCATCTCCCATCATCCAAAATGCCGGCCAGACACCATCCTGGTTTCCACCATTTACCTTAATACGTGCTTCCATTCTTCCATATTTAAAGCTTTTTTTACCTGCTGTTTTTAAACGTGCAGATGTAAATCTACAATTACTGTAGTTTTCTCTTTTTGCAACTATTTTTAATGTTCCATCTGATACATATGAATTTTCTGTACGGTCTGTATAATACTGAAGTTCATTGTTTCCCCAGCCACTGCCACCTGTTTCACGTGTCCATACGTCTGTATTAAGAGAATCACCATCAAATTCATCACTCCACACAAGTTTCCATGATGATTCTGCTTTTACCTGTTTAACACAAGGTATACATGGTATTAATCCTAAAACCATAGTTGTTGTCAAAATAATTGACAAAATTTTCTTACGCATTTTTTCCTCCTTTAAAATTTATTAATATGGCCGGACAATCTGTTACAACTGCCCGGCTATTCATTTTTATCTTTAGCTTTTTTATTATTTAGCTATTGTATATATTGTATTTTTACTTAATTGTAACTTTTACTTTCTTGTAAACACCATTTTGTGCATATGCATAAATTGTGCACTTACCTCTCTTTAGTGCTGTTATTTTACCACGCTTTGACACTGTAGCTATTTCAGGATTACTTGATTCGAAACTTACCTTTCTATGTTTTTTAATCTTAACATTTTTGCTGTCTGCAATCTGTTTTACTTTAATCTTGAATTTTTCCCCAAGTAAAAGTTTTACTTTAGTCTTATTTAATTTTAAAGATTTACAATTTCCTACTTTTCCACCTTTAGTTGCTACATGAATCAATTTTGATGTAGCCAAGACCTCACCTTTATCATTCTGTGCAACTACAAGATATTTGTAATATTTACCTTTCTTTAATTTATTAGCTGTAAATGTCTTCTTGCTTACTTCTTTAATCTTCTTATACGATGTGCCACATTTAGCTCCATATATAACATACTTTGTTGCTCCGGACATCTTCTTCCAAACAAGCTTAACTGACTTCTTAGTTGTTTTCTTTACTCTAACACTAAGTTTTGCAAATGTAGAATTTGCAAAATCCTTATCATCCTTCTTTTCCAGAATTTCTTTTTCCATCTGTTCAGCTGTTTTGTAAGTGCTTGATGTTTCCACAGATATTGCTGCACCATTATTTGTAGTTGTTTCCTGTTCTGTATCTTTCGTTGTTGTTGGTGCTACCGTTGTTGGTGCTACCGTTGTTGTTGGTACTACCGTTGTTGGCGCTGCTGTTGTTGTTGGTGCTGCCGTTGTTGGCGCTACTGTTGTTGTTGGCGCTACCGTTGTTGGTGGAGCTGCCGTTGTTGTTGGTGCTACCGTTGTTGTTGGCGCTGCTGTTGTTGGCGCTACTGTTGTTGTTGGCGCTGCTGTTGTTGTTGTTGGTGCTACTGTTGTTGGTGCTAACGTTGTTGTTGGCGCTACTGTTGTTGGGTGATTTCCATCATCAACATAGTTATACATAATAGATGTTATTCTTGAGCGTTTGTTTCCTTTTACTGTTGCAACACCTATTTCATATTCTCCTGATCCTTTTGTAAATGCTGTGTAATCTAAATTAACATTTCCATCAACTACATTTTTAACGCAAACTCCATTAACGTAAACATTATATGAATCTGCTCCATCTGCTCTTGCCCACGCAAAATAGTATGGTAACTGTGCATTTCCTGCCCATACAAGCCCTTCCGGTGCCTTAATACTTTCATCAACACTTGGATCTACTTCCGGAGATTCTGTTGTTGAGGCTATCGTCGTTGTTGGGGCTACCGTTGTTGGCGCTGGTTTTGTCTCAGCTGACACTTTTTCAACATCAGATATTTTTGAAATAACCCAATCCGTTAATTCTTTATCATTAATATTGAATCTAAATACTACATACTGCTCGCCTGTCACTTCCTGATCAACAATTTTTTTAAATCCAATATCTGTCTTATTCATTGGATATCCTGGACAATTTCCACCATTTGTTTCTACTGCCTGCTTATAAAAAGCTTCTGCCTCTGTTTTTCCATTAAGTATTTCATAATATACAATTGCACTGTTGACATCGTCTTTTGCAATGAAATTTAACTTTCCATTTTCATCAACATATGCTCCTCTTTGTATTCTTGATTCAGGGCTTTTTTTAATATCATAATATAGGCGAAGAACTAATTTTCCTTCTGCTATTACTATTCCCTTAGTCACTGAGTTTTCGCTAAGAATATAACCATCATACTCCTTTTCCTCTGCAGAAACCTCTGTACCGATTATAGCTTCTATTCTCTCAGTATCTTCAGTTACAAGGTCATATCCGCTTTCGTCTTCTTTCTGTTTATAATACTCTACCGTATACTGGGATATAGTTGACTCATCAAGGAACTTTGCATACAGTACTAAATTTTCTGCTGTAGAATCTGTTATTTCCGTTATCTGATTCTGATACTTATCATCTGTATACCAACCAAGGAACTTATAACCTTCTCTCGTTGGATTATTAAGTTTTATTGAACTTCCGAATCTATAACCGTTAGGGTTTGCATCATTGTTTGTTCCATCGTTTAATTCATACTGAATTGTATAGCTATTACGTTTATAATATACCTTAACCGTAGCTGTATTGTCTTCTTTTACAACCGTTGTAAGTATATTATTGCTATTTCCATTATCATATGTAAATCCCGTAATGTTCTCTGGTTCATACGTATAACTTGTAGTTCCCTCTTTTACGCTAACCTGTTTTTCCTGCTTTTCGTATCCGGTTCCCTCATAATTTTCAAGATATATTTCCACGTTAACTTTTGAAGTATTTCCTAGCAATTCACTTTCATCAACATTTGGATTTGAACCGTTTCCTGTTTTTGGTCCAACATAGCTTGAATTACCTGGTACATCAACATCTGTATTA
>ENA-UEPG01000402-UEPG01000402.1-human-gut-metagenome-genome-assembly--contig:-NODE-402-length-44630-cov-5.647700_pt1 | contig 44630 bp, 39 predicted proteins | sample MGYA00242893_ERZ507902 | MGnify/ENA primary metagenome ERZ507902 (study PRJEB26167, sample SAMN06115491) | human gut metagenome | host: Homo sapiens | place: China:Gansu | collected 2015-04-23 | study...
AGGAATTAGCTAATATGGGCGAAAAGCCTTTTAGAGCAGGACAAATATATAAATGGTTACATATTGAAAAGGTTCAGTCTTTTGATGAAATGACTAATATTTCAAAAAACCTAAGAGAAACATTAGATGAGCAGTTTGAAATTGTCACATTAGAGCCTGTAAGGGTGTTGATTTCAAAGATTGACGGAACAAGAAAGTATTTGTTTAGAATAAAAGGTGGAGCAGTAATCGAAAGTGTACTTATGAGATACCATCACGGTAATTCCGTATGTATTTCAACGCAATCAGGATGTCGAATGGGCTGTAGATTTTGTGCCTCAACTCTTAACGGACTGGATAGAAACTTAAGACCTTCTGAATTGTTAGAACAGATATATGAAATAGAAAAGAACATAGGAGAGAAAGTTTCCAACATTGTTTTAATGGGAAGTGGAGAGCCTCTTGATAATTTTGAAAATGTGACAAAGTTTCTTGAATTAATAAGCGATGAAAATGGGTTAAACATAAGCCAGAGAAATATAACGTTGTCAACCTGTGGATTGGTTCCAAGAATGAAGGAATTGGCAAATATGCATCCTCAGATTACGTTGGCATTGTCACTTCACGCTTCAGATGATGATACAAGAAGGGAACTTTTACCTATAGCAAGAAAATATACCATAGCTGAAGTTTTGGATGCCTGCAAGTATTATTTCGACAAGACGGGCAGACGTATAACTTTTGAATACAGTCTTGTGGCAGGGGTAAATGACACAGTGGAAGAAGCAGAGAAGCTTTCAGCACTGGTTAGGAATCTTAACTGTCACGTAAATCTTATACCGGTTAATCCTATTAAAGAAAGAGATTTCGTTCAGACGGGAAAGAAGGCTGTTGAACGATTTAAAAGGGTACTTGAAAAAAATAGGATAAATGTTACTATAAGAAGAGAAATGGGACGAGACATTAATGGTGCCTGCGGACAGCTTAGAAATGACGCTATGCGGGAAGAAAGGGAGGAATCAGGTGAATAATTACAAAATAAATGCATTTGGGAAAACTGATGTAGGGTTAATGAGAACCATTAATCAGGATAGCATTTTTGTTTCCACTAAGCCGGTGGGCAAACTCCCAAACCTTTTCATTGTAGCCGATGGAATGGGGGGACATAAAGCTGGAGATGTGGCATCAAGAGTAGCAATCGAGAAGTTTGTTAAATATGCCTGCACAACACATATGACAGATCCGGCTAACATATTGGATGCCGGTATTATGTCCATTAATAAAGAAATATACGATATGGCTAATTCCAACAGGGATTATAGCGGAATGGGAACAACTTTTGTTGCCGCTGTTATTGCAGAAGGTCATGTTTATATTGCCAATGTTGGAGACAGCAGATTATATTATATTGGAAAAGATATACAACAAATAACAAGGGATCATTCCTTGGTTGAGGATATGGTTAGAATGGGACTTTTGGAGAAAGAAGAGGCAAGAACTCATTACAAGAAAAATGTAATTACAAAAGCCATTGGCGTTGCTGAGGACAAAACAGCAACACCTGATATATTTGAGATAGAAATAGATAATGGGGACAAATTATTATTGTGTTCAGACGGATTAACTAACATGGTAATTGACTATGACATTAATAAGATTATCAGGAAAAGTGAGTCAATTGAGGATGCAGTGAGAACTTTAATTAATACTGCAAACGAAAATGGCGGGAAAGATAATATATCAGCAATTCTTATTAGTGCAGAATATACGGAAAATCAGGATAGTCTGCTATCTGAACAATAGGAGTGAGAAAGTTTATGTTGGAAAGAGGATTTTTTATTAATAACCGTTATGAAATTCTTAGCAGAGTAGGGGCAGGCGGAATGTCTGATGTTTATAAAGCTAAGGATCATAAATTAAATAGAAACGTAGCAATTAAAGTGCTAAAAAATGAATTTAGCAAGGATAAAAATTTTGTGTCCAAATTTAGGGTTGAAGCACAGTCAGCGGCAAGCCTTATTCATCCTAATATTGTAAACGTATATGATGTAGGTGAGGATGCGGGTCTTTATTATATTGTTATGGAATTGATAGAGGGAATCACATTAAAAAGCTATATTGACAAGAAAGGCAAGCTTTCTGTTAAAGAAACAATAAGTATAGCAATCCAGATTGCCAATGGTATTGAATGTGCCCACAATAATCAGATTGTTCATAGAGACATAAAGCCTCAGAACATTATGATTTCAAGAGAAGGAAAAGTCAAGGTGACAGACTTTGGTATTGCAAGGGCTGCATCAGCCAATACTATTAACGGCAGTGCAATGGGATCCGTTCATTATATTTCACCTGAACAGGCAGGTGGACAGTATGTTGACGAGAAAAGTGACATATATTCACTTGGTATTACAATGTTTGAAATGCTTACAGGTAGAGTTCCTTTTGACGGTGAATCAACAGTAACAATAGCCTTAAAGCATATTAAAAGCAATGTACCTAGTGTTAGGGAATATTTGCCTAACGTACCTGTAAGCATTGAAAAAATAGTTCTGAAATGTACACAGAACAGAGCAGACAGAAGATATCCAAAAATTTCATTGCTTATATCTGATTTAAAAAGAGCTTTGTCTGAACCAAATGTTGATTTTGTTCAGCTTGAACAGAGAGTAGACAATGGCTCAACAGTAATGATTACAGATGATGAAATTAACCAGCTTAGAAGTGGAAGTAATAAGAAAGTAAAGGATGATAATGGCAAACCTGACGATGACATTGATTATTTACCACCTAAAGTAGGCAATGCAGTGACAATTGGTAGTGTTGTTGCAGGCATTGTGGCGTTAATTATTGTGGCTGCAATAGTTACAAGTTTTGTATTTTCAATGGTTAACAGCAACAAGATTAAGTTACAGAATACAGTTACAGGCAGTGATGTGGAAACAACTATTGATCCTAAGAAGACAGAAGTTCCTAACGTAGTTGGAATGAGTGAAGATGAAGCAGAAAAAACACTTCATAAAAAAGAATTAGGTGTAAAATATGAAGCTTATGAATACAATGATCACTATCAGAGTGGTTATATTATTAAACAGTCAGTTGCAAAAGGAAAAGTAATTGATAAGAATGAAACTATTTTACTTACTGTAAGTAAGGGAGCAGAAAAGATCGAAGTTCCATCAGGAATAAAGGGCTCAGACCTTGACACTGCAATTTCAAAGCTTGAAGATAAAGACCTTAAATGGGAATTGGTTTATGAATACAGTAGTAGTGAAATTAACAGAGTTATTTCATGTTATCCAATAGAACAGGCTTTGGTTTCCAAGGGAGATACAATTAAGCTTACTGTAAGCAGGGGGCAGAAGACAGTTGAAAACAGCAATGTTGGTACAATACCAAATGTTGAAGGAAAGAAGCTTGATAAGGCACAGCAGCTTATTAGTAATGCAGGATATTCTGTTGGTGACACAAAGGAAGTTTACGATGAAGAAATAGAAAAGGGTATTGTAATCAGACAGACAATAAAGTCAGGCTATGCACCAAAGGGAACAACAATAAGCCTTGTTGTAAGTAAAGGCTCAAAAGATGCTGACAAGAAGTATAAGGGAACATATACTTTTGCAAAAGAGGACCTAATGGATGAAGAGGGCAATCCTATTAAAAGTGGAACAGTAGTTGTTTTATTAAACGGCTCATCACAGGGAATTGATCCTGAATATTCAGATGTATCAAAGTGGCCGGGAGATTATACAATGACACTTACAAGTGATACAAAGGGCAAGGCAACAATTGAACTGTTAATAGACGGAAAAGTTGTAAAAACAGATAAGGTTAAACTAAAATAAAATCAGGTGCCGTGGTAAATGCTACGGCACCTTTAATGAAATTAAGTGGAATAAGAAGGTATGCAGGGAAAAATAATAAAAGGAATTGCCGGATTTTATTATGTTTATGTTGAAAACAAAGGCATATATGAATGCAAGGCAAAAGGAAAATTTAGAAACAAAAGCATAAAACCATTAGTTGGGGACAATGTAATGGTGGACATTATTGATGAAGAAAAGAAAAAAGGAAACATATCAGAAATTTTGGAGAGAAAGAACCAGCTTATAAGACCGGCTGTGGCAAATGTAGATCAGGCAATGATAGTGTTTGCTGTGAAAAAACCAAATCCAAATTTGAATCTTTTAGATAGATTTCTTGTAATGATGGAGTTTCAAAATATAGAAACAGTAATATGCTTCAACAAAACAGACATAGGCGATGATGACTACATGAACCAATTGCAGACCATCTATCAAAAGGCAGGCTACAAAGTAATGTTTGCCAGTGCCACAGAAGAACAAGGGGTAGATGAAATCAAAAAAATGCTAAAAGGCAAAAGTACCGTGTTTGCCGGACCTTCAGGAGTTGGAAAATCATCAATGCTTAATGCACTAACCAAAGACTACAAAATGGAAACAGGTGCAATAAGCGAAAAAATCGGTCGTGGAAAACATACAACAAGACACTCAGAAATATTCAACATAGACAGCAACTCATACGTTTTTGACACACCCGGCTTTAGCTCACTATTCGTACCGGGAATGACCAAAGAAAAATTACAGTACTGCTTTCCTGAAATGCCACAATACGAACCGGAATGTCGTTTTACAGGCTGCGCCCACATAAACGAACCGGACTGCGGCATCAAAAACGCCTTAGAACAAGGCAAAATAGCCCGGGAAAGGTACGAAAACTACGTACTGTTATACAAAGAACTAGAACAATTAGAAAAAAATAAATACTAAATATAAAAATATAATAAAAAAGTAATACCTATATTTGCCACATAAAATTTTCTATTCAGCAAACAATAGACGGCGGAGCAAAATAAGAAAGACAACGTGTTTGCAATAGAAAATTCTACGTGGAAAAAGTAAAAGAACATTTAAAGGAGAAAGAAAATGATTAAACTAGCACCTTCAATTTTATCAGCAGACTTTGCCAATCTTGGCAACGACATCAAAAGAATAGACCAGGCAGGCTGTGACTGGATACATGTAGACATAATGGACGGAATGTTCGTTCCAAACATCTCATTTGGAATGCCTGTAACAAAAGCTGCAAGAGCATACACAAAAAAATACTTTGATGTACATTTAATGATTCAGGAACCAATTCGTTATGTAAAGGAATTCAAGGCAGTAGGAGCAGATATGCTTACAGTACATGTGGAAGCATGTGAAGATGTTCAGGCTACCATTGATGCAATTCACGCAGAGGGAATGGATGCAGGTCTGGCTTGCAATCCTGAAACACCGGTAGAAGATATAGTTCCTTTTATTGATAAGGTTGAAATGATTTTGATAATGACAGTTCATCCGGGATTTGGCGGACAGTCATATATTGACGAGTGTACAGAAAAGATTGAGATTGTAAATGCAATTGTACATGAATACAATCTTAAAACATTGATAGAAGTTGATGGTGGAATTAAAGTGGATAACGTATGCATTCCTTTAGATGCCGGAGCTAATGTAATTGTTGCAGGCTCAGCAGTATTTGGCGGAAATGTGGAAGAAAATGTTAAAAACTTTAAAGAACAGTTTCAGAATTTTGAAGACTAATAATTGAAAAAATGAGAAGAATTATATATGATATAAAAAAGGTATCCTGACAAAACTGCCGGGACACCTTTTTTTGTTACTAAAATTATTTAATATTTATTTTAGAAAAATAATATTATTAATTTAAACATTAAATCTAAATGTAATTACATCTCCGTCCTGAACAACATAGTCCTTACCCTGTAATCCAACAAGACCTTTTTCTTTAGCCTTTGCTAAAGAACCACATTCAATTAAGTCTTTGTAAGCAACAACTTCGGCACAGATAAATCCACGTTCAAAGTCTGTGTGAATCTTTCCGGCAGCCTGTGGAGCCTTAGTACCTTTCTTAATTGTCCAAGCTCTTGTTTCATCTTCACCTGATGTAAGGTAGCTGATTAAACCAAGAAGAGAGTAGCTAGCCTTGATTAATTTATCAAGACCTGATTCGCTGATACCTAAGTCTTCTAAGAACATCTGCTTTTCATCATCGTCTAATTCAGAAATTTCCTGTTCAATTTCAGCACTGATAACAAAAACTTCACTTCCGTTTTCAGCAGCAAACTTTCTAACTGCTTCAACGTGTGGGTTAGAATTGCCATCGTCAGCCAAATCATCTTCTGAAACATTAGCTGCAAAAATAACAGGCTTGTATGTTAAAAGATTGTATTCAGCAAGCCAAGCTAATTCGTCTTCATCTTCTGTTTCATATTTGATTGCAAGGTTTCCTTCTTCAAGGAAAGCCTTCATTCTCTGTTGGAAATCTAATTCTTTAGCCAAAGCTTTGTCGTTTCTTGCACCACGTGTTGTTTTTGCAATACGTCTTTCAAGAATTTCAACATCAGAGAAAATTAATTCATAGTTAATTGTTTCAATATCTCTAATAGGATCAATGCTTCCATCAACGTGGATAACATTAGTGTCCTCAAAACATCTTACAACATGTACAATTGCATCAACTTCACGAATGTTGGCAAGAAACTGGTTTCCTAAACCTTCACCCTTAGATGCACCCTTGACCAAACCTGCAATGTCAACAAATTCGATAACAGCAGGGATAGTTTTTTTTTGAATTATATAAAGCTGTGAGCTTATCGATTCTTTCATCCGGAACTGCAACAACGCCTACGTTAGGATCAATTGTACAGAATGGATAGTTAGCAGATTCAGCACCGGCTTTAGTTAGTGAATTAAATAAAGTACTTTTTCCTACATTTGGTAGTCCAACAATACCTAATTTCATAATTAGAATCCTCCAATCTTTAGTTATATATATAAAATTATTATTGGCTATACATAAATCAATTGTAAATACCAAATGATAGTTTAACATATTTTTGAAAAACCCTCAATAAAATAAAGAAGTATTTCTAACAAAGTATTTCCGTAAAAAGTAATATGTTACAAAAATTAAAATCAAAAAAGCATTGCGAAGAAAATTCTAAAAATAAAATAAATTTAATAAGTATCTCATAAGGCTGTATTATTATAAAAATAAATGTGGTATAATTTCATAGTTAAAGTAAATGAGCGTATAAAGAGAGGACACAATAATGAATTTAAATTTGTTAGCAACAACATCAATTGAATTTCCTAATTTGCATATTTCATTAAATAACCTTCCAAAGTCATTTAGTTTATTTGGCGTTGATATAGCTTTTTATGGAGTTATTATTGCATTTGGAATGTTAGCAGGAATTGCACTTGTATGTTATGATGCCAAGTCATCAGGTCAGGATTATAATTTGTATATAGATTTTGCAATGTATGCAATTATTTTAAGCGTGATTGGTGCAAGATTATACTACGTAGTTTTTAGTTGGGATTATTACAGTGCACATCCTTCAGAGATTATTAACATTAGAGAAGGTGGACTTGCAATCTATGGCGGAGTAATAGCCGGAATAATTACATGTATTATTTATACAAAGATTAAAAAAATCTCATTTTTCAAGGTGGCTGACTCAGTAGTTTTAGGATTGATTCTTGGTCAGATAATTGGAAGATGGGGAAACTTCTTTAACAGAGAAGCGTTCGGTCAGGTTGCCACAAGCAGGAATCCTTTTATGATGAGGATATTTTTTGACGATAATTATAGCATAAATCAGGTACCTGATGCTGTAAGAATTGGAATGGAAAACCTTAAGGGAATGGATTTGTCAGAGATTGGCTATATTCAGGTACAGCCAACATTTCTTTACGAATCAGTGTGGAACCTGATGGTATTAATATTAATGCTAATATTCAGAAAAAAGAAAAAGTTTGATGGAGAAGTCTTTCTCTGGTATCTCTTTGGATACGGAATCGGCAGATTTGTAATAGAAGGCTTTAGAACAGACCAACTTATAATGCCGGTAACAGGCTGGCCGGTATCTCAGGCATTGTCACTGGTGTTGGCAGTGGTTGCAGCAGTAGTAGTTGTAGTTAAAAGAGTAAAGATAAGAAAACAAGAAAAGATGGCGTAGAAGGGGAAAAAAGCTAAAAGAAGAGAGATAAAAAAGAGAAGAGAGTATAGAAAAAGAGGGTATAAAGGGAAAAGTAAAGATTTAAAGAATTAGAACCTTGATTGTTCAGAAGAATAATCGGGGTTCTTTTTCTTTTGGCGGTAAGACAGGAAACAAGTGGTTGTGTGGTAGAACATTGTTTATATTCTGGCATAAATGGGAAGAAATATAAGTTTAGAGGTAGTGAAATATATTATTTCTTCGATAGAAAACTGCCGGAATATTGAATTTGTACCATACAGGAACATTTTTGAACATATGGTACAGATATTAGGCTTGTAACAAACAAATATTCTTTAATCTGTACCATATAATAAATTTTTTGCTTGTATGGTACAAATATTGCTTTTTGGCTCGCTGAAGTTGTTTCTATTTGTACCATATGTAGGGAATTTGATTAATATGGTACAAATCGCAAGATTATAGTTCTTGAAGTGCTTTAAATCTGTACCATATAAGAATTTTTTTACGTATATGGTACAGATTCTAGAATTGTCATTCTCAAATCATTGAAAGCTTGTACCATATGGAGAAAAATAAGAGTATATGGTACAAAGCCTGAAAAAATACCCCATACCCAGACGAATGCAGTCCGTATGGGGCAGATATGTAAAAGCTTGAATGGTAACAAGCTTAGAAAATACCCCATATTCCGCCGCAAACTGTTCGTATGGGGCAAATATGTAAAAACTTGAATAGCAACAAACTTAGTTATTACCTCATACTTCGCTGAAAGTTGTCCGTGTGGGGTAGACAAGTAAAAGCTTGAATTATGGCAACAAGTTCAGAAGGGCACCACATTCTTCCATTTTCCACATCACCACCTAATCCCATCCATAAAACATTTCTTAATTTCCACATCCGCCACAATCCGACCACATCCTTACCACCTTTTACCACCAGATATCAAGAAAATCACAATACTCCCATAAAACAAGGAAAAGAACAGTGCAAAACCATTAAAAAAGGGGTTGCAATAATCCCTGAAATAGTATAAAATTTCCTTATGAGTGGTAAATTGATGTCAATTAGTGGTAAAAAGTGGTAAAAATTACTGCTTTTCGGAAAAAGTAGGTGAGTTTTTTGTTTACAGGAGAGTACACACAAAAAATGGATACTAAGGGAAGAACAATCGTCCCTGCAAAGTTCAGAGAAGAACTTGGTACAAGCGTAGTTGTAACCAGGGGACTCGATGGCTGTCTTTTTGCGTACTCAAAAGAAGCTTGGCATGCTTTGGAAGAGAAACTTAGCAGTTTACCATTTGCAGACAGAAAAGTTAGAGATTTTAACCGTTTCTTTCTTGCAGGAGCATCAGAATTAGAGACAGATAAGTTGGGACGAGTGCTTATGCCGGCAGTTTTAAGAAAGTTTGGAAACTTAGACAAAGAAGTTGTTTGGGTTGGTGTTGGCGACAGACTTGAAATTTGGAACAGTGATAAGTGGAATGAACAGATGATGTCATACCTTGAAGGAGACGACGTAGAAGAGAAGATAGAAGACCTTGCATCTTATATGGCAGAGTTGGGAATTTAAAGACCAATAAAGAATAAAAAGAAGATAAACTTAAAAATAGCATTTTAAAATTGCATTTAAGATAACATTTAGTTTTGAGGATGAATTAGAAGTGTAACAGCATAAAGGCGCGAGAGTTAAGAATAATAAAACAGAAAGAAGGTCAAACATGGATTTCAAACATGTATCAGTATTATTAAACGAAACCATTGATGGCTTAAATATAAATCCTGATGGAATATATGTAGACGGAACATTAGGTGGTGGCGGACATTCTTACGAAATATGTAAGAGATTGTCAGACAAGGGCAGATTAATCGGAATAGATCAGGACGGAGAAGCATTAGAAGCTGCCAGAGAACGCTTAAAGGAATTTGAGGACAAGATCACATTAGTTAGAAGTAACTATTGTGAGATTGACACAATCCTAAAGGATTTGGAAATAGAGAAAGTCGATGGAATCGTATTAGATTTAGGAGTTTCTTCATATCAGTTAGACAATTTGGAGAGAGGTTTTTCATACAAGTCAGACGCTCCTCTTGATATGAGAATGGATCAGAGACAGAACAAAACAGCAGCAGATGTTGTTAATAATTATAGTGAAAATGAACTTTTTAGAATAATAAGAGATTATGGCGAGGATAAGTTTGCAAAGAATATAGCTAAGCACATAGTAATGGCAAGAAAAGAAAAACCATTGGAGACAACAGCAGAACTAAGCGAGATTATAAAGGCTTCAATACCAATGAAGTTTCAGGCTAAAGGCGGACATCCTGCAAAGAAGACTTTTCAGGCTATCAGAATAGAAGTAAATCAGGAACTTACAGTTTTAAAAGAATCTTTGGATACAATGATTAATCATTTGAATCCGGGTGGAAGAATCTGTGTGATAACATTCCACTCATTAGAGGATAGGATTACAAAGATTAAATTCAGGGAGAATGAAAATCCTTGTACATGCCCACCTGATTTTCCGGTTTGTGTATGTGGAAAAGTTTCAAAAGGAAAAGTAATAACAAGAAAACCAATTATTCCTTCAGAAGAAGAAATGACAGAGAATAAGAGATCTAAGAGTTCAAAATTAAGAATTTTTGAAAGGCGTTAAAAAATGAATCAGGTAAGAAGAAGTAATTACGGAAGAGAATATGTGGACGGAAATACCGTAAGAAAACTTAATCCGGATAGAGATAGAAGAGTATATGTTGACGGAAAAAGAGTACAGGAAAATGAAAGACAGATAAGAGCAAGAGAATACGCAAAAATAATGAATGCACCATATGTAGCATTCCTTGCAATCGTATCAGCAGTTTGCCTTATAATGTGTGTATGTTACTTAAATATTCAGTCAGACATATCAGAAACAAGAACAAACATAGCAACATTAAAAGGTCAGATTAGTACAGTTCAGTCACAGAATGATGCTTTAAATTACTCAATTAACAGCTACATAGACACTGACAATATTTACAAGATGGCTACAAATAAGTTAGGAATGAAGCAGGCTACAGATGACCAAATCTCCAAGTACGAATTAAGTGATGGAGGTTATACAGTTCAGTATGGGGATATACCTAATAAATAATTATGAGTGAGAGAAGAGTTAGAAGAAGAAAACCAAGGTTAAAATTTGATAAGCAAATGTACAAAAAGCTAGGAATACTATTTTGGATTGTAGTACTAGCTTTATTTGCATTGTGTACAAGAATAGCTTACCTTAATGTGGCAAAGGGAGATAACTATTCAATAAAAGTTTTAGAACAGCAAAGCTTTACAAGCAAGACCATTCCTTATAAAAGAGGAGACATAAAGGACAGAAACGGCAATGTATTGGCAACAAGCGTTATGGTATACAATCTTATAATAGACTCTAAAGTAGTAATGAGTAATGAAAAATACCTTACGCCAACAGTTAATGCATTGGTAAAGTATTTTGATTTTAATGAAGAAGACCTTCGAACAGCAATCAAAGAAAGAAAAAATAACAGCTATTGGGTTGCAAAGAAGAACCTTGAGTATAAGGATATTCAAAAGTTTGAAAGTTATCTTAATTACGAATATGCAGATACAAAAGAAGAGGAAACCACAGTTCAGAATACCAAAGGTATTTGGTTTGAAAAGAAATACAAGAGAATGTATCCGTATAATGATCTGGCATGTTCACTATTAGGTTTTGCAAACAGTGATAATAGTGCCACAATCGGAATTGAAAGCAGCTATAACAGCTTTCTTCAGGGGACAGATGGAAGAGAGTACGGTTATATGGATTCCGATAATAATATGGAAACAGTAATTAAGGATGCAAAAGATGGAGACAATATTGTTTCTTCGATAGATATGAATATTCAGCGTATTGTTCAGAAATCTATAAAGAAATATATGAAAAAATACAGTCCAAAGAGAATTTCAGTTGTTATTGCAAATCCTAACAATGGGGAAATTTTGGCAATGGCAGATGATACTACTTTTGATTTGAATGATCCATATAATTTAGAAGATTATTATACAGAAGCGCAGATTTCGTCAATGTCACAAAAGAAACAGTCAGAAAAATTAAACAGCATATGGAATAACTACTGTATAACAGACTCTTACGAACCGGGTTCAACTGCTAAGCCTTTTACAGTGGCGGCAGCTTTTGAGGAAGGAAAAATAAACAGAAAATCAACATTTACCTGTGATGGTCAGGAAAAAGTTGGTGGCTTTACAATTAAATGCCATAAAGTTGACGGACACGGAACAATAACAGTTAAGGAAGCCATTGCAGAATCATGTAATGACTATATGATGCATATAGGAAAATTACTTGGTGCAAAGAAATTTGTCCAATATCAGGAAAGATTTGGCTTTGGCACAAAGACAGGAATTGATCTTCCAAATGAAACAAGAGGACTGGTATATGGAACAGATATGGGTTCGTCAACACTTGCAACTAACTCATTTGGACAGAACTTTACAGTAAATATGATTCAGATGGTTTCAGGATTTTCATCATTAATTAATGGTGGTTATTACTACGAACCAAGAGTGGTAAAGCAGGTTGTAACATCAGACGATCAGCTTGTAAAGAACTACTCAAAGACTTTGGTTAAGCAGACAATTACAAAAGAAACATCTGATTATATAAAAGAATGTCTAAGATCTGTTGTAACTGATGGTACAGGTTCAACAGCCGCAATAAGTGGATATACAGTCGGTGGTAAAACAGGAACTGCCGAAAAGGTTGATACATCGGGAAAAGGCAAAGGAAGATTAAAGAACCAATATATTTTGTCATTCTTAGGTTGTGTACCTTGTGAAAATCCACAGGTAGTATGTTATACACTTATGGATACACCTAAAAAAGATCCACAGGCAACAGCCTATAACACGGAATTGTGGACTGACATAATGAAACAGGTTTTACCATACTTAGGTGTTGAAAAAACTGAAAAGATAGAAAAGAAAGCTAAGAAACAGAACCTTGAAACAGAATTTTATTCAGATGGAATAATAGAAGGCGATGATGGTTCATTAGTGAAGAAGAGCAAAGAAGATTAATTAAGTTAATATATTTAAAGTGTAATTGTGGGCAGCTATAAAGAATAAGTTATAATAAATGTCTTTATAGAGGCCCACAAGTGCATACAGTTAAAACAATAAACCGAAAAATGCTTATGATATATATGGCTTTTATAATTTCTATTTGCATTATTGTAATAGGAAAGCTAATATATTTAATGGTATACAAGTCAGAATATTACGGAGCTAAGGCTCTTGAAATTCAGGAAAGAGAAAGAAAGATTAAAGCACCACGTGGAGAGATACTTGATAGAAACGGAAAGGTTATAGCAAGTAACAAGACTGTTTGCACAATATCCGTTATATATAATCAGGTTAAGGAAACTGAAAAGGTTATTGAAATTCTTGCAAAAGAGCTGGAAATGACCGACAAAGAGGTGCGTAAAAAAGTTACAAAAAGAAGTTCAAGGGAAAAAATAAAATCCAATGTGCCTAAAGAAAAAGGCGATGCCATAAGAAATTATAATCTTTCCGGTGTAAAGGTTGACGAAGATTATAAAAGGTATTATCCTTATTCAAGTCTGGCATCTAAAGTTTTGGGTTTTACAGGAGCCGATAATCAAGGTATAATTGGACTTGAAATTAAATATGACAAATACTTAAAGGGAACAGACGGACTGATTCTTACACCAACAGATTCCAGAGGTGTTGAACAGGAGAAGGCTTTGGAACAAAGAGTTGAACCTGTAAGCGGAAACAGCCTGACAACAAGCATAGATGTAAATATTCAAAAGTATTCAGAACAGATAGCTTACAATGCCTTAAAAGCCAAGCAGGCCAATTATGTATCAATAATTGTAATGAATCCTAACAATGGAGAGATTTTGGCTATGGTTAATGCTCCGGAATTTGATTTGAATAATCCATATAAGTTAATTTATGAAACAGATAATAGTATATCGGCTAAAGAAAAGCAGAAGCTGTTAAATAAGATGTGGAGAAATCAGTGCATCAATGACACTTATGAACCAGGTTCAACTTTTAAAGTTGTAACCGCAACAGCAGCTTTGGAAGAAGGAGCCGTAACAATAGACTCAAAGTTTAACTGCCCGGGATTCAAGATAGTAGAGGACAGAAAGATTAGATGCCACAAAATCACAGGTCATGGAAGTGAGGATTTTTTACATGGAACAATGAACTCCTGTAATCCGGTTTTCATAGAGGTTGGCTTAAAAGTAGGAGCAAAGAACTTCTACAAATATCTTGGAAAACTAGGGCTTTTAAATAGAACAGGAATAGATATTCCGGGTGAGGCATCCACAATAATCCACAAGATTCAGAATGTGGGAGAAGTGGAACTTGCCACAATGTCTTTTGGACAGTCTTTTCAGATAACACCAATGCAGTATTTAGTTGCTGCAAGTGCGGTGGTAAATGGAGGAACATTGGTAACACCTCATTTTGCCGTAAAGGCTGAAAATGCTGATAATAAATTAGTTGAAAAGTTTCAATATAAAAGTCAGAGTAATGTTATTTCCAAAAACACATCAGAAACAATGAAGTTTATACTTGAAAAAGTTGTTTCAGAAGGAACCGGAAGTAAAGGTCAGGTTCCCGGTTTTAAGGTTGGTGGAAAAACAGCAACATCACAAAAATTACCAAGAGGTTCAGGCAGATACATAGCTTCATATATGAGTTTTGCTCCGGCAGATAAGCCGAAAGTAATAGCAATGGCTATTATTGATGAACCAAAAGGTATTTATTATGGCGGACAGGTGGCAGCGCCACTTATCAGTCAGTTATACAAAAATATACTTCCTTATTTATTGGAAGGAGAGAAACAAGGAGAATAAAATGAGTACAAGTACAACAATTATTATGGCAATTATTATTTCATTTGCAGTAAGCGTAATATTATGTCCGATAGTAATTCCGATTTTGAAAAAAATGAAATTTGGACAGTATATTAGAGAGGTAGGACCAAAATCTCACCAGAGCAAAACAGGAACACCTACAATGGGTGGAATGATTATATTGGCAGGAGTTATTGTAACATCTTTGATTTTTATGATAGTGGAAAAGAATACTAAGATAGCACCTGTTCTTTTTATGACAGTTGGATTTGGTCTTATTGGTTTTATAGATGATTATATAAAAGTCGTAAAAAAGAGAAATCTTGGACTTACGGAAATACAAAAATTTTCATTGCAGGTTGTTGTAACAGCAGTTTTTTGTGTATATATGATAAAATATATTGGTACATCAACAATAATTCCGTTTACAGGCGGATATGAAATTACAATGCCAACATGGTTATTTGTAATATTCTTATTTATTGCAGTTATTGGAACTGTTAACGGAGCAAACTTTACAGACGGACTTGATGGACTTGCAACAAGCGTAACAATTATTATTGCAGTATTCTTTACAATGGTTTCAATTGGAACCGGGTTAGAACCTATTTCAGCGGCTTTTGTAGGGGCGTTAATGGGATTTTTCTTATATAATGTATATCCGGCAAGAGTATTTATGGGAGATACAGGTTCATTAGCACTGGGTGGATATGTTGCAGCCATTGCATTTGTATTAAAAATGCCTATATTTATTGTTATTGTGGCATTCATTTATTTAATTGAAGTTATTTCAGTTATGATGCAGGTAACATGGTTTAAATATACAAAGAAAAAATACGGAGAGGGAAGAAGAATATTTAAGATGGCACCTCTTCATCATCACTTCCAGGAAAGTGGTTACACAGAAACACAGGTTGTTGCAGCATTTGCTGTTATAACAGCAATATTGTGTTTAATTGGATATTTAGGATTATAAAAGAAAGGTCGAACAAGTCATGGATTGGAAAACACAAAAGGTTTTAGTTGCAGGTTCAGGAAAAAGCGGAATAGGAGCAACTAATTTATTAAAGAAAGTTGGAGCAGAAGTTATTATTTATGATGGTAACGATAAGCTTAAAGAAGAGGATGTTTTAAACAAACTTGAAAATAAAGAAGATGTAAAAGTTATTTTAGGAGAACTTGAAGATAGCGTTATTAATGAAATAGATATGATGGTTTTAAGCCCGGGAATAGCTATTGATGCACCTTTTGTTTTAAGAGTAAAAGAGGCAGGAGTTCCAATTTGGGGTGAAATTGAACTTGCTTATGTAATTGGAAAAGGAAAGCTTGCAGCAATTACAGGAACTAACGGAAAGACAACTACAACAGCTTTAGTTGGCGAGATTATGGCTAATTATTATGATAAGGTTGATGTTGTTGGAAACATTGGAAATCCATATACAACAACAGCATTTGAGTCAACTGATGATACAGTTACAGTTGCCGAAATCAGTAGCTTCCAGTTAGAAACAATACATACATTTAAGCCTGATGTAAGTGCTGTTTTAAATATTACACCTGATCATCTTAACAGACATTATACAATGGAATGTTATACAGATGTAAAAATGAGTATTGCAAAGAATCAGGACAGCAATCAGCCTATAGTTTTAAATTATGAAGATCCTATTTTAAGAGAATATGCAGGAAAACTTACTAACAGAATTATTTGGTTTAGCAGTAAGCAGAAAGTTAATCCTGGTGTTTATCTTGAAGGAAAGAACATAATTTATGCAGATGGAAAAAAAGAAACATTTGTAACAACAACAGAAGATACTACACTTGTTGGAATTCATAATGTTGAAAATATTATGGCAGCAATTGATATTTCTATTAATATGGATGTACCTGTTGATATTATAAGAGAAACAATTAGAAAGTTTAAGGCTGTACCACATAGAATAGAATATGTGGAAACAATAAATGATGTAATTTATTATAATGACTCAAAGGGTACAAACACAGATGCGTCAATTAAGGCTATTGAAGCTATGTCAAGACCTACAATTCTTATTGCAGGAGGATATGACAAGAAGGTTTCATTTGATGATTGGGCAGAAGCTTTTGGAGATAAGGTTAAGTGCCTTGTTTTACTTGGTCAAACGGCAGAACAGATTGCGGATACAGTTAAAAAACATGGATTTACTAACATTATATTTACTGAATCACTTAAAGAAGCAGTTGATGAATGTGCTAAGAATGCGAAACCGGGAGATGCAGTATTATTGTCACCTGCATGTGCAAGCTGGGGAATGTTTGACAATTATGAACAGCGTGGAGATATGTTCAAGGAATATGTAAGAGCAATGTGTGAAAAATAATGAATTTAGAAGATATCCTGACATAAAAAGAAAGGAGATTTTGCTGTGGCAACAATGGAAGAATTGGAAACAACAAAAACTGAACCTGAAAAAAAGCCGGTAAGAAGAGCAAGAGGCTATTTTGATTATAGCCTGTTGTTTGTATGGATTTTTATTATGCTGTTGGGATATGTTTTACTTTATAGCGCAAGCTCGTATGTGGCATTAACTTCTTATGGAAACTCATTTTATTTTCTGAGAAAACAGGTATTTTCCACAGCCGTAGGTTTACTTCCAATGGGATTTTGTACAATTATAGATTACAGACGTTGGAGGAACTTTGCAAAATACGCATATATGGGCTCATTGATTACAGTATTTTTGGTTTTGTCACCTATTGGAATTGAAAATCATGGCGCCAAAAGATGGGTAGGTGTTGGACCGTTACAGTTCCAGCCGGCAGAAGTAGTCAAAATTGGAGTTATTCTTATGACTGCATATATGCTTTCTAAATGTGGCGCTTATGCTCTTAGAAATGTGAAAATATGTTATCAAATTTATGCACCTGCAATTATAGGCGGTGTTTTGATTGTGGGAATAACTTCTAACCTAAGTTCTGCAATTATTATTTTTGGCATCGGAGCTATAATGATAATTATTGCCGGAGCAGATAAGAAGTTTGCTTTATCCCTTGTGGCACTTGGAGGACTTTTCCTTATGGTTATTCTGATTGCGGGAGCCGCGATGGGAAAAGGCTTTAGATTTTCCCGTATTATGGTATGGCTTAATCCTGAAGAATATGCAGATTCCGGCGGATATCAGGTAATGCAGGGCTTGTATGCCATAGGTTCAGGTGGACTTTTTGGAAAGGGACTTGGAAATAGTGCACAGAAGCTTGGATTTGTTCCGGAAGCAACTAACGATATGATTTTTTCAATTATATGTGAAGAGTTAGGAATTTTTGGAGCAATATGTATCATTCTTCTGTTTATATTTATGATTAGAAGAATGAGAGTGGTAGCGTGTAATGCACCTAACTTTTTCGGTTCAATGATTGTAATTGGGGTTATGGCTCAGATTTCAATGCAGGTAGTTTTAAACATTGCAGTTGTAACAAACAGTATGCCTAACACAGGTGTGTCATTGCCGTTTATAAGTTACGGAGGTACGTCCCTTGTATTTCTGATGGCAGAAATGGGATTGGTTTTTTCGGTTTCAAAAAGTGTAAAGAAAATCCGATAATATAAAAAATGTATTATCAAAGGAGAAATTATATGAAAAGAAAAAAGAAGAGAAAACTGAAAAAAAGTGTTAAAAAACTTCTAATATTGATTCCGATTATAGCGGTGATAGCTATCGTATGTGTTTATGGCTTTGCATTAAAAGATGTAAGCTATTCTTCTGATTTACAACAATATTCGGCAGAAGAAGTAAAGGCATATCTTAATGCAAAAAAAATAGATAATACACTTTTGTTTTGGATAAAAAACAAAATAGGAAAAAGTGAAAGCATTGACTTGTTTGAAGAATACTCCGTAAAAATGCAAAATCCAATGAAAGTTAAAATAATTTCTTACGAAAAGAAACTAAAAGGATACATTAAGATATATAATAGCTTCTATCAGGTTGACGAAGATGGAAAAGTTCTAAAGATAACAGCCGTAAAACCTAAAGACATTCCCATAATAACAGGTTTGGATATTAAGAAAGCTTCAATGTACAATGTACTTGAAACTGGAAACAAAGGTGACATACCGGCACTTACTAATATGTTTAAGGAATTAGATGCATATAAGTTAAAGCCTAAGAAAATAGACATTAACAGGAACTGCGAAATAACAATGTATATCAAAGACCTTAAAGTTCAATTGGGAAAAAATAACAATCTTGATAAAAAATTGAGCGACTTTAATGATTTGTATAAGAATGCTTCCAAATATAAGGGAACACTTAATATGAAATGGGTTAGTACAGATGGAAGTTATACACTGAAAAAAGAGCAGGAAACTACAAAATCTAAAAATACTAAAACAAAAAATAATAAAAAATAAAAATTTACTGTTGATATTTTTCTCAAAGAATTATATTATATTACTATATGTAAATAAGTAATACTATATCTCAGTATGAAAATATGTAAAATAAATTAAGAAAGAATATGGACGAAGGAGGATAAAACCTTGTTAGAGATTACTACAAACGAAAGTGAAGCAGTTGCAAAGATTATAGTTGTAGGTGTAGGTGGAGCAGGAAATAATGCCGTTAATAGAATGATAGATGAGAATATCGGAGGAGTTGAATTTATTTCAGTTAACTCAGATGCTCAGGTGCTTAAGAGAAGTAAAGCACCATCAACATTACAGATTGGTGAAAAGATTACTAAAGGTCTTGGAGCAGGAGCTAAGCCTGAAGTTGGTGAAGCTGCAGCAGAAGAGAACGTAGAAGAAATCGCACAGTTATTAAAGGGTGCTGACATGGTATTCGTAACTTGCGGTATGGGAGGCGGAACAGGAACAGGTGCAGCTCCTGTAGTAGCACGTGTTGCTAAGGAACAGGGAGCTCTTACAGTAGGTGTTGTTACTAAGCCTTTCAGATTTGAAGCAAAGACACGTATGAACAATGCCATTTCAGGTATTGAAAGATTAAAAGAAAACGTAGATACACTTATTGTAATTCCAAACGATAAGTTACTTGAAATCGTAGATAAGAGAACAACTATGCCGGAAGCTTTAAAGAAGGCTGATGAAGTTTTACAGCAGTCAGTTCAGGGTATTACAGACTTAATTAACGTACCGGCATTAATTAACCTTGACTTTGCTGACGTTCAGACAGTAATGAGAGATGCAGGAATCGCTCATATTGGTATTGGTGAAGCAAGCGGTGACGAGAAGGCAGCAGAAGCAGTTCAGCAGGCTGTTACATCTCCACTTCTTGAAACAACAATTAACGGAGCTAAGAACGTTATCATTAACATTACAGGTGATGTAAGCTTATTTGAAGCTAATGAAGCAGCAAGCTATGTACAGGAACTTGCAGGTGAAGATGCAAATATTATCTTCGGTGTTAGATATGAGGATACATATCCTGATGAATGTTCTATTACAGTTATGGCTACAGGTATAGGTGAACCTGCTACAGAAAAGACTTCATTCTCAACAAAGATGAAGACAAACCCATTTGCATCAACAGTAGCAAAGCCTAAAACATCAACAACACCAATGACTGACTACACAAGAAATGTAGCAACAGCACCTCATGGTACAGTTGAAGAAAGACCTATTAAGATTCCTGAATTTTTACAGAAAAAGTAATAGGCTGTCGAACAATTTTGAAGTATTCTAAACATACTTCGACGGACTTTTTATAACAGAATAACTATAATAAAATCCATAAGGAGTAAGCAATGGAACAAGACATTTATTTAGATGTTTATTTTAGCTTTAATTTCCTTATGGATTTTTTTGTGCTTTTTTTGACAGGAATAATTATAAAAAACAACAAAAAAATATATAGAACCATTGTATCGGCCATAATTGGGGCAACATATGCAACAATAGTTATGATTACGGAAGGCATGGAAATATATCAAAAAAGTATAGGAATATTTCAAAAAGGTATAGGGGAAGACCTTACAAAACCGTTAAAAATAGTTTTAACTTATGTTGTGATAGTTTATGTTATGGAGCTAATTGCATATGGAAAATACAATGCAGTTACAATGACAAGAAACATGATTATTATATACATAATTACCTTTATTTTAAGCGGTGCTGTCAATGCATACTACTGTGAAAACAGGGTAGATGGTATAAATGTAACAAAAACTATTTTGCTTGTGTTTTTTATAGAAATATTTTTAGTTGTTTTGGTTAAAAGAAGTCAGAAAGATGTATCAATTACATCTCTTTATCAGGTAACACTATTGGTTGATGGAAACAGAATTAATGTAATAGGTCTGGCAGACACGGGGAACAGTCTTACGGAACCCATAACAGGAAAACCGGTGTCAATTATACAGGCAGAAGAATTGAAAAAGATTCCGGATAAAATTTTGCTTGTACCTTATAATTCTGTTGGAAAAGAGAGAGGACTAATGAGGGCTTTTGTGGCAGACAATATGATTGTAAATGGCAGAACGGTGGAAAAGCCCATAATAGGAATCCATAAAGGAAGTTTCGGTGGAAATAACCGGTATCAGTTAATATTGCATCCTAAAATATTAAAAGGGGAGTAAGGTATGTTAATTAATCGTGAAATGAAAACAAATGAAATGAAATTTTCCTTTTTGCAGGGAATGATTATAAAAAGGGAGGGTGGAATACATTATATAGGAGGTAATGATATTCTTCCTGCACCACTTAGCACGGACAAAGAGGGAGAGTGCATAAAGAATTTAATAGAAAACAATGATGAGGAAGCCAAGTCTATGCTTATTGAACATAATCTAAGACTCGTAGTGTACATAGCAAAGAAATTCGACAATACAGGAGTTGGAGTGGAAGATTTAATCTCCATAGGTACAATAGGTTTGATTAAGGGAATAAACACTTTTAAGCCGGACAAAAACATAAAACTTGCAACTTATGCTTCAAGATGTATTGAAAATGAAATATTAATGTATTTACGAAAAAACAACAAAACAAAGCTTGAAGTATCAATTGATGAGCCTTTAAATGTGGACTGGGACGGCAATGAATTACTGCTTTCAGATATTTTGGGAACAGACGAAGATGTGATTTCTAAAGGGATTGAAAGTGAAGTGGAAAAGAAACTTTTATACAAAGCCATAGAAAAGCTAAACCATAGGGAAAAAGTCATAGTTGAAATGCGTTATGGGTTAAACAACAAAGATGGGGAAGAAATGACACAAAAAGAAGTTGCAGACTCCCTAGGTATATCTCAATCATATATTTCACGACTTGAAAAGAAAATAATAAAACGTTTGAAAAGAGAAATTTTAAAATTCGAATAGAAGTTTTTGAATAAAGAGCCATATTTTAGGCAATTATAAAAGATAGATATAAATATATTTATTAGATTTTTGAAAAGTGGATTATTTTTAAAAATGAAAATAATCGGGTTTTTAATAAAAAATAAATATCTATAGATTTGTAATTGCGGGGGAATATATGGCTCTTTTTAAAGTAGAAATATGCGGAGTAAATACATCAAAATTACCTTTGTTAACAGAGGACGAGAAGAAGGAATTATTTAAAGAAATAAAGAAAGGAAATGAAGTTGCGAGAGAAAAATATATAAGAGGAAATTTAAGACTGGTTTTAAGCATTTTGCAAAGATTTTCTAATAGCAATGAGAATGTGGATGACCTGTTCCAGATAGGCTGTATAGGTTTGATTAAGGCGGTAGACAATTTTGACGATACATTAAATGTGAAATTTTCTACTTATGCCGTGCCGATGATTTCGGGCGAATTAAAAAGATATTTAAGAGATAATGCAGCAATCAGGGTAAGTCGTTCCATAAAGGACATTGCCTACAAAGCAATATATTGTAAAGAAAATATAATAAAAACTACTCACAGGGAGCCTACTGTGGTAGAAATTGCAAAAGAGATAGGAGTGGAACCTGAAGATGTGGTGTATGCCCTTGACGCAATCCAAAGCCCGGTGTCTCTATATGATCCTGTATACGACCAGGGTGGGGATACCTTATATGTAATGGACCAGATAAGTGACAAAAAGAATAAAGAAGAAAAATGGGTAGAGAATATAGTTTTAAATGAGGCATTAAAAGGCTTAAGTGAAAGAGAACGAAAAATAATAGATATGAGATTCTTTAATGGAAAAACACAAATGGAAATAGCAGATGAAATTGGCATAAGCCAGGCACAGGTTAGCAGACTTGAAAAGAACGCACTGAAGGCAATGAAGAAATATATGGAGTAATAAAATCAGGAACCAATTATAAGAATCTGTATATACTAAAGAAAAGGGTGAAATTGTTCAATCATAATGCGTATAGAAGAATTGAAACAAAAAGAAGTTATAAATACTTGCAACTGCAAAATATTAGGTTGTGCAGATGACATAGAGTTTGATATTTGTACAGGCTGTATTGAGGCAATAATAGTTCCGGGACCGGGAAAATGGTGTGGTCTTGTGTGCAGTGATTTTGAATATGTAATTCCATTTAAATGTATTGTTCAGGTGGGACCTGACATAATTCTTGTAAAAGTTGATGAAAAAGAAGTGAGAAACAAAATAAAAGTGTAAATTTCTTGACCTATGGATAAAAGTTCCATATAATCTAGTAGTAAAAACATTTTAGTTAGAAGAATGTAATAGTTAAAAAGAAAATATGTAAAAACTTATAAGAACTAACAAGTACGGAGGATTGAAATGAAGTGTCCATATTGTGGAACAGATGATACAAAAGTTATAGACTCAAGACCGGCAGAAGAGAACAATGCCATTAGAAGAAGACGTCAGTGCGAGAAATGTAACAAGCGTTTTACAACATATGAAAAAGTAGAAACAATACCTTTAATAGTAATAAAAAAAGGAAACATAAGAGAGCCATATGACAGAGGAAAAATAGAGGCAGGAATACTTCGCTCATGCCATAAAAGACCGGTATCATATGACCAGATAGTGCAGGCTGTGGAAGATGTTGAAAATACTATTTTTAACATGGAAAAGAAAGAAATTCCAAGTCAGGTTATTGGCGAGATTGTAATGGAGAGACTAAAACAGCTTGATCAGGTAGCATATGTGCGCTTTGCATCTGTATATAGGGAATTTAAGGACGTAAATACCTTTATGGATGAATTGAAAAAATTACTAAAATAAAACTTAAGGAGACAAAATGCTGGAAAGATTTTACCCAAATGAGTATCTGGATTCAGTTTATGATATTGATTTTGAAATGTATTACAAACAGGGAATCAGAGGAATAATCTCAGACATAGACAACACATTGGTTCCTCACGGAGCACCTGCCACAGAAGAAATAGTGGCATTGTTTGACAAAATACATAAATTAGGAATAGATACATGTCTTATATCAAATAATCAAGAGCCAAGAGTTGAGCCATTTGCATATGCAGTAAAGTCAAAATACATATTTGATGCTCATAAGCCAAGCACAAAAAACTACAGGAAAGCAATGGAACTTATGGGAACAACACCTAAGAATACGCTATTTTTAGGCGATCAAATCTTCACAGACATATGGGGAGCCAATAGAGCAGGAGTGCAAACAGTAATGCTCAAAAAAATAGACAAAAAAGAAGAAATACAGATAGTCTTAAAACGAATCCCGGAAAAATTTGTTTTGTGGAGATGGCGAAAGAAACTTCAAAAAACACAGTAAAAACTTGGAAATAGTATATAAAAAAGAACAACCAACTCTAAAGAAAGTGCTCTGAAGCCGTTGGCCCTTAGAAGATGGGGCAGTGTAGCTGTCACAGATTCTTAGTACCACTACCAGCTGAGGGCAGCGGTAGCGTACTTTCGTTGAGCTGGTTGTTCTTTTTTGAAAAACTTTTAGTAAGTTTTATTGCACTAATCAAAGTACTTTGCTTTGATTTCTTCAGTAGGCATTTCCTTGCCTGTCCAAAGATAGAATGCTTCTGCACCTTGGTAGAGTAACATATATAATCCATTGAATACTGAACAGCCTTTTTCTTTTGCCATCTTGTATAGTTTTGTTTCTAAAGGATTATAGATTATGTCTGAAACTATTAATTCAGGTCTTAAGATTGAAGAATCCTTTACTAGGCATCCGTCTGTATTTGGTGCCATTCCGATTGGTGTGGCATTTGTAAGAATATCGCTTGAAAAAACTGATTCTCCAATTGAATCGTCGTTCATTTCAATTAAGTTTACTTTACAGTCTGTGTTGTCGTTGATGTCGCTTACAAGTTTTTCTGCTTTGCTCCAGAAGTTATCTTTTATGCTTAAAACATCAATTTCACGGGCACCGTCTAAAGCTGCCTGAACACAAATAGATGAAGCAGCACCGCCTGAACCTAAAAGTGTCATTTTTTTGCCAACAATATTGTGACCGCAATCCTGAAGTGAACGGATATAGCCTGTTCCGTCAGTGTTGTGACCGACGAATTTACCATTATCATTTACAACAGTGTTAACTGCGCTGATTATTTTTGCGGCAGGTGATAATTCATCAACTAATTTGCTCATTAGCGTTTTGTCAGGCATAGTGCAGTTAAAACCTGCAACATTTAATTTCTTAAGACCTTCAAAAGCAACCTGAAGATTATTTTCAGGTACATCAAAACATAAATAAACGTAATCAAGACCTAAAAGTCTATATGCCTCGTTATGCATTAAAGGAGATTTGCTGTGTGAAACAGGACTTCCGAGAAGTCCGGTAAGTCTAGTCTGTCCTGTAATTTCTGATATACAACCCATAATTGTATCCGCCTTTCCTAATATGTAAAAATAAAGCCGACACGTAAAAAAAGTCGACATTTTGATTATACGGATTGTGTTTCGCTTTTCACTTTCACAACCTACTGTAATCATATCTGTTTAAATAATACAACACAAATATAATGTGGTCAAAATTTTTTTGAAATAACAAGGAAAAACTTCTCAATAAAACAAATTAGCCAAGGCCTTAAGGTTGACTTAGAACTTTTGCTAATTTATACTTTGTATATGCGAAAAAGGGAGGACTTTGTACCAATGAAGACTTTAGAGTGTAGAGGAATCACATTAAGTGATAAGCAAACTAAGATTTGCGTTCCGATAACAGGAACTGATTTAGAAGAAATAAAAGAACAGGCAGAGAAGATTGCTAATATGAATCCTGACGTTGTGGAATGGAGAGCAGATTTCTATGATGTAAAGGACAATGACGAAACTGAGTTTGAACAGTGTCTTAAGGCTATCAATGATAATCTTAAAAAAATCCCAATTATTTATACATATAGAACATCAAATGAAGGTGGAGAAAAGAGTATTGATGTTGATGATTATTGCAGACTTTGCAAGTATGTTTCAGAAATATCTGAGAAATATAATGTGGCAATGATTGATGTGGAGTTATATGAAAATAAAGACCAGAAGAACATTGGCAAGTTGCTTTTAGATATTAAAAGCACCGGAGTTAAGGTTATTGGTTCTAATCATCATTTTGAGGGCACACCATCAGAAAAAGATATATTCAATGTATTGAAAACAATGGAAGAAGCAGGGGCAGATATTTGCAAGATTGCAGTAATGCCTAAAGAAAAAGTTGATGTTAAAACATTAATAAATGCTTCAAAGAAAGCTAATAAAGAATTAAATGCGCCGATTATAACAATGTCAATGGGAGAGCTTGGAGCGGTAACAAGAATTTGTACAAGAATGACAGGATCAGTCGTTACATTTGGGGCAGGAGTTAATGCATCTGCACCGGGACAGCCACCATGTGAAATGGTTAGATTCCTTTTGAAAGCTTCAGAAAGTGGAAAGATAGATTGCAACGTGGCTTTAATAGGTTTTATGGGAACAGGAAAAACAACAATATCCAATGCCTTATCAAGAATAACAGGTTTTAAGGAAGTAGATGTGGATCAGTATATTGTTGAAAAAGAAGGCATGGCAATAAAAGATATTTTTGCAGAAAATGGCGAGCAATATTTTAGAGATTTGGAAACTCAGGCTTTAAGAGATTTACAGGAAGAAAAAGAAACAATTATTTCCTGTGGCGGAGGAGCTGTTTTAAGAGATGAAAATGTGGAAATACTAAATACGGGAAGTGTTATTGTACAGCTTAAGGCTACACCTGAAACAGTATTTGAAAGAGTAAAAGACCATACACACAGACCTATTTTAAATAATGACATGAGTGTAAGACACATTACTGAATTAATGAATCAGAGAGAACCAAGATATAATTCAGTTGCGGACATACAGGTTAATGTTGATAAGGGAGACAGGGTAGAAACTTGTTATTACATACTTAAAGAACTTGAAAAAACAGGTCATTTTAGTGTAGAATAAAAAGTGGTTGAAATAAATATAAATATAATTTATAATATTTTTTAGCGTGACTTAGTCACAGACGAACTTTAGGAGGAATAATTATGGTAACAGCAGGCGATTTCAAGAATGGTATTACTATTGAATATGATGGAAAGATTTGTCAGATTATTGAATTCCAGCATGTTAAACCGGGAAAAGGCGCAGCGTTCGTTAGAACAAAATTAAAAGATATCAAGAGTGGTGGTGTTGTAGAAACAACATTCAGACCAACAGAAAAATTTGAAAATGCACATATCGATAGAAAGGATATGCAGTATTTATATAACGATGGTGATTTATACTACTTTATGGATGGTGAGACATATGACCAGATAGCAGTAAGTGCTGAAAAGGTAGGCGATTCACTTAAGTTTGTAAAAGAGAATGAAACAGTTAAGATTTGTTCATGTAAGGGTGATATTTTTGCAATTGAACCACCTATTACAGTTGAACTTCAGATTACAGAAACAGAACCCGGATTCAAGGGTAACACAGCAACTAATGCTACTAAGCCTGCAATTGTTGAAACAGGAGCAACAGTATATGTTCCATTGTTTGTTGAACAGGGTGAAACAATTGTTATTGATACACGTACAGGAGAATATTCAAAGCGTGTTTAATGCATAGTAAGCTGATAAAAAGCTGCGCTAATGCGCAGCTTTTTATATAATATAGAATCTTTTTACAGAAATGCATAAGTGGAAAGAAATTCTTTTTTTATATTATTTTGTTAAAAAATTAACAAAATAAAAGGGATATAAGGAGGATGGACATATGAATATAGTTATTTTAGATGCTAACACACTAACATTAGATAACGACATTGATTTTTCAGTGTTTAACCAGTATGGGGATGTAACGATATAGCAGTCAAGCACTGATGAAGAAGTAGGGGAAAGAATTAAAGATGCAGAAGTTGTTTTGTGTAACAAGACAGTTTTGAACGCAGACAAGTTAAGCAAGGCACCTAATTTAAAATATATCGGATTATTCGCAACAGGATATAACAATATTGACATTGATTATACAAGAGCTCATAGCATAACTGTATGTAATGCAGGCGATTATTCAACAGAAGCAGTTGCCCAGCATGTATTTGCATTTATTTTGCATGAATATAACACAGTAGACAAGTATAATACATTCGTTAAGAATGAAGGTTGGGTTAATGCTGAAACATTTTCTCCATTCTTTGCCATGAGAGAATTACAGGGGAAGACTATTGGGGTTATCGGTTATGGGTCAATCGGAAGAAAAGTTGCCGACATAGCAAGAGTTTTTGGAATGAAGGTTATGGCATATAGTAGAAGTCAGGAAAAGAAGGATCCTAACTTTAGAATATTAGAATATGCATCAATTGATGATATTCTTGCTAATTCAGATATTGTAACAATGCACTGTCCTCTTAATGAAGATTCAAAATATATGTGCAATAAAGAGTTCTTTAAGAAAATGAAAAAAGATGCCTTATTCATTAACACATCACGAGGAAACGTAGTAGATGAAGAAGCTTTGGCTTGGGCACTTAACAATGACATTATTGCTCATGCAGCAGTAGATGTAGTTTCAAAAGAACCTATGGAAAAGGATAATGTATTACTTAAGGCTAAGAACATTATTATTACACCACACATTGCGTGGGCTCCAATCGAGGCTAGAACACGACTTATTAAAATTGTTTCAAAAAATTTGCAAAAATGGGTTGCAGGAACCCCTATAAATGTTATAGAATAGCATTACGAAAGGTGTTTAGAACGGATTAATGTTAATCTAATCTAAAAAAGGGGCGGGAACAGTGAATGAAATTATTATGTTCTCAGCAGATTAATTTTTTTTAAGGAGGAACAGTCATGAGAAGATTGACAAAGAAGATTGCAGCATCTGCTTTAGCACTTTCTCTCGTATTTACTATGGGAACACAGTGTTTTGCTGCAAACTGGGGTAGCTATTTCGGAGGCTCAGAAGGATGGTATGAAGGAGCTGAAGGAACTTTAACATCTAACACAGATAAGGCTTGGACAGCACAGATGGCATCTATCGGATACGGTGGAGCTTGGGGTGCTCAGGTTTATAAGAACGGAATCAATGTTAAGAAGGGACAGCAGTATACACTTTCATTTGATGCACAGTCATCAACATGTGATAAGTGGGTATACGTTAAGGTTTCAACAGATGAAACATTAGCTTTCTCAGATTGGGTTCAGTTAAAGAAAGGTAGCACAACTAAGTATTCAACAACATTTACAGCTAAGGCTAATGCTAAATCAGTATACTTCGGTATTGGTGGAGAATTTGGTGACAGACAGGGCGTTGACACAGATAGGGATGCAGCAATCAGATATGGTGTATTCACATCAACAAAGGGTGCTCTTTCACAGCTTACAGATGTTGATCCAACATTCTCAACAACAGTTAAACTTACTAATTTCTATTTAGGAGCTGCTAAGCCGGCTAAGGTTAGCTTAAAGAGTGTTAAGGCTGCTAAAAAGGGTAAAGTTAAAGTTAAATATAAGAAAGTTTCAGGAGCAGCAGGATATCAGATTCAGTACTCATTAAAGAGCAACATGAAGTCAGCTAAGAGCAAAACAACAACAAAGGCTACTTACACAATTTCAAAACTTAAAAAAGGTAAAAAATATTATGTAAGAGTTAGAGCTTACAACAAAGGTAAGAAAGCTTACGGCGATTGGAGCAGGAAGAAAGCTGTTAAGGTTAAATAATAAAGAATAATTTTGTTATCCCTCATATCCTTTGATATGAGGGGTTTCTTTTAATCAATCAAAAAACGTTTCTAAGTAGAAAGTCGTTATAAGTCGAACGATTTTTTACATATTTGGTATTTTTTTACATATAATAGTAATGATAAAAAAATAATAAACCAAAGTATGGTAAAGGGGGAAATACAATGATTGACAAAGTTATTGAAAACAACAGAGTAAGTATTATAGGAGAGATAGTTTCTGAGTTTAAATTCAGTCATGAAGTTTTTGGCGAAGGTTTCTACACAGTTGACGTGTCGGTGGACAGATTAAGTGAATTAACAGATGTAATTCCGTTAATGGTGTCAGAAAGACTTGTTGATGTTAGCGAAGACTATCAGGGAAGGCTTGTTGAAGTATCAGGTCAGTTCAGATCTTATAATCGTCATGAAGGAGCAAAAAACAAGTTAGTTCTATCGATTTTTGTAAGGGAATGGGAAGAAGTAGAAGAAAACCTGGAATCAGGCAAAACTAATCAGATATTCTTAGATGGTTATATCTGCAAAGCACCTATTTATAGAAAAACACCTCTTGGAAGAGAAATAGCAGATTTATTAGTTGCAGTTAATCGACCTTATGGCAAGTCAGATTACATACCTTGTATTGCATGGGGACGAAATGCAAGATATGCATCAACTTTTGAAGTGGGTGGTCATATTCAAATCTGGGGAAGAGTACAGAGTCGCGAGTATGTGAAAAAAATAAACGAAGAGGAAAGCGAAAAGCATGTTGCTTACGAAGTTTCTGTAAGCAAACTTGAATATATTGATGAATAAAATATAATACTGAAGAGTTAAAAAAAGGTTGTTTTTGAATTAAATTTCGAAAACAACTTTTTTCTATGTTTGTAAATAATAAATAAAAACGTTTTGACTTTTACATAGGTATGAAGTAATATTGTATAAAAAGGTGATATTCAAAAGGAGGAAATATGAAAAAGAGTATTAAAAAAATTATCTCTTTAGTTATTGCTATGGCACTGACAATTAGTGGAATTACATATTCAACTGTAGCAAAAGCTGACGAAAGCGAAGGCTCATGGAAAACCGATGCAGTTAAGGTTCCCAGTGAAGGACAACTTGTTGGAGCAGGATATATTGATGTTGAATTCGATAATTCAATGGAAGGATACACATACACTGTATATCTTGATGGTAAGCCTGTTTATTGGAATGGCAATGATATTGTAAGAGAAGAATTGGGTGAGAAAAAGACAGATGATTCTGTTACAAAGACATTTACTTCAAGTGATGAAGGAAAAACAGAAGTTTATGCAACAACAGTAAGTAAACATGAAATCACTGTAAAAGCTAAGAAAGATAATGTTGAATTAACATCTGTAAGAAATTTTTATGTTTCAAAGAAAGGACTTGCTTTAGGCGGAGACATGAGCGATAAGATTAAGTTAAGTAAGCTTAACTGTTCATGGTACTATAACTGGTCAACAGAAGCTTTTAATAAACCGTTGGATAAAGGCGTTCAGCATATTCCTATGATGTGGGGAAGCGGTGATGATAACAAAGAAGCAATGAAAAATTTGGTAACAACATCTAACTATATTTTAGGATTTAATGAACCTGATATTGGTTCTCAGGCGAATATGCAGTTTTTTGAGGCAGTTGATATTTGGAATCAATATATAAAACCACTTAATCTAAGAAAGGTTTCACCAGCACCGGCAGCTCCTGGTGGAGATTCTGTATGGCTTAAAAGATTTATTAGAGGTGATTATATTTGTAAAAATCCATGGGATGGAAGTTGGGGATTGTATTATGATTATGAAGATGATGCTACTAAAAAATGGATTGAAGGCGAAAATGAAGATGTTGATGCAGTATCTTTACACTATTATAGAAATGTAATTAATCTTCAGGGGTTAATTGAAGCAGTTGATACTCTTTGGAATTTATATCATAAACCGATTTGGATAACAGAAATGTCGTTGTTTGGTAGAAAAGGAACAGAATATGACTTTAGCTATGAGAACGAAGAAAAGAGAGCTGAAATTCAGAAATATCTTGAAGGGGCAATGGAAGCATTAGATGCAAATCCACATGTAGAAAGATATTGCTGGTTCTCATATGATATTGATAGCTCAAATGATATAGATTCTTCAGATGGTTCTGGTGGTACAGCAATGTTTGACTATACATCAGGTGCATATACTGAACTTGGAAGAATGTATTCGTCAAAGGGCAATCCGGAAGGATATAATACAGAGACAATTTCGGATGATGAAATGTTTGTATATGTTCCGGAAACAACAACACCGGAAACAACAACACCGGAAACAACAGCAAAATTAACAACATCAGAAACTGAAACTAAAAACAATATAACAAATAAACAGGAAAAATCAGCAACAAAAACGGTGCTATTAAAGCAGGTAAAGATAAAAAAAGCAAAAAATGTAAAAAAGAAATCAGTGAAGATTGCATGGAACAAGGTTGCTAAGGCGAAAAAATATCAGGTTCAGTATGCAATGAATAGCAAGTTTACAAAGAAAGTAAAAATTAAAACCACAAATAAATTAACTTACACGGTTAAGAAACTACAGAAAAAGAAAAAGTATTATTTTAGAGTTAGAGCAGTATTAAATGGAATTAATGGTAAATGGTCAAAAACCAGGAAAGTGATAATAAAGAAATAATCGAATATTTATTAAAAAGGACTGTTAATATATCAAAAAGGTTTTAACGGTTCTTTTTTTTTGCGCAGTTAGTGATGCATTTTTTAAAGAAGTTTAATATGGTTAAAGCAAGACATTATGAATAAAAATGTATAAATAATAATTGATGCAAGAAAATTTTGAAGTTGTTTAAAAATACTTTTAAGCTAATTAAAAAAACATAAACCTAACAAACAATATAATTAAAAATGTTTCACCACAATAAGACTTATGCAATATTACACATATTTTGATAAATAAAAACAGTTTTATTCGTTAAAATTAACATTAAATGGTTGAGAAATAAAAACGTTTATGATATAATGTCTTTAATTGAAATAAGAGTGAAAGATTTCAAGCGAAAATTAAAAAAATATTTAATTTAAAGGAGGAATTAAAGAAATGAGAAAGATTTTCAATAAGGCGTTAGCAGGGGTAACATCTGCAACGTTAGTAGCGTCATTAGCATTAGGAGTTGGTTTTACAAGTAATGTAAAGGCAGAAGGCGCAACAACATTAGAACCAGCAGTATGGTCATTCAAGCAGGGTGGTGTATATGCCAATGCACAAGAAACAGAGTGGGGAAATGTAGGTTACATTAGTTCAGCAAAGGTTGGAAATGAGGAAATTTCTACTTGGGAGAGGGGTGTTAATTCTCCACAGACACAGACATCAACAACAGCTTCAAACGGATTCACACTTGGCATTGAAAACAACGGATGGGATTGTTCTTGGAAAGATGTAACAGGTAATCCAACAGATAGAATTAATCCATGGGCTATAGAAGCATCAAGCACAGTAGAAGGAAAAGCTGGTCATGTTTATACTGTTTCTTTTAAAGCAAAGGCTTCAAAGAAGAAATATGGATATGTAGCCTTTGGTACAGAAACAGATGGCTTAATGCCATATGATCAGGCTCCAATTGAAATGAGTGATGATGCAACAAATCAGATTATTACTTTGGGAACAACAGAAAAGAAATTTACATTTACATTTACTAACTGGGTATCAGCTAAGAATATTAGAACTAGCATTATGTTAGGATCTTTTGATGCACAGTATGATTTTGCTGGAAACGATGTAAGCAATATAATTACAGAAGTTGAAAAAAACTGGAATGGTACAGTTGTTGTAAGTGATTTCACAATTACAGATAAAGGATTAAATCCGGAATTTGTTGTAGAACCACCTAAGCCAACACAGCCAACACAGCCATCACAGCCATCACAGCCATCAAAGCCAGCAGTTACTCCTGGAAACAATAATGGTGGAAATAATCAGCCAGCTGTAACTAAGCCAGTAGCTAAAAAACTTGCAAGAGTAGCTAAAGTTAAGGCTAAGAATAACAAGGCTAAAACAGTTAAGGTTACTTGGAGAAAAGTGGCAAGCGCTAAGAAGTACGAAGTTAAGGTTGGAAATAAAACTTATACAGCAAAGAAAGCTACTTTAACAGTTAAGAAGTTAAAGAAGGGCAAGACATACAAGATTAAAGTTCGTGCTAAAGCAACAGGATTCAAAACAGGTGCATGGAGCAAGACTGTAAAAGTTAAAATTAAAAAATAATACATAAAATTTATAAACTATTAGGTTACCCAATGCGTATGCATTGGGTAACTGTAACAATAAGAAGAGTTTATGTTAGTCGGGAGGACTTAAAGTGAGAAAGAGTATTTTAAAGAAAGCTACAGCAGTAGCAATGTCATTAACAATGGTTGTTGGAATGACAGGAGTTGTTTCAGCAGCACATGCTTCTAATGGAGCAGATGTTGCAACAAATGCTAAGGTTAGTTCATTTTCTATCTTAACAGAAGAAGATGGTGGAGTTTGGAAGAAAGCATTAGAAAATATCAGATCAGACAAATATCCTAATGGACAGGTTGCCGGAAAAGATTTCGTAACAGAAGGATGGCTTACAGATCAGAATGGTAAAATATCAACATCTAATATGGAAATGTTTGTTAAGAACACAGGATGGGATGGAGAGTACAACAAGTTCACAAACGCTTTAGTTGGAGATAATCCATGGGGATTAACAATGACAGTTAGTGACATTCCGGTTGAATTAGGTCGTAATTATACAATTTCTTTCAAGATTAAAAGTACATTAAAGGGTACTGTTACAAATGAAGAAACAAAGGAAGAAAAGACAGTAGATTCAAAACATATCTTATTCAAAGCATATGATCAGAAATCTAAAGGTGAACCAAGTGTAAACTTCACATCAATTTCAGGTGCTACTAGTGGTGGTTATATCACAGTAAAGAATGGTGATGATTATAAGACAGTAACAGCTACAGTTAAGATTCCTGATACAAGAAAGGCATTTGGCGGAGATGTTATGGGACTTAAGTTCGCTTTAGGTGCATTCGTCAAAACATTCCCAGAAGAAGTTAACATGAAGGGAACAGTTTATGTTAAGGATTTAAAGGTTATTGCAGGTAATCAGTATACAGTTAAGTTTACTAACGGAAGCCAGTCACAGGCTAAGTATGTTAATGCAGGAAGCCAGGTTACACCAGCAAGCTTTTCAAAGAAAGGCTACACATTAGCAGGATTCAAGAACAAAGCTACAGGTGCTATGTACAACTTTGGTTCAGCAGTTAACAGTGATTTAGAACTTGTTGCTGTATTTAATAAGACAGCTAAGCCTAGAAAACCATCAATTAAGGTTAAAGGTGCTAAGAAGAAAGCAACAGTTAGATATAAGAAGGTTAAGAATGCAGCAGGTTACCAGATTAAGTATTCTGCAAAGAAGAACATGAAGGGTGCTAAGACTAAGACAACTACTAAAGTTAAGTATACTATTAAGAAACTTAAATCAAGAAAGTTCACATATGTTCAGGTTAGAGCTTTTGCAAAAGATTCTACAGGACAGAAGGTATACGGTAAGTTCTCAGCTAAGAAGAAAGTATTCATAAAGTAATTAATTTTTAGATAACATAATATTAATCTTAGAGCAGGTGAAAGGGTGAAAAGATATTGTATGGTGTATGCAATATTTTCGCCCTTTTATTTTCTTTTAAAAAGAAAATAATAAAATTATAAACAAACAATTTATTATCAAATATAAATTGTAAAATTAATATAATAAAGAGGGTACCTTTTATAGGAAGGAGATTACAATATGAAAGGATTTAAAAGAATCACTTCAATTGTTTTGGCATTAGCTATGGTTGTGACAAGTATTGCGATAAGTGGACCTGTTACTGTAAAGGCTGACAATGCAACAGACAATTGGAAAGCTAATGGTATTGTAAGTCCTAAACAGGACAAGTTAATTGGCGCAGGATACATTGATGTTAAATGGGATAACACATTAACAGACGTATCACAGTATAAAGTTTATGTTGATGGTGATTTAAAAGCAACAGTATCACCTTCATCAGACAAGACTATGAGTACAGAGTTCTATACAACACAGGTAAGTGAACATAATGTATATGTAGTTGCAACATTAAAGAACGGTTCAAACGTTCAGACAGCTAACAGACGTTTTTATGTAACAAAGAAAGGTGTTTGTGTAAACACTAAAGATATGGGTACAGCAGTAGATCCAGCCTCAATGAATGTTGGTTGGTATTACAACTGGGATTGGAAATCATTTAAAGATATGAACTTTTCAAACAAGAAGTTTGATGATTTGGAATTTGTACCAATGATTTGGGGCGACAGCATGACAGAAACAAGCGAGATTTTTGATAATGTTAAGAACAAAGGTTATAAGTATTTATTAGCTTACAATGAACCTGATTTAAAATGGGAATCAAATGTAAGACCTGATGTTATGCAGTATAGATGGAATGACTGTGTAAATAACAAAGGTAATGTAAGACTTGGTTCACCGGCAGTTTCAGTTTTCCCTACATGGTCAAACGATTGGTGGACACCATTCTGGAACTCAATGGCAGCAGACAAGAAGAATGCTATGTCATTTATAGCGGTTCATTCATACCAGAAGAGCTATGATGGAGCTAAGTCAGCACTTCAGTACCTTCAGGCAATTGATGAATGCTGGGAAACTTATCATAAGCCAATCTGGATTACAGAATTTGCTTTCTGGAAATTCAGCATTAACGATGTAGCAGGATGTGCAAAAGTACAGGAATTTATGAAGATCGTTATTAAAGGTCTTAATGAAAGAAGCTATGTTGAAAGATATTCATGGTTCTGTCCAAATATAGAAGAAGATGCAGCAAGCTCATCAAGTATCTTTAATTACAAGACTGGTGAATTAACAACATTAGGAAAGATTTATGCACAGATTGGAAATCCTTCAGGATATAATGCAAAAACGTATGGTGTAAGTTCTTACATTTCAACTAATACATCACCAGCAGCTTGTGCAGTAGCCATGCCAACAACATTATATAGTGCAAAAGCTAAAAAGAAAGCTTTCAGGTATCAGATTAAAGCTGTTTCAAGAGCAGCAGGATACCAGGTACAGTATGGTGTTAAGAAGAACATGAAAGGCTCAAAGAGCAAATATGTTAAGAAATTAAACGGAACAATTAAGATTAAGTTCACAAAGAAACAGAAAAAACAGATTAAGAAGAAAAAGCTTAAGAGAATTACATATTATGTACGTGTAAGAGCATATAAGACTCTTGATGGAAAGAGATTATATTGCGCTTGGAGCAGCAAAGATAAAGTTAAAGTTAAGACTAGATAGAAGAGGACATAAATATGAAGGTATTTAAAAAAATAACAACTTTAGTTTTGGTAGTAGCTATGGCATTTTCAGTGAATGTAACAGGTACATTCACTGAAAGTGTCAAGGCAGCTACAGAATTTCAGATAACAAGTCCAAGTGATAATGGTCTTGTTGCAGCAGGATACATTGACATTAAATGGAATAATCCGATAGGTGGAACTGCGTCAAAGTATAACGTTTATGTAGATGGTAATTATGTTAATTCAACTACATCAACAACATATGAATATTACACAACAAGTGTTGCATATCATACAGCATGGATTGAAGCAGAACTTTCTAACGGAACAAAGGAATATACCAAGACAGTAAAATTCGGAGTATCTAAAAAAGGTTTAGCAGTTAATGATAATATGGGTAGAAGACTTGATCCTGTAGCAATGAATATGGGCTGGTATTATACTTGGGGAACGACCCCGTTCTTATATACAACATATGGTTCAGTGGAATTTGTACCTATGATTTGGGGAACAGGTTCAGAAAATGCAATTTCAAGAATAGCAAGCAGTGGCTATAAATACTTGTTGGCATATAATGAACCGGATATGCCAATGTATGATGCTAATGGAAACTTTGTAGGTGGAAGTAATGTAGACGTTAATACAGCGATTAGTCATTGGTATAAGTTTGCAGGTAAAAGTTATCATTTAGGCGCACCGGCACCGGCTCTTTGTCCGGCATGGGATAGCGGAACATGGTTTAGAACATTTATGGACAGTGATTTGGTTGACAAGAGTACTATTGATTTTATTCCATTACATTGCTATTACGGAACATATGGTGGTGCAGCAGGAGCAAATACATTCCTTAAAGAAGTGGTAGACGCGACTTATAATATGTATCACAAACCTATTTGGATTACTGAGTTTGCAGTAAGTGGTTGGGGATATAGCAATGCTTCAAATAGAAAACAGGTTGAAGCATTCCTAAAAACAGCTATTGAAGGTTTAAATAAGAGAAGTTATGTTGAAAGATATTCATGGTTCTCATTTAATACTACAGACAATAGAAACGGTGCATCAGCATTATGGACTAATTCAACAGGTAAGCTTACAGATTTAGGCAATATTTATGTAAATAACGGTAACCCAACAGAGCTTGCAGCTCAGGGAAGTGCAGTTAATAAGTATCAGCCTTCATCAGACAATGGCTCAAACAATAGTAGCAATACCAATAACCAGCCACAGGTTAAAAAACCTGCAAGAGCAAAGATTTCTAAACTTAAAAATGTAAAAGGCAGAAAAGTAAAAGTATCTATTAAGAAAATCAAGAATGTTAAGGGATACCAGATTAAATATTCTGACAACAAGAAGTTTAACGGATACTGGCAGAAGAATTCAAAAAAGAAGACATATACAGTTAAGAAATTAGATAAGAAGACTAAATATTACTTTAAAGTAAGGGCTTATGTAATAAATGGAAACAAGAAGTTATATGGTTCTTACAGCAAAGTAAAATCAATTACAGTTAAAAAGTAATTAGATTAAGTAGCCTAAAATGGCAGCATATTAAAAGAAGGGGTTTTAATAGCCTCTTCTTTTTGATATTATTTACGTATGTGACATTAAAATAAAAATCTGAAATTATGTCATTAGCAAATGTAGAGAGGATAGATTATGACTTCTAAAAATAAAAGAATATCATTAAAAGGAATATTTCAAATTATATTAATATTGATTTTGGGAGCCACTGTTCTTGCAGCGTGTATTGTTGCAGTAATAAAGCATCAAAATGCAGAGTCTGCAAAAAGAGAGCAGAAAGCCAGAATCTCTGCAGCAGAGAAGATTGTAAAAGAAAAGGATAAGTGGAAAAGTGATGCTTTCATTACACCGACATCAGGTTCACTTAAAGCAGCAGGATATATAACAATTGAATGGAAATCAGCCAAGAATATGGGAAAGGTTGAAGGCTATAAGTTATATATAGATAATGAAAAAGTGGCAGAAACAGATTCAAAGACTACATCTTTTGAATATTACACAACGAAGATACAATCCCATGAAATATATGTGGAAGCTGATATGCAGTATGGATCAGTTGTTTATTCTGATATTTACACTTTCTTTGTAAATAAGAAAGGCTTTTTTCTTAATAAAGATATGTCTATGAATGTAACAGCAACAGATTGGGGTACATCTTGGTATTATAATTGGGACATGACACCTTTTAGTTATGACTCATTTCAGGAGATGGAATTTGTACCTATGATGTGGTCGTCATTCCCGGGAGATAAAGACCAGATTGCAGTATTTCCAAAGATGGGGTATAAGTCAGTGTTAGCTTTCAACGAGCCTGACAGAGAGGATCAGGCAAACTTGGATGTTGATACGGCAGTTGAGGGAATGAAAGCTTTTCAGAACAAAGGAATACGTGTTGGAGCACCTGCAACATCTTTGTGTCCGCCATGGTCAGATAATTGGTTTGTGCCTTTTATGAAGAAGATGGAAGAACAGAACATGGATGTGGATTTTATACCAATACATCATTATTGGAACTGGTATGCAGATGAAGGGGCACAGGCATTTCTCGACCTTGTTGATGAAACATGGAAAATGTACCATAAGCCTATTTGGATTACTGAATTTGCCATTAGTGGAGATCCGGGTAAAACCAAATTCCAGAGAAAAGTAGTAATGCGATATATGAAAAAAGTTATTGCCGGACTTGATAAAAGAGATTATGTGGAACGTTACGCGTGGTTCTCGTTTAGTCCAACGGATTACAAAAACGGCGGTTCAGGTTTGCTTAATCATTATGAAGGCAAAATCACTGATTTAGGATATTTATATCAGAAATTAGGAATGCCTAAAGGATATGATAGAAAAAATCCTGTTAAGGCTAAAGCTAATCCGAAGGAAGATGTAATAAAGAAGTATTATATTACGGTAAAATAATCAGACATATTAGATGTTAAATAAGAAAATTATTACAAATAATCAGGCATTGATTAACTTAGTTAAAATATTAATATATAGTATCATTTATGGCATTTCAGAATAAAATATATAAAGGCGTGTTGACACTAAAGCCTATGAATGATATTATTACTTTAGTTAAATAATAGTAGAGGTTGCGCTACCTATTAGTACATTATAAGATGCCCCGGAGGCAGATGATTATGTTGGAAAGGATGTAGCGCCGAAGGAGAATCCACCGGAAGATTTATCCTGGGCATACGGTTAAGAACCGTATGACTGTCATCATTTGATGGAGAGCCATTATCGACAATCACATTGATGGAGAGCTACTTATAAGCATTCGGTGCGGTACTTATAAGGAGCTATGAAAGCTCCTTTTGTTTTGTAAAAAGTTACAAAATATGCTCCGGTTAATGGAAATTCAAAATACCACACAGGCTTAAAATAGCATACTAAAGTTTAATGAAATACATATAATTTAGGAGGTTTTGTAAATGTCAATTTTTACAGGCGCAGGTGTAGCAATTATTACACCATTTAATGAAGATGGATCAATTAACTTTGAAGAATTTGGAAAGATTATTGAAGATCAGATTGCAGGACATACAGATGCAATTATCGTATGTGGTACAACAGGTGAATCATCAACTATGGATGATGATGAACATCTTGCAACTATCAAATATTGTGTAGAAAAGGTAGCAGGAAGAATTCCTGTTATTGCAGGAACAGGTTCTAACTGTACAAGAGAATCAATTAATTTATCTAAGAAAGCAGAAGAAATCGGTGTTGACGGATTACTTTGTGTAACACCTTATTATAATAAAGCAACTCAGGCAGGTTTATACGAATATTACAAGGCTATTTCTGATGCTGTAAATATTCCTATTATTATGTACAATGTTCCTTCAAGAACAGGTACAAACATCCTTCCTGAAACAGCTGTTAAGATTGCAAAGGAAGTTAAGAACGTAGTTGCAATTAAGGAAGCATCAGGTAATATTTCACAGGTTGCTAAGTTAGCAGCTTTAGCTGACGGATGCATTGATATTTATTCAGGAAATGATGATCAGGTATTACCTATCTTATCATTAGGTGGTAAGGGTGTTATTTCAGTATGGTCTAACGTTGCACCAAAGCAGGTTCATGACACAGTTCAGTCATTTATGGATGGAGATATTGCAAAGGCAACAAAGATGCAGTTAGAAGCAATTGATTTAATTGGTGCATTATTTAGTGAAGTTAACCCAATTCCTGTTAAGGCTGCAATGAGCATTTTAGGCTACAAGGCAGGTCCTATGAGAGCACCTTTAACAGAATGTTCAGATGAACATAAAGAAGGTCTTAAGAAAGCTATGAAAGAATACGGAATTTTATAAATTACAGTGTGAAAAAGTCATATCCCACCGGTGTATGCACAATGGTGGGATAATGGCTTTAGGACACGCTGTGTAATAAAGACTTACGGAGGTTAAAATGGTAAATGTAATAATGCACGGTTGCAATGGCCATATGGGAAGAGTTGTAACAGAACTTATTGAAAAAGATGAGAATGTTCAGATAGTAGCAGGTATTGATGCTTACACAGGCGTTCAGAATGAATACCCTGTATTTCCATCAATTAAGGAATGTACAGTTAAGGCTGATGTTATTATAGATTTTGCAGTAGCACAGGCAGTTGACGGATTACTTGAATATGCTGTAGAAACAGGTACACCGGTTGTTCTTTGTACAACGGGACTTAGTGCAGAACAGCTTGAAAAAGTTAATCAGGCAAGCAAAAAGGTAGCAATTCTTAAGTCAGCTAATATGTCACTTGGAATTAACACTTTAATGAAGCTTCTTAGAACAGCAGCAGATATTCTTGCTAACAGAGGTTTTGATATTGAAATAGTTGAAAAACATCACAATCAGAAGCTTGATGCTCCAAGTGGAACAGCTTTGGCTCTTGCAGATTGTATGAATCAGGTATTAGATAATGAATATGATTATACTTATGACAGAAGTACAGTAAGACAGAAGAGAAAACATAATGAAATCGGTATTTCAGCAGTTCGTGGTGGTACAATTGTTGGTGAACATGATGTTATCTTTGCAGGAACAGATGAAGTAATCCAGATTTCACATACAGCATACTCAAAGGCAATTTTTGCTAAGGGGGCTATTGATGCTGCAAAGTACATTGCAGGAAAAGAAGCCGGAATGTACAATATGGCAGATGTAATCGGATAAGATTAATATAGAAAGTTTTTTAGAATTTTATATGGAAATTTATTGAAATTTTATATCTGATTTTTGATTATCCGCATAAACACTATACTTTCAAGCATTTTGAAATATAGGAAAGCACTCATTTTACCACGAATTTACCACGATTGAATGAGCCTTGATATGACGTAAGAATTTGAAAAGGACACCGTATAGTTTGGTGTCCTTTTACATGAAAATCATTAGTCGCTATTGATTGTTATTATACATTTTGTTAATTGTTCTTATTTCTTTTACGTTTTTTACCGAAAATCATGAGTATTGTCCGAGAGTGATTGGTCTTGCGTATGGTTAACCCTAAAGTTATGGAAATAAGACTTAGAAGCAAACTTAAGAGTGTGTTGATAGTGCATTATCTTAAAATTTTGTATAATGGTATCGTAATTTAAGACACTTCAAGAGACATTTCTTAATGAATCTGATATACTGTAAACACTACAGAAAGAAGGATTATTATTATGTCTCGAACAAGAAGAAATTTCTCTGCCAAATTCAAATCAGAATTAGTGATTGAACTGCTCAAAGGAGAAAAAGACTTAAATACAATCGCAACCGAAAACAATATTCAGCCGAATCTTCTCCGCAACTGGAAGAAGGAGTTCCTCGATAAAGCATCCGTGGTTTTTAATGACACACGAGAGGATAATCTGAAAGAAAAACTCGCTTTAGAACGCAAGGAAAAAGCTGAATATGCGAAAAAAGTTGGCCAGCTCACCATGCAGGTGGATTGGTTGAAAAAAAAATCTGAAGAAACACTTGGACCTGACTACGAGAGTAAATTTAGTCCAAAACCTTTTGAAGACTAAAGAACTTCCAGTTAAAACAGGAGCTACACTTCTTGATATCAATCGTACCAGTGTTTATTACAAGGGCATGCCCATATCTCAGGAGGAGTTGGATTGCAAATCGATCATAGATCGATTACACACGGATAATCCGGCCTGGGGAGCACGACAACTGTCTGCTCAACTGAAGAAGCGTGGGCATCAGGTTGGTCGCCGGAAAACGCGCCGTTATATGAATGAAATGGGGATTGATCCAATTTATCCAAAAATGAACCTTTCTAAACGTATGCGACAGGCTAAAGTCTGCCCGTATCTGCTACGTAACGCCGTTATCGACCGTCCAAATCAGGCATGGTCAATCGACATTACATACATCCCCATTAAGCGTGGATTTCTGTATCTGACCGCTGTGATTGACTGGTACAGCCGCTGTATCGTTGGCTGGGAAGTCGATGATACTCTGGATACCAGAATGGTCATAACTGCGTTAAAAAAGGCGTTTATAGTGGCAAAACCTGTTATCCTGAATTCAGATCAGGGCTGTCAGTTTACAAGCAATGAGTACATGAATTTCCTCAAAGAGAACCAGATCCGTCAAAGCATGGATGGTAAAAGCCGGTGGGCTGACAATATCATGATTGAACGATGGTTCCGAAGCTTCAAGTACGAGGAAGCATATCTGACCCAATATAACAATATCAGAGAAGCACGGAAGGCAATCGGTAAATATGTGCACACTTACAACTTTGAACGTTGTCATTCTGCACTCAATAATCAAACACCGGCATCCTGCTATTATCCGATTCTGTTACTGGATGATCATGCAGCCTAAGGGGGGATTTTCTCCCCTACCCAGTTACATATATCAGTTCATTATAAAAAGCTTAGATTTTTGTCTTGACAACTGAACCACTATATTGTATAATAGGAATTGAAGTTAAATTAGATGCTAAAAATTTGTAATTAAGAAGGAGGGATTCGTCATGTTGGTATTCCAAATGCGTAATGTAGATAAAACATCTACTGTTTTGAAACAGACTAAAAACAGTGATTACGCAGATAAATAAATACGTTAGATTAATTCCTACCAGTGACTAATCTTATGACTTTTTAAACAGATAACTAAAATTACAAACAAATCGTTTAACTTCTGTATTTATTTATAGATGTAATCACTTCAGGAGTGATTACATGAACAAAAATATAAAATATTCTCAAAACTTTTTAACGAGTGAAAAAGTACTCAACCAAATAAT
>ENA-UEPG01000411-UEPG01000411.1-human-gut-metagenome-genome-assembly--contig:-NODE-411-length-43902-cov-4.234044_pt1 | contig 43902 bp, 36 predicted proteins | sample MGYA00242893_ERZ507902 | MGnify/ENA primary metagenome ERZ507902 (study PRJEB26167, sample SAMN06115491) | human gut metagenome | host: Homo sapiens | place: China:Gansu | collected 2015-04-23 | study...
CCTTGGCTACGGTGTTTTTTGCCTTTGCGACAAAATACTACCAGGAAGAGGCAAAAGAGGTCACGTTTCCTGTTGAGACGAGTGATATAGAGGAAGTTCTTCCCGTTTTTGTACCACAAAGAGCTTCACAACCACTTCCCAAGATTTCCGTGAAACCTTTGGATTTCATCGAGGTCGTGGAAAACGAGATGGATCTTGAAAATGAGATGGACGTTGTTGATGATAACGCAAACACGAAAGGCTCTTTAACGGGTAAGGCGACCGACTGGCAGAGCGGGTATGATGACGAGGGTGATGATCCCGGAGAGGGAGATCTTCCGTTCTTTACAGTTGAAAAAATGCCTCGTTTTAACGGAGACTTGAACAAATGGCTTAGGAAAAATTTAAGATACCCGGCAAGATGTGCAGAAATGGGCATCGGAGGAAAAGTGTTTGTTGAATTCGTGGTTGAGAAAGACGGTAGCATCAGTTCCATTAACGTGGTTCGTTCCGCTGATCCGGATTTGTCACAAGAAGCTATCCGCGTGGTTAAGGCCATGCCGAAATGGATTCCGGGAATGCAACGGGACAAAGCCGTAAGAGTTCGGTTTACCATTCCGATTACATTCCAGTTAAGGTAAGAGAAACATACAGTGATTTACATACAATACGAACATCCCGAAAAAGGACAACCTTAAATTGGTTGTCCTTTTTTACTTTTCCTCTCCCAAGCCATCATCGACATGAAACCAACCTGATATGAACAACAACTCTAACTTTTAAGAAGATTTTAATGAAGTTTAGCGATCATTTTAACATTTTCTTCAAAAAAAAGGGGAGAAATATTGCGGTTTATTATGAATTTGACTATTTTTACCCACGCAAATTGTGAGAAAAACAGAACTATAATATTAAACTAATAACATGGAAGTAAAAAAATCACCTAAAGCAGATCTTGAAGGGAAAAAGACCATTTTCCTTGAGATCGGTTTTGTTATAGCTCTAGGGATTCTACTGAGTGCTTTCAACTGGAAGACCAACACGAAAGTAGAAGAAGGGTTTGTTATTACCCAAGAAGAGCAGGTTGAGGAGGAAATTATTCCTATTACTCAACAAATGATGAAACCACCCCCACCTCCTCCTCCAGCCCCGAAATTGACGGACTTGATCGAGATCGTGGAAGATGAATTAAGTATTGACGAGGAACTTGAAATCGATGACGCTGAAGCTGACGTTGAAAACAAGAATAATTATAACTTCGATTACGACGGAGACAGCTGGGGAGAAGAAGAGAGCGATGGAGAAGCTGATATTTTCCAAGTAGTAGAAGATATGCCGCAGTTCCCCGGAGGTAGTGTACAAAAATGGATTGCGAAAAACGTAAAATACCCGATGATCGCACAGGAAAATAACATTCAGGGTAAAGTTTTCGTACAATTCGTGATCGAGAAAGACGGTAGTGTTAGCGACGTGAAAGTTGCCAGATCCGTTGACCCATCTTTGGACAAGGAGGCTATCCGCGTGGTAAAAGCCATGCCGAAATGGAAACCTGGAAAACAGAGAGGTAAACCGGTTCGAGTATCTTACACTGTACCTATCAACTTCCAGTTACAGTAAATAAGACATGTTAAATTATAACAAGGGGCTGTCGATCATCGTCAGCCCCTTCTTTTCCTATTTATGAGCGAATATTTTTACACGAAAAAAGAAGCAGAAAAAGCCATTCTTGTAGGTGTAGCACTACAATCAGAAAATATCAGCTACGACATGATGTGTGAATACTTGGACGAACTCGCATTCCTAGCAGAAACGGCAGGAGCGGAAACCGTGAAAATATTCACGCAAAATTTGGATAAGCCGGTAACGGCTACCTTTGTCGGTAAAGGAAAATTGGAAGAAATCAAAACATACGTCGAAGATAACGATATTGACTTGATTATTTTTGATGATGAACTAAGTCCGACACAAATCAGAAACCTGGAAAGAGAACTAAAAGGCAGAAAAGTACTTGACCGCACCAACCTCATCCTGGATATTTTCGCCAAAAGAGCCCGTACGGCAGAAGCAAAAGCTCAAGTTGAACTGGCACAATATCAGTACTTACTTCCTCGTCTGACAGGTATGTGGACCCACTTGGAAAGACAAAAAGGAGGTATCGGACTTCGCGGTCCGGGTGAAAGTGAAATCGAGACCGACAGACGTATCATCCGGGACAAAATCACCCGCCTGAAAGAGCAGTTGGCCAAGATTGACAAACAGATGGTCACGCAACGCAAAAACCGCGGGAAACTCGTGCGAGTGGCCTTAGTGGGCTACACGAACGTGGGTAAATCCACGCTCATGAATCTTTTGAGTAAATCGGAAGTATTCGCAGAGAACAAGCTTTTCGCAACCTTGGATACCACGGTACGCAAGATAGCCATAAAGAACGTCCCACTACTGCTGGCGGACACGGTCGGTTTTATCCGTAAACTTCCCCACCACCTGGTAGAATCATTCAAATCCACGCTGGACGAGGTGAGAGAAGCAGATGTTATTTTGCATGTAGTTGACATCTCCCATCCCCAATTCGAGGATCAAATCCGGGTCGTGAACGAAACACTGGGTGAGTTAATGGATAATTCCAAACCCACGATTACCGTATTCAATAAAATAGACGCCTTCACGTACACGAAAAAGGAGGAAGATGATCTCACTCCCATCGAGCGGAAAAACTATAGCCTAGAGGACTTGAAACAAATGTGGATGTCCAAACAGGAAGGAGAAACCGTGTACATCTCAGCTAAATCCAAAGAAAATATCGAGGAATTGAAAGAAAAGATATACAATATTGCCAAAGACATTCACTCGGCACGTTTCCCGTTCAACGATTTCTTATACCAAGATTTCGAAATAGACGAAGAGATAAAATAAGGTACCAATCAAAACAAAAAAATAGGGAAATCAGACCTTTTCCCTCTTCAGGAGCGACATTCGAATGTCGCTCCTTTTTGTATTGAAAATCAACTATATATATAATTACACATCTTTCACCTATTTTCCGACAAAGCCATTCGTTTATTTTGATTTCTGGCTAATTTTTTGTATATTAGAGGTATAAGCTTAACCATCATAAATAAACATTATGGAAGTAAAGAAATCATCAAAGGCAAACCTCGAAAACAAAAAAGGAATCTTCTTCGAGATCGGACTAATCGTAGCATTAGCCTGCATATTCCTTGCTTTCGAGTGGAAAGTCGACGTGAAGATGGAAGAAGGCTTCATAGTAATAAACACGGAAGAACAGTTGGACGAAGAAATCATACCCGTTACACAACGGATGCAACAAGCTCTTCCGCCACCACCTCCCGCACCTCGGTTAACCGACTTGATACAGATCGTAGATGAAGAAATAAATCTGGATGACAACTTGGATATCATGGACGTGGAAGCCAATGTTGCCAATCACGGAGTTTACGACTTTAGCGGTACGGGTAACGGGTACGAAGGTGAATACGGGTATGGAGATGAATATTCCGGAGAATCCGAAGTATTTGCGGTAGTTGAAGAGATGCCGAAATTCCCGGGAGGCAATGTACAAAAATGGATTTCCAAGCACATCAAATATCCGATGATCGCACAGGAAAACAACATCCAAGGTAAAGTTTTTGTACAATTTGTCATCGAGAAAGACGGTAGCGTTTCAAACGTAAAGGTCACCAGGTCCGTGGACCCTTCACTAGACAAGGAAGCCATTCGTGTCATTCAATCCATGCCAAAATGGACTCCTGGAAAGCAAAGACAAAAACCGGTGAGAGTATCTTTCACGGTTCCTATTAATTTTCAATTACAATAAAAGGTGTGCGAAAGCACACCTTCGTTCATAAAGTCTATAAAGTTTGTAAGGTTTATAAAGTTCATGGACCCCTCGCGGGGTGCTTTATCCACTGCAGCTTAAGCTGCAGACAAACACAGTCCGAAGGACACCCGTGACCTTATAGACTTTACGGACTTTATAACTTTATGAACCTTATAAACCGATTTATTTCACCGTAATCAAGAAATAATTCTTTTTCCCGCTTTGCAAAAGGATAAACTTACCGTCGATCAAATATTCGGGAGTAACCACTAATTCTTGATCCTGCACTTTCTCCTTATTTATACTGATCGCATTTCCCTTCAATGCACGCCGAGCCTCTCCTTTTGAAGACATCATGGAAGTTTTCTCTGCCATCAAGTCCACGATATGAATTCCGGCCTCTAAATCAGTTCGTGCAACGTCAAATTGAGGCACCCCTTCAAAAACAGACAATAACGTGTCTTCATCCAAACGTTTCAACGCATCGGATGTTGCATTACCAAAAAGAATTTGGGAGGCCTCCAAAGCTGAATCATAGGCTTCTTCCCCGTGTATCAAACAAGTCACTTCCTTCGCCAGTACTTTCTGCAATTTTCTCAAATGCGGAGCTTCTTGATGCTCTGCAATCAAGGCATCAATCTCTGCCGGTGGCAATATCGTGAAAATTTTGATATACCGGGCAGCGTCCTCGTCCGTGCTGTTCAGCCAGAATTGATAGAACTTGTATGGAGAAGTCCGTTGTGGATCCAACCACACGTTACCCGACTCTGTTTTTCCGAATTTCTTACCGTCACTCTTGGTCATCAACGGCCAGGTCAAACCATAAGCCTCCCCACCATCTTTCCGGCGAATCAATTCTCCACCCGTGGTGATATTTCCCCATTGATCGGAACCACCCATTTGCAACAGGCAGTTATAATTACGACGCAAGTACAAAAAATCATACCCTTGCACCAATTGATAGGTAAACTCCGTGAACGACATCCCGTTTGTCGAATCGGCACTCAATCGTTTTTTCACGGAATCCTTCGACATCATGTAATTCACCGTGATATGTTTTCCCACTTCTCGTATAAAATCGAGAAAAGAGAAGTTTTTCATCCAGTCATAATTATTTACCATGATTGCCGCATTCGGCTCGCTCGAATTGAAATCAATAAACTTGGACAACTGGGCTTTAATTCCCGCCATGTTTTTTTGAATAGTATCCTCGTCCAACAAATTCCGTTCTAAGGATTTACCGCTGGGATCTCCGATCATACCCGTTGCTCCACCAATCACGAAAATCGGTTTATGCCCGGCCATCTGTAAATGTTTCATCATCATAACCGACACGAGGTGACCTATATGTAACGAATCAGCCGTCGGGTCAATTCCGACATAAGCCGTCGTTTGTTCTTTTGCTAATTGTTCTTCGGTTCCCGGCATGATATTATGAATCATCCCTCTCCATCTTAGTTCTTCAACAAAATTCATCGATTCTTAATTTTTAATTCGCATTTGCGAGTTATAAGTTAATAAGTTACGAGTTCTTCAACTCTTATCTTTTAGTTTTTAGCTTTTAGTTTTTAGCTTATTTTATCGCACTTTCGTAAACGCCATTTGCAAAGTTAACAAAAGGTTTGTACAACAAGCTGTCACCTTTCGTTTTTGCCGAAATAAAATCATAACGAACGTCCAGCGCATTCACGATGAAAAGCACCACGCATACCACGATCGCAGCTTTCAACACGCCCAGAACGATCCCGAATAACTTGTTAAACAGTCCCAATGAAACCATATCAATCAACTTGGTCAACAATTTCCCAAGCAGATGCATCACGATAATGACCAGCAGAAAAGTCACGGCGAAAGCGATGTAATAGGCATACGATTCCGGCAAAGCCACGAAATCTTTCAAAAAGCCCTCCACGTTCACGGCATATCTCAACGAGATAAAAACTCCTAACACCAACGCAAACAACGTTGACATCTCAACAATCAACCCCTGACTAAACCCTTTATAAGCCCCGTATACCAACGGAAGCAATATAATCACATCAATGTAATTCACCGTTAAATTATTAATCATTTCATTCAGATTTCAAAGATAAACAATTGTCCACGTTTCATCACAAAATCGGAACAATAATATTAAAAAAACTCACCCCGTAAGAATTCCCGAGGTGAGCAAAATTTTTAGTAATATTGTATGTTAACTTATCGTCTAAATTTCCAAAGTGTATTATCTACCCCTAAATCACGGTCAACAGTTACAAATCCTTCCTTTCCATCAAGAGTAAAACCAACACCCTCTACTGTAGGTTCTGGTAAAAAAGCAACTTCTTGCCATTTTTCTTTTCTTGGATTATATTCCATACAAGATGCTATTGGCCGATTATATTTGTTCACCCCAGACACAATATATGCATAATCTTTCCCACCTCGATTCAACACGAAACAAGATGCATAAATTCTACGAATATCCAACGTTCCTTCCAGTCCATCAAATGGTCCCAAGGTCTCCCAGTTATTTGACCCAAGAGATAATTTATACATACCTATAAACAAGTCATAATTCTTATAAATAATTTGCTGGGATGATAAATTTCCTCCTCCGGTACATATATAAGCACAACCATCTGCCACAAAAGCAACAGCACCATGAAAAGAATGTCGTAAACTAGTAAATACACGCCATCCATTTGAGGGATCAAATTTATAAAAATCTTTTAAACTATACCCATCATACTCACCTGTACCGACGTATGCAAAACTACCAAGAGTAAAAGCGACAGCATGCCCCCGAGGTTTCCCTGGAAATGAAAAAGACAAAGGTTCAATTTCCCAACTATGCGTCTTTCCATCATATACCCAAAAATCACTATAATACACTTTATCTTTACCTTCTACCGAATAACCAAGTCCAACGTAAGCCTTATCTTCCATAACAAAAGCAACAGCACCTTTACGTGCCTTTCCTGGAAATTTATCCACAACTTTCCATTGAGCTTCATTACCATCAAAACGCAAAAAATTATCTCCCATGCCAACAACTATATCACCTCCTATTTCAAAGGAAACTCCTCCATTTTTATACTTAGAAAGACAAGATCCCATCCCAAAATCACCATCCTCATACCATCTTCCCGGAAACGTTGCCTCATCATTACTACACGCTATTTGTATCGTGATCAGAAAAACGATACTAATTATTAACCTACATTTCATATGTAAAAAATTAATCAGGAATTATCTCTGTTAACCAGTAACCACCAGTACCACCATGCCCATTACCTTGATAAGGCTGAAAATAATATTTAAAAGGAGTTGTTGCACCTTGTTCCATAAAAATTCCAACTGTTGCAGTTGCAAGCTTTCCAGGAACAGGATGTTCCTCTGTAATTTTTTCCCATTTTTCCCAATAATATCTACAATCAAATTTACTAATTTGATAATACTCGCCATCAAATTCAAACGGCTCATGACCAGCAACCATCATTTGGTACATAGTATACACAGTATAATAATCATTGTATCCTGTCGCAGATCCTTCAATACCAAACATATTTTCAACACCATCAATTAAAACATATACAAAAAAAGAATAATTATACAATTGTAATTCATAACCATATTCGTTTGTATCACGTTTACGTTTTTGACAAATTACACGACAATATGTATCCCGTAAATAACTTTTTTTTGCAAAAATCGGAGTTGTCCTATCATAAAAAATAAACGCTAATCGCGCATTTTCCGAAATAACAGGATCAGGAAGTACATACATCCCTACATTTTGATCCCGAATCGTTATTGGAAAATTCGTTCGACTCTCCCCTACATCAGAAGTTGCTGTTATTTTCTGGGAATAATCTACTACAAAAATATTTTCACTCTCACTTGATTTTGTATAAGAATTCAATAACATATAATTATTCAAGTCTCCTCCTAACCAAATTTTCTTATATCTTGGAGTGATTTGAAAGATTGTATCTTTTATTGCAAAATATCCATCTCTATTTATCACCTTAGCATAAAGTGGTTCTGCCAAATTTAAATCATAAGAAGATGTCCCATCACCATAAAATACTTTTTTAATAATTCCTCTTTGCAAGTAATCGTCATACACCCCACTATGTTCACTTGCTGTTTCAAAGACAACTTCTTTCAATGTATCCAAATAGGTCATATATTCCTGTTCTGCTTGTACAACCTCATCCATCAAATCTTTTTGAGAGGTAAAGATTTCTACAAACTGATTCATCTGCACATCTTCCTTTCCACTTAAAACCTTACTTAACACCATCCTACTTGGAAATACTAACATACCATTTTTTAACTGAATCTCGATAGAATTATCATCCACCGGAGACGGTATTAATTCTAAATTCTTTGAACAAGAATTCAAAAGACAAAATGCACACCCTAGGCACACAAATGCCAACAATATTTGTTTTGTTTTCATTACTATAATTTTAAAATAAACTAAATTTTATCACAAAACAAATTATTCACGTAATGTTTTGCCTCCTTTCTTACAAACGCTTTTATCGAATAAATTGCCCCACAAAACAAAGATAACGAAAATAGCAGTTATTTCAACTCAAACATTTTTTTATTTCGCAAATCAATTTTCAAAAAATCAACACCAATAATAGCTAAGATGCCATTATCGAACCCCAATTTATATTCATTCCAACATAAAATCAATGATTACACACGTATATTGTAATATTTACAACACCGAAAGTACAATACAAGAATTAATAACAAGTTCGGTCCCCAAAGACGAGACAAAGCCGATTCCCCCACGAGTTAAACCCGGCTAATTAGATTGTCTTTAATACCTAGGAAAAACCGTTATCAACTTCCCGTAGGCATCGATCTCCCTCTCAACTCCCGTCGATCTCCCACGGATCTCTTCATTTTCAGTATTCGCACTTCAATTTTCAATTATTTATGCCTTAAACTGACAAATTCTTACTATTTTCGCACAATGTTTATGCCAGAATTAAAATTGAGAATTTATGTATAGAACACATACTTGTGGGCAGCTAAGAATGGAGAACGTGAATGAAAGCGTTTGTCTTAGCGGATGGGTACAAAAAGTACGGAAACTTGGAGCCATGACTTTCGTGGATCTCCGTGACCGTTATGGGATTACCCAATTGGTTGTCGAGGAATCGGCTCCCGAAGAAATTAAAGCTAACGTGGCAAAGCTCGGACGTGAATTCGTGATCCAGGTAAAGGGTAGGGTGATCGAAAGAGCCAGCAAAAATAATAAAATACCGACAGGCGACATCGAGATTATCGTGAATGAATTGAATGTTCTGAGCGAATCGGAAGTACCGCCTTTCACGATCGAGGATCAAACCGACGGGGGTGATGAAATCCGGATGAAATACCGTTACTTGGATTTACGTCGTGCCTGCGTTCGCAAGAACTTGGAATTACGTCATCACATGGCACAACTAACCCGAAATTATTTGAGTAACCTGAACTTTATCGAGGTAGAGACCCCGGTATTAATCAAGAGTACTCCCGAGGGAGCCCGCGATTTCGTGGTACCTTCCCGTATGAACCAAGGCCAATTCTACGCCCTTCCGCAAAGCCCGCAAACTTTCAAGCAATTGCTGATGGTTTCCGGTTTCGACCGCTATTTCCAGATCGTAAAATGTTTCCGGGACGAAGATTTACGGGCTGACCGTCAACCCGAATTCACACAGATCGACTGCGAAATGTCATTTGTGGAACAAGAAGACGTGTTGGAAGTTTTCGAAGGCTTGATCAGTCACCTGTTCAAAGAAGTTCGTGGCGTGGATATTCCCAAACTGGAAAAAATGACCTGGATGGATGCCATGGAGCAATACGGATGTGATAAACCGGACCTTCGTTTCGGGATGAAGATCGTGGATTTAACCGCTGTTGCCAAAGGGAAAGATTTTGCCGTGTTCAACGATGCAGAATATATCGGGGCCATCTGCGCACCTAAATGTGCCGGATATACCCGTAAACAACTGGACGAGTTGACCGAATTCGTGAAACGTTCACAGATTGGAGCCAAAGGATTGGTTTACGTGAAATACAACGAGGACGGGACATTCAAATCCTCTGTTGATAAATTCTACACGGAAAGCGACTTGAAAGTATGGGCAGAAACCTGCAAGGCAGAACCGGGAGACCTAATTCTGATTCTAGTAGGTCCGAAATTCAAAACCCTCCCCCAATTGTGCGAGTTACGTTTAGAGATGGGTAATCGTCTGGGATTACGGGATAAGGATGTCTTCAAACCGTTGTGGGTAGTAGACTTTCCCTTGCTGGAATGGGACGAAGAAACCCAACGTTTCTACGCGATGCACCACCCGTTCACGTCTCCCAAGCTGGAGGATATTCCATTAATGGATACCGACCCGGGTAAAGTACGTGCCAATGCTTACGACATGGTCATTAACGGCGTGGAAGTCGGTGGTGGTTCTATCCGTATTCACGACTCGGCATTACAATCCAAAATGTTCGATTGCTTGGGCTTCACTCACGAGGCCGCACAGGCTCAATTCGGCTTCCTTATGGGTGCATTCAAATACGGGGCGCCTCCTCATGGCGGTATCGCATTCGGTTTCGACCGGTTAGCCTCTATGTTCGCCGGGTTGGATTCTATCCGCGACGTGATTGCCTTCCCGAAGAACAACTCCGGGCGTGACGTGATGATTGACTCCCCTTCTGAAATCTCTCCGGAGCAATTCAAGGAACTGGGCATTCAATTGAAAATGGAAAATTGACAATTGAAAATGAATGAATTTATGATTCCTGTCGAAAAAAAAGCGTTGATTCGTGCGGCTGGAATCTAAAATCTAAAATTTAAAATCTAAAATTAATAAGGTGTTTTTTAAAGACGTCATAGGACATGAAGAGATAAAGCAAAGACTGATTACTTCCCTACAAACGGGAAGAATCAGTCATGCACAACTCTTTTCCGGTGATACGGGAGCGGGATCGCTAGCCCTGGCGTTAGCTTTCACGCAATACCTTTTCTGCACAGGTGACAAACATGAAGATGCTTGCGGGGTCTGTCCGGAGTGTAAGAAGATGCAGAAACTGATCCACCCAGATTTACATTTTGTCTTTCCCGTAGTAAAATCTGCCAAAATAAAAACACCGATCAGTGACGAGTATATCAACGAGTGGCGCAATCTTCTACTCAAAAGTCCATACATAGACATGGAAGAATGGCTGGGAGCCATGGGTGCCGACGAGAACGCTCAAGCATTGATATACACGGAAGAAAGCGGGAACATCCTCCGGAAACTCAACCTGAAATCCTTCGAATCGGACTACAAGGTCATGATCATCTGGTTACCCGAAAAGATGAAAACGGAATGTTCCAACAAACTTTTAAAGATACTGGAAGAACCTTATCCAAACACGTTATTCCTACTGGTCACCGAACACGCGGAAGAAATCATTACCACGATTCTCTCACGGACACAGCGGATCAAGGTACCCCCTCTGACCCAAGAAAACATAGCGGAACAACTGGTTCTTCAAAAACACCTGGTCCGGGACTCGGCCGATCAAGTCGCTCACGTGGCATCCGGTAGCTGGCTGAGAGCCCTCCGTATGCTGAACGAGACCGACGAATCTGTTTACAATCAAGAGAAATTCGTGCAGATGATGCGTCTCTGCTGGGAACGGAAAATGCTCCCCGTTAACGAATTTGTCAATGAACTTGCTTCTCTCGGAAGAGAAAAGCAAAAAAGTTTCTTGATGCATTGTATCCGTATGTTACGGGAAAACTTTGTCAGAAACTTTGGTATTGAAAAAATAGTATACATGACTGAACGGGAGAAAACCTTCTCCACGAGATTCTCTCCCTACGTTCATGAAGGCAATATTATTCCCCTTTTCGATGAATTTGAACGTGCATATAGCGACATCATCCGGAACGGGAACGGGAAAATAATTTTCACGGATCTCTGCATCAAGGTGATGCAAAATATCAGACCGTGAAAAACATGAAAAACTAAAAGATATAAACTAAAAATTGAACAATTGAAACCCCAAAATAAATATCACATCATTTTCAATTTTCAATTTTCAATTAATACAATATGAGCGAGATAAACGAAGAAGAAGTACAGAATAACTCCGAAAACAAAAATATAAAGCAACAACCACAGGTTGTCCCCGTGATTGACCACCGCCTGCTGGCAGGAAAACTCACGGTTTATAACTGGATGAAAGATACCCCGGAAGGATGCACTCCTTCTGAAATCGTGGAAGTTCGGTTTAAAAATACAAGGAAAGGTTTTTATTTAAACAACAGTAACCTGAAACTGGATATAGGGGACATCGTGGCCGTGGAGGCAGCTCTTGGACACGACATCGGGATTGTATCCCTCACGGGAGAACTCGTGCGGGAACAGATGAGACTGAAAAAAGTCGACTTGGAACGTAATCCCTTGAAAAAGATATACCGTAAGGCAAAACCCCACGATATCGAGAAATGGCAACAGGCCATCGCCTTGGAACACGACACGATGATCCGTTCACGTGTTATCGCTGCCGAACTTGGACTTGACATGAAGATCGGGGACGTGGAGTACCAAGGGGACAAGACAAAAGCCATTTTCTACTACATCGCCAATGACCGCGTGGATTTCCGGAAACTGATCAAGATTCTGGCGGAAACATTCCACATCCGGATCGAGATGAAACAGATCGGGGCCCGTCAGGAGGCAGGACGTATCGGGGGAATCGGGTCGTGTGGACGTAAATTATGCTGTTCCACGTTCATCACGAACTTTATTTCCGTTTCCACTTCTGCCGCCCGTTATCAGGACATTTCCTTGAACCCGCAAAAGCTGGCAGGACAATGTGGTAAGTTGAAATGTTGTCTGAATTACGAAGTCGATGCTTATATTGACGAGCAAAAAGATTTCCCGTCCACCAATATTTGGCTGAACACGGGCGAAGGTATGCTATATCACCAGAAAACAGATATTTTCGGTCGCAATATGTCCTACTCTTTCGACAAAGAAGGACGCGGTACGTTAATCAAACTATCCGTTGCCCGTGTGAAAGAGATCATCGCCATGAACAAACGGGGACAAATTCCGGCAAAAGCTGTCGATGTCGAAAAAGAAGAACAAGTGAACATCGGTTACACGGACGGGGTGGGAGAAGAAAGCTTGAATCGTTTTGACGAGAAAAAACAAAATCAAGGCAAACGAAATCACTCCAGAAACCGTAATAACCGGAAAAACAACCAGAAAGAGAACAACAACACGAATAACGAGAATAAACCCAAGGAGAATCCGGGGAACAACACGGGGAATAAGCCTGAAAACAGGAACGAGAATAGAAACGAAAACAGGCAAGGCAACAGGCCCAAGCACCGCCCCGAAAACCGGAATAACAACCAACAGGGTAATCGTTCCAACGAGAAACCGGCAAATCGCCCGGATGGACCGAAAGTGTTACGTAAACAAGACAAAAACAATAAACCGGAAAACAAGGAAAATAATAAACCTGCTGAACAATGAACAATTATAGACCCTTCGCCGGGATCACCCCGGCAGTAAAGATCATCATCATTATCAACGTGCTCGTTTTCCTAGCTGTTAACATGATCGGCCAGCGGTCGGACGTTGATCTTGTCAATATACTTGGAATGCACTTGCCGCAATCCCAGTATTTCCAGATCTACCAGTATATCACGCATATGTTCACGCAAGAAGGGCTTACTCACCTTTTCTTCAATATGTTTGCCGTGTTCATGTTCGGCCGGATACTGGAATCGGTATGGGGTACCAAACGTTTTATTATTTACTATTTTGTTACCGGATTAGGTGCTGCCGCACTCCACTCGCTGGTAAGCTGGTACGGGCTACACAATATGCAGGAACAATTCTATGCATTCCAAAGTACTCCCGACGCGGGAGTCTTCGCCGAGTTCGTCCGCTCTCACGTGAGCAACCCTAGGTTACTTTCGCAATTGATGCAATTTGTCGATGCCTGGAATGCCGCACCTGCCAGTTCGCAGTTTACCGGACAGGCAGAATATTACATGCAAAGTATTATTCAGGCCTATACCAACGTTCCGACTATCGGGGCATCCGGGGCTGTCTTCGGCATATTGCTGGCATTCGGTATGTTGTTCCCGAACACCGAATTATACTTGATGTTCATTCCCATTCCCATCAAGGCGAAGTATTTCGTGCTTTTGTACGGTGCCGCCGAATTGTTCTTCGGTTTACAGAATTCGGTAGGTGACAACGTGGCTCACTTTGCACACTTGGGTGGTATGCTTTTCGGTTTCTTCCTGATTCTTTACTGGCGAAAACACAGCAAAAAGTTTTACTAGAAAAAGATAGGTTATGTACAACAGGGCGTATGGATCGAATTTTTCAGGTGGAATCTGGAATGGGATAAAGAATTCCTTCAAACAAGGAACGGCACTTACCCGCCTGATCTATATCAATATCGGTGTTTTTCTCGTCATCAAGATTCTGGAAGTATTTTTCGTACTAGCCGGACAACGGGGATTCGAACAACTCCTGTTGCCTTACGTGGGTGTTCCCGCACTACCGGAACGCCTGCTTTACACGCCGTGGACGATAATTACCTACATGTTCACCCAGTTCGGTTTTCTACACTTGTTGTTTAATATGCTCTGGCTGTACTGGTTCGGTTCGATCTTTCAAAACACGTTCTCCAGCCAGAAACTCACGGGAGTGTATCTCCTTGGGGGAATTACCGGGGCTATCATTTACATGGCTGCCTACGCCTTGTTTCCCGCTTTCGAGCTTGAACGTTACCAGTCGTGGGCCATCGGTGCCTCGGCATCCGTCATGGCCATCGTGTTCGCCGTGTGTACTTATCACCCGAACTACAAGATATACGTGTTTCTGATCGGCCCGGTGAAACTTATTCACCTGGCGATCTTCACGGCAGTCATAGACCTTCTAAGTATCCCCAGCGGTAACGCGGGAGGGCATATTGCCCACCTCGGGGGAGCCTTGTTCGGTTATCTTTTCACCTTGTCTTTCCGTCGCAATCTCGACTTGACCAAAGGACTTTCATCCCTCTTCACCAAGTTAGGCAACAGCCGCCTATTCCGTAAGAAGACCATGAGAGTCAAGTACAAAAAGAAAGTCTCGGACATGAATGACATGGAATATAACGAGTACAAAAAACGAAAAGACGACCGCATCAACAGCATTTTGGACAAAATCTCCAAACACGGTTATGAAAGCTTGACAAAAGAGGAAAAGGAGATACTGTTCAAATCAAAAAGTAATTGAATATGGGAGATTATAAATCATCATTAAATTTAAAATTAATTGGGTCGATTATTTGACATTATCATGAGAATTGTCACGATCATCGCCCTGATCGGATTATTTGGGAGCTATACCGCACCCTATATTAACCCTAACGTGTTTTATTTTTCATCCCTGCTAGGCTACACCTATCATTATTTATTGATTGTAAACATTATCCTGCTACTTTACTGGATTGCACGCTGGAAAAAGATAGCTATTCTATCCATACTGATTATCGCGGCCGGGTATCCGTTAATTACCACTTACTATGGATTGAACCCGCAAACCGTACCTGATGCCCCCCACGACCTTTCCATCATGACTTACAATATCCAGATGCTGGGGGTAGGCGAAAAGGATGCAGCTGTAAAGATCGAAAATTACATAAATAATAGCGGTAACGACATCGTTTGTATGCAGGAATTTCCTCAACGGGAAGCCTCCTTCAAAAAATTCCCTGCTTACCCGTATTATCACCGCAATCGGGACGTCGCACTTGTCTCCCGCTATCCGATTATTAACAAAGGCGTGATTAAATTCGATAAGGGACATTCGGCCGCCTGTGTTTATGGAGACATAGCCATCGGTAAAGACACGATCCGAGTATACTCTGTACATCTTGAATCCTACCGGTTAGGCAAAAACGAACAGCAGATATACAAGGAACTCACCAGTGGCAACACGCAAAATGCCACGCAAGGCGTCAAGACGATATCTTCTCGTCTGGTTACCGCCAACCGGAACCGGGCAAAACAGGCGCAAATAATAAAAGATCATATGCAACAATCCCCCTACCCGGTTATCATTTGCGGGGATTTCAACGATACCCCGATCTCCTTCGCTTATCACACGTTGTCCGAAAGGATGAAAGATTGTTTCATTGAAAAAGGACGTGGTCTCGGAAACACGTATATCGGGGAGTTCCCCTCGTTCCGTATAGACCACATCCTGCACGCACCAACACTCGGCACCGTATCTTATACCCGTGATACCGTTAAGTATTCCGATCATTATCCGGTGCAAAGTGATATTCGATTTTAAATTTACGATCTCAACCCACTATCCTGCACTTTTTAATCATTAATTAAATACTAAAGTCCTTGTAAACTCTGTTGTATTGTTTCTTGAATTTGTTTCATCTGCATCTTATTCGAAATCTCCGCACTTGCCAGAAATGCCTGATTGTAACATTGTTTAGCCTTCTCCCGATTGTCCGTATTCTGGAAACATTGTCCCATCATGATTAACAAGCGAGTCCGTAAATCCGGTGTCATGTCCTTTTCCAGAGCTTTCGTAATCCACACGATACTTTTCACGTATGCTGGTTTTGACAATCCCCCGTTATAAGCCACGGAAAGATCCTCCAAAGGCTGAGTATAATCCTCCAACGTGGCCTGTTCTCCCAAACCTGCTAGATATTTGTCCATGTTCTCAAAGAATTTCCCTTCGTCATGTTTGTACAGGTAGTAGGTAGCATCGGACAACAAGGTAATCGCTTCCAACACGGACAACGATCCGAAAGTTATCCCGGAATACACCTCTTTCAAATCTTCACCCACCCGTTTCAAACGATCCCTGTACGCCGGGTCTCCTTTTTTACACAATTGAATAATATAACTGTTGTTTAACCCTATCAAATAAGCGCAAACTTCTTCCTTCCCGACCAGTTGCACGCCCTCGTTAAAATGAGCCACCATGAAATCAAAGATCGGGTCTTTTTCCGATGTCCGGGAATGATACATGACCAGAAGCGTAAAATCCGTTTCATTCATCATATTCTCTATTTTCTTATTTTTCACGTAATCCGGAAACAGATTTTTCAGCCGGGCACCCCATTTCTCCCGTTCATATCCCTCTTGCCGTTGCATAAATTCCGGGGCCTCAAGCAGCAATTTCTGCTGCACGTCGTAATCTTTCTTCTTCTTTTTATATAACTCGTACAGTTGTTCAAAACTTAATTCTTCCCCCAATGCTATTTTAGCCTCTTTCACTAACCCTTTGGGGTTAACCACGCCCAATACACGCCGCAGTTCCTTACCTTCCGTATCCATAAACACCATCGAAGGCAATCCCGTGATATTATAACTTTTTGCCAACTTCGTATTTTCTCCCGCCTCTACATTCACCTGTACACAGATGAAACGGGAGTTAAAATAATCCCCCACTTCTTTTTGGGGAAATACCTGGGTTGCCATTGCCTTACAGGGACCACACCAATCTGCATAAAAATCGACAAAAAGTGATTTCTTTTCCTCTCGTGCCTTTTTTAACGCTTCCTCGAAAGACCCTTTAAACAAATTCATTTGGGCACTCGATTCTCCCAATATTCCCATGAAGAATATAAGGATAAAAAGTATTTTCTTCATAAAATGATTCCTAGTTTATTATTCTGCATTACAGGTTCTCCACCTGTGTAATGGGGAGAGGTGACCAACCAATGGTTTCCCTCTCCCATAATGCTATTCCTTATTCTCCTTCCGTGGCATCCTCTGCCGTCTCGATTACAAAAGTGAAAATATCCTCCAATACGGCAGACTGTCCCTCGTTTTCCACCTTAATGGAAACCGTATACACACCCACCGGAGCTTTCACATCATAGGCAACATACATTCTTCCCCCGCCTACAATAGACAAACTTTCATTAAACAACGCCGCATTTTCGGCACTCTCGTTCTTCACGCTGACAATCGAATACTGCAAAGGTTCAGTCCCCAACACCCCCTGTATCGAAGAGGTAAACCAAGGAATCTGGTAAGTTATCGTGTTCTGGATTTTTTCAATCCCGTCATATATCTCGTCTTTTGTCATTCCGGCAATCTCAAGTATGGCCGCATCGAGTTCATCCAAATAATTCCAATAGGTCTTCCGGGCCTCTTTCCAAGCGGCAACCAACTCACCAAGCCGTTCCTCAGCCTCATCCAACGCATCCGTGTTTTCCTGTGTGGGATTAGCCTCCCAAGCATCCATTGCCGGATAGTATACGTCATCTTCATAATCATAACGTTCATCACTTCTTCTTTGGGTTTCCGCCTCCCACTCCTCACACGATGCCGTAAGACTTAACACTTTTTCCGAAGATTCAACTCCATCCCGCAGGGCAACCAAGCCATCATACTGTCCCCCAATATCATAAATATACAAGGTATCAATCGGGTAACCTGCCGTACCTGTCACGAGATAACCGACTTCTATTTTCTCACACGAGGAAAAGAAAAACGCACATCCCGCAATCAATAGATATATTAATTTTTTCATAGTTTTCCCTTTTAGAAATTAGTAAACCTGAAATCGTAGTTTAACGCTTGTACCACCCCGTTGGTCGTTTGAATATCCGTGGAGACGATTTGCTCGTTTCTTATGTTATCCATATTATGACTGGCCAAATAAAACTGGACTTCTCCTGCATCCTGAACATTATTATAAGTTCCCCGTAACGTCCACAGGAAGACTTTCCCTTTCACACAATCATACTCTACACCACCGGTTTCCACGTACTGCTGTTTCTGAAGTAACCGACTTCCCCGGGGAATGTCATTTAACATCAGCCGTTGCGGTACCACTAGTTTTTGTAGGATATCCTGACATTTCCCCTTGGGAATATCCGTAACCCGATGCATATAATGAGGATCTGTCTCTTCCAATCCATCATTATTGATCATCATGTAACGAAGAATACTTAGATTGGTCAAACCGAAGAACGTAATCTGTTCATATTCTCCCGTCCCGTCAAAAAGTGATTTTAACCCGGCATGTTCGATCATGATAATTGTAGAATCCCAATTGTAACTATCCGTGTGAAAATATTCCCACATGGTGCAATCATGTACACCATTGGCAATTCCACCGTCAATATAATTATATTTTGTACAGGAACAGAACGCCACGATCATCACGACCACCATTCCTTTTGCAATCTGATTTATTCTCTCCATAACCAATATGTATTTTGTGTCATCAATGGGTTTTTCTTTAAAAGTGTATTTGAATTAACAGGCAGGTAAAGAGCCCCGTTCTTTATGTCCGTATCCGTCAACGCCCCGTACTCATCTGACAGTTCTTTTAAATAACCGTTCCGAACCGCATCATAATAACGTTGTCCTTCCCCGAATAATTCTCTTTCCCTTTCCCGGAAAATCTCTCTACGCAGTGTTTCCAGGTTTGTACTCTCGTCATATCTTTCCAGTCCGGCACGAATCCTGATCTGGTCCAGATCATCCACTGCCGTTGCCATCCCCAACCGGGCACGACATTCTGCTCTTAACAAAATCAAGTCCGCCAATCGCCAGATAACACGATTACCTTCCATTCCCAACAATGGAATACGTCCTTCTTCACCAATAATATCAGGATTAGAAGAAACAATAGGTTCCTGCCACTTGTTCAAAAATGCATACTCGGAAATAATCGTAACCGGCACCTCTACCCAATCACCCGTTTCGGGGTCTTCTTCCCAAGTTGATCCCTCATAACTGGCTTCTCCCAATTCTTTCCAATACTCTTTTCTTCTCTGGTCTTTTTCCTCCAGAAAGATATTATAAACCGTGTTCACGAGTATACGCGGTTTATCGGTATTGGTTTCCAACGCTTCAGGAGAGGCGTGGTCATAAGGGTAATCAATCAAAGATTGCCCCGGATAAATTGCAGAAAACCATGCTGATGAATATTTATTGTCATCCTGGCTATTGACTTCTATCGTGAAGATAGTTTCATCACTTTTCCGATTTCCTCCCAATGTATTGTTTACCACAGACTTTATATCTCCTTCCAACTTGTAAAAACCGACTTTTCCATCAATCACCTGCGAAGCATGGCTTTCGGCCTTCTCCCAATAAGAAGTTTCTCCGTACAATCCTCCCATCCACGCATAAATATTTGCCAACAGCGTGTGGACACTCCCCAAACTGGCATATTGTTTGGAAGTCACAGCCTCCCCGTTCGCATCCGTCAAGTTCTCATGTGTCGGCAAACTCAAAGCAATTTCAGCACAACGTATCGCTTCCTGCAATATATCCTCCACGGAACTCTTTCCCACGACATCGATAGATTCCGTCGAGGGAGCCATCGGGGCTTCCCCCCATTTCTGGGCAAGGGTAAAATAGGCAAGAGCCTTTGCAAAATTAGCCTGTGCTATCCAATAATCAGTCCGTTCTTCCGAAATATTTTCAAACCGATAACGGTTCTCTTCCAACATATTAACGAGATATATCAAAGAATAATAACGGGACCATCCTTCCATATACTGGTTACTATAAAAATCAAGTACATTCAACTCCTTATACCCCTTTCTAGCCCCCGCATCATCACAAAGCAACCCGACATACCCGAATGCTTCCGGATTCGCCGGAGCATACAAAGCCTTTTCATAACCAAAAATCGAGATCAGCACTTTTTCCAGATCGCTCTCACTTTTGAAATAATTCAAATAAGTCACCGATTTCTCCGACTCGACATTCAGCCAGTCCGTACAGGAGAAACATGGCAGTAGCATTAAAATGATAAATATCTTTCTCATAAACATCTACTTTAAAAATTAACGGTTAACCCAATGGTAAACTTCCGCGGTAACGGGTAAGATCCCATAGTGTCAAGCCCATCGAAAATACTGACAATCTCAGGATCAAGCCCGGAATAATTGGTTAGCAGGAACAAATTTTCCATACTTAGGAATACACGTGCACTCGACAAGCCTATTTTTTTCGCTAACTGTTCATGTAAATTATACCCTAATGTGAGTTGCTTCAAACGCAGCATATTTACTTTCTCCAAATTAGTATCATACAACCCGGTGGTCTGATAATTTAATACTGAATATTTTTGCAAACGAGGGAAAGTATGATTCTGTCCGTCAGCTTCGGTCCACGTATCAAATTTACGCACATCCCCCATAAGAGGGCCGGCAGTTGTATTTACGGAAGAATAGGTATATTTATAGGCATTGATAATGTGACGTCCGAGAGAATACGTGAAGAAAATATTCAAATCAAACTGTCTCCATGCGATCTCGTTTATAAATCCGCCATGACCTATTGGGAGTGGACTTTCAGCATAGTACATATCAGCATTCGTAATCACCCCGTCCCCGTTCAAATCCAGAATTTTACGTGTTCCCGGAAAGAATATGCCGTTATTACCCGTATTTAACGGTTTAGGCATTCCGGTTGAACCCGTGTAATAAACCGGGACTTCCTCCATCGTATCATAGAAGCCGTCCGTTTTGTATACCCGAATCCGGTACAAGGGTTTACCCAAAACATTCTTTTCATAATCATACCCGTCGGCACTCTTTTTAAAGCGATTCCAGTTACGGGAAAAATTAAACTTCATACGCCAGGTAACAGGTGTCGTCCTGAGAATATCTGCCGTCAATTCCAACTCTATACCGGAATTCGTTACCCCTAAAGCATTTTGCCATTGAAAATTATGAAAATATACATCCCCGGGAAGTTCCGCCTGGTTCAATTGCCCTTTCGTGTACCGATAGTAATAATCCAATGTAAATTTAAATCTGTAATCGAATAGACTCATATCCAAACCGACATCATATTGGCTTGTTTCTTCCCAAGTCAACTTTCGATTTATCGTACCTCCCTGTGTATCCGGTTCAACTCCTGCCACGCCAAAAAAAGTATTTGATGAAGACTGCATCAATCCATGAGCCAAATAAGGTTGACTGAATTTCTGTCCGGATTTTCCCCAACTGGCCCTCACCTTACCAAAGCTTAACCAATAGAACTGATCCATAAATGATTCTTCGGAAAAAGCCCATCCCGCAGCAAAAGAAGGGAAAGTTGCCCAACGTACTTTTTCCCCGAAAACAGAGGAACCATCCCGCCGCAAGGTTGTCTCGAACATGTATTTTTCCTTGTAATTATAAGTCAAACGTCCGAAATAGCTATTCATCCTTTCTTCCGTAAAATCAGAGGCATACGAAAAAGCTGACTGGTAGACCGCATTTTCAGAAGTTGAACTGGCCCCATTATTCAAACCGTTGGAATCACCCCATTTCCCATCCACGTAATGCACGTAATCATTCGGGCCATTTTCAGCACCCCCGCTATTCAAATAAAATTGATCTTTCTGAAAGGACAACCCCAACAATATATCGAAATTATGAGTCTGTTTCACGCTAAACGAGTATTTCAATAAATTCTCATTCAGCAAGGAAATATTACGTCCGATACTTCCCGTTGAAGAAGACCAATGTTTATATTTATCCAACGTACTGGGAGTAAACGTATTTTCATTCTGTTGACTGTAATCAACACCTCCGGATAGCCGCAAGTGCAGGTTACGAATAATCTCGTAATCCATCACTAGATTATACCTTGCCGAATAACCATAGTCTTTTGGAGAAACACTAGTAAGTGACTCGCCCATTTCCGATTTAATATACATTTCCCCAGGTGTCAGTGAAGATTCTATCATTGGATTCACAGACATCGCTTCGATCTTAGCCCCTCCGCTATTCTGTCCCCGGCTCCGGTCCGTATAAGAAAGTGAGATCTGATTATCCAAAGTAAGGCGTTTCGTAGGAGTCACCGAGATATTTGTCAACACATTTATTCGCTGGTAATCACTATTATGCATGATACCTTCTTCCTTGTAGTAACCGGCACCAATCATATAATTCATTTTATCATTACCCCCACTGGCTTGTATATTGGCGTTATAAACACTAGCCGTACGGTAGGCATACCGCCACCAATCCGTGGAATTATTAAAGAATGCATTCAAACTATCCTGCAAGATCAATGAAGAATTCGCCGCAGAAGCCGTTCCCCAAAACCAATCATATTCCGGTTGGTTCGTATCGGAAGTTCCAAACCTGTATACCTCCTCGTAAGAAGCCGGTATTTTCCAAGTCCCATCTTTCGCCTGATAAGGGGTTACGGTATTCCTCAATCCTTGAATATTATACAAACGTTCCAACTGTCCCCCGCTCTGTTTTGGGGTTTCAGGCAACCACGAAGCCGAATAGGATACATTTGCCGTAAAACGGGCCTGTCCGCTCCGCCCTTTTTTCGTAGTAATCAGAATAACACCATTTCCCGCACGGGAACCGTAAATAGCCGCCGAGGCAGCATCTTTCAACACTTCGATAGACTCGATCATCGAGGGATCAAGGTCTGACAACGTATTTGTTCCCGTGATCGGGGAAGTAAATGCCTGCATGGGAACCCCGTCAATCACGTACAAAGGTGTTCCGTAGGCTCTGTCTTGACCTTCCGAACCACTACTCGCACCATCCCCGGCAAAAAAGGAATTATATCCCCGAATGGCAACAATGGAACCGCCACCACCCGGAGAGCCGGAAATGTTATTAACTTCCACGCCTGCCATGTGTCCTTGTAAAAGATTCTCCAAACTATGCGTCGGAAGCTCCTTTATATCATCCGCTTTCACAGAAGACACCGCACTAACTAACGTCCGCTTCTTTTGGGAACCGTAAGCAATCACTTGAACTTCCTCCAATCCGGTCACATCCTCTTGCAGCACCACCCGGATCGTGTCCTTCGTGTTCTCCGTAAAATTTATGGTTTGAGATTTAAAGCCAACAAACGAGAATTCGAGGCTCCCCTTCGTGATCGGCAAACGCAACACGAATTGTCCGGCATTATTCGTCGCCGTACCCACAGTGGTATTTGCCACTTTCACCGTCACCCCCGGCAAAAGTTGTTTCTTCACATCCGTCACCACTCCCGTCACGACAAAACCACTTCGCTGCCCGTCACCTGTCACGGCAACGAACGGACGAACAATCACCACATTTTCCTCGATCTCGAAACGGTAATCTTTACCAAAGACCAAAGGCAAGACTTCTTTTAACGTCATGTTGGAAATGCTCACCGAGACATTACGACTCACGTTTACCTCTCGGTTACTGAAAAGGAAATCCTTCCCTGTTTGCTTTTTCAACTCTTTCACCACCTCCCCCAGAGGTACCTCTTTCACGTGAAGGGTCACTTTCCTATCCTGCGCAAACAATGGATTCCAAGCCACGGATAAGCCACAGAACAACAAAATCAGTAACACTCTTGCACTTACCAAAATGGACGGACATAGTAGCCGACACGCATTTTGTTGCATCGTTCGATTTTTTTCCATAATTTTGTATTAATAGTTTAACATGACTAACCTTGAATCCAACTCTAGGCTAGTCGAATTATCAAGACGGTATCTGTGCGAACAGATGCCGTTTTTTATAACAAGACATTCACTGTTACCGTCCGGCCGGAAACCGTAAAGCAAACATCCGTAGTTTTTTCAATCATATCCAATGTCTGCCGAATAGTATTATCTCGCCAGATGGCTCCCGTAAATTCATAGGATTTCAGCTCTTCGTTTGCCCAAAACACTTGCAAATCGTACCAACGTCCCAGTTGAATCAAAATTTCTTCCAAAGGCATCTTCTCGAAATAAAATCGACCGTTAATCCAGCTAATGAAATCTTCCGGGTTTACCTCTTTCACGTTAATCCCCGCACCGGAAAGAGCTGCCTGTTGATTCGGTAGCAACACGACCGTCGAATCCGTCTGTAAATCAGCCACCCTAACTTTCCCCAGTACCAACGTCGCAAAGATTTCAGCATTCTCCGGATAAGCATTAACATTAAATTCTGTTCCCAAGACTTCGATTATCGCATCACCATGCACATCCACCCGGAAAGGTCTTGATGTGTCACGTTCCACCTCAAAATAGGCTTCACCTTTCAAAAATACTTTTCGCTCATTCCCAACAAATTTCACCGGGAATCTTAATTCTGAATCCGCATTCAACCGCACCCGGGTCCCGTCATTCAACTCCACCGTGTACTCCCCACCCCGAGGAACGACTATTTTATGATAGAATAATTCCTCCACCTCTTCTTGCACAGTATTATATACCAATTTTCCCAATGTATCCACGGCTAAAAGCTGCCCGTCATCTTGTCGGATCGTATCCACATGTGGAGTTGATAAATCCACTTTCGTCCCTCCTTCCAGCACCAGATAAACCTTGTGCATATCCGTGGAATCCATCACCCCGACAACTGCAACGTTCATTGGAGGCAATTCCTTTTCTTGATGTAACCAAAATAACAGGAGTACTGATAATGGTAATATTAATATCGCTGCATACCGGATAAGCTGAAACAAATGCTGCCTTTTTACTTTCTGTTGCAGACTTTCCTGTACCTTATCCCAAATTCTTCCCCGGTTCACCCCGACATGCATAGTCCTCATCCTTAACAGTTCTTCCTTCACGTGAGCATACTCGTCCTTCCCTAGCTCTACCCGCAACTCATCCCAATTCACAGTTTCGCCTCTCGTCAGAAAACGTCTCAAGATTTTTCCTATATGATCTATTCTCTCTGTTTCCATTTTTCTCGTTTTACACTTTACTAACAAGATTGGAAACAAATCGAGTGAAAGAAAAAAATTATTTTTTCAAATAAAATGAATTTTATTTTTTAAGTAGATATAAAAGTCCTTATTTCAGCAATATACTCAATAATACAAATAACGTATTCTTCGGAAGATTCAAGTCTGACCTTACCTTTTTATAACCAAAACGTACCTGCGTTTTCACCGTGTTGATCGTAACCCCCAATTTATCTGCCACTTCCTGGTACTTTAATCCTTCCACGCAACTCAACACGAATATCTCCCGGCATTTTTCCGGTAAACGATCTATCGCACCCAATAACTGGCATCTCAATTCTTCCAACGCATCGTCATTCTCCCAATCAAACACTTCCGTCTCTCCATTCAGCATTTCCCGCCTATAACGGTCCTCAACCCGTTCCCGAATTTTTTGATTGATACAAGAATTTCTCACCGTCCGTTGTAAATAACCGTAAATTGATTCCGAATAAGTGATTTTTTCCCGCATGGTCCAAAAACGCACAAATGCCTCCTGTACCAAATCCTCGGCCGCATCCGAATCCCGACAATATCCCAAGGCATAAGCGTATAGCATATCCACGTACGTCTTGAAAAAATATTCAAACGCCCGCCGATTCCCCTGCTGCATTTGCAAAAAGAATTTCGATTCGTTATCAAAATTGGTCATGTTACGCCGATTTACCTGGCAAATATAAGAATAATCAACAAAATCACACCTTAACCATTTCCTATTTTCAAATATTTATCTATATTTGCAATCGCAAATGGGGAATTAGCTCAGTTGGCTAGAGCGTTTGAATGGCATTCAAAAGGTCGTCGGTTCGATTCCGATATTCTCCACGAACACCACCTAAAGCATTGAAATTCAATGCTTTAAATTTTAAAGAGTGTTTTCGGTTTTTTCGGGGCTTTTTTTAGGTTTTGGAACGGCTTAAAAAAACAAGGAAAAATGGAAACAAAAATTGCGACAAAACCCAAATTAGTTGAATCCCCCAAAGGGTGGTATGTGTATTTTAGCGTGCGCGATCATCGCACGGGGAAGATGCGTCCTAAAAAAATAGAACGAGGTTTCAAGGAATGTAAAAACAAAAGTGAAAAATATGCTTTAGCCGATAAATTGATCAAGGAATATACCTTAAAACTCAAACAAGGATGGGTTCCTTGGCATGATCCGGAATCAATTTATGAAGATGAGATTAATTACCAGTTCGAAAATCAAAAATACAGTTCCAAAAGGAAGTCACGCAATACTATCCGACGGTTATTCTCGGATTTTCTAACCGAACGAAAGTTATCTCTCAAGAAAAAATCATACCAAACATATCAATCCAAGTTACGGATTTTTAATCAATTCTTGGAACGGAAAAAATATGTTGACTTCGACATAACCGCAATTGATAACAAAGTTATCATTGAATTTTTTACCGAATTAATTAAAACCCGAGAACTAGACCGCCGTTCAGTGAACAACTATAAAATAATCCTTTCCGCTTTTTTCAATCACTTGTTAGAACAAAAACTAATTTATAAAAGCCCTATATTTAACATTCCCAAGGCACACAAAATAAAAGATAACGCCCCACTTCCTATTTTACCTATTGATTTACAATCTCTCCTTTCTGAAATAAAAAGGAGAGATTCACAATTATATTTAGCCTGCTTGATGCAATACTACTGCGCTATTCGTCCCGGCAATGAATTACGTACTCTACAAATCAAACATCTAAACTTGTGGGCCGGAATCATCATGATTTCCGGTATCAACGGGAAAATGCGGGAACGCACAATAAATATTCCTGACCAATTTCTCAAAATATTAATCTCTGATTACAAGTTACAGAATTACGACAAAGAATATTTCATTTTTGGTAATGAACGTAAACCTGGAGAAAAACCTGTCGGGAATAATACCTTACGTGTACGATTCAACACCATAAGGGACGAACTAGGGCTAAACAAAGATTACAAATTTTATTCGATGAAACACACCGGGGCCGGATTTCTTTTAGATGTTCCTGGCATTACTATAAAAGACCTACAAGAACATCTCGGTCATACAAACATCAACAGTACTTATCATTACATAAAAAAATACCGGGGGATGACATCAGAGAAGATAAAACACAGTTTTCCTAATCCTTTCCCTAATGAAAAGGAATAATCTTCCTCCCCTATTCTTTAAAACAAAAATAGGGGTATCCTCTTTCAGAATACCCCACGCCAACGAGAAAGTAGTTGGCACTCGCTTTTCACTCACAGTCGCATCGCCGATATAACCTATAATTCAAAATTTCGAGCATGAAAAAACGTACCCGCTTAATCTCACTGCCCCCCACGGTGGAACGATCGGAACAGTTCAATTAAGACGGGTACGTACACGATATATATACGTACCACGTCTCCCCAAAGATACTCGATCGTTCCACCGTGGGAGTATCAATGGTTGTGTAGTACACGTTAATCCTTTTAAACTAGGTGAAATCTCCTTCACCTGGGACAAATGTATAAATAATTTTTAAAAGTAGTACAACACGTGGAAAAATACGTAAAAAGACTTGCTTTCAATCTTGAGCTTATCTTAATTTATTACTTGTATAGCATCATAAATTATTTTTGATGTTTGTGCTAGTTCTTCATTATATATCAAGAAAACAGAAAAAACACACGCTATACCCATGAATATAATGCAAACCATTGGAATTATATAAGCCAACATATAATTCGTTGATTTGTAATTCATTTTTTCATATTTTCGAGGTCCAAATCGCATTCTAATCATTGGAGATACATAATTTTGTGACATACTATCTAACCATTTCAAAATGCATTCTAAAAATTTGTAAGTTTTAATCAAGGTACGTCTCAGGCACAATAAAATGATAAATCCCCACAAGGAAAGAAAGAACATGATCCAACCTTTATAGTTTATATCATCACTTACATAAATTGCCACGATCACGCTAACAAATAAGGTAAAAAATAGCATGAAATAATTAAACCTCGAATAAAAAATATTTTCAACATGGGCTCTTTCGGTGTATAAAGTCCAACCACATGATTCATGTTGTATTTGTAGTTTTTTTTCTAGCTCGAATGGAATATCCTTTCGATGTTCTGGTTTGGAAATACCAGAATTGTCTGCAAAATTCTCACACATAACTTTTTTTATTGCAAAAATAGGAAAAACCAACACACTTGTGACTTTCTGGTCTAATTGTCTTGATCGTGAAAACGATCGTAAGTTAGAATTTAACCTAGCGTTTTTTTAACATATAGATTCCAACCATCAACACCACCACGATAATAGCGATAAAGCCGATAATCCACACCCAATACACCATCACCCCAGATCGTTCCTCCCCCTCGTCATGATCCACCACCTTCTCCGTGTTCTCCTGCCAGAAACTTGCAATTTTTGTCGTGTCCTGATTGTTTTCCTCTGTCTTCTTGCTTACCTCCATGTTCGTTTCAATCCGGACGTTTCCGGCCGAATCCCTCGTTTCAACCTGACGGTACTTGATGTCAAGAAATTCGAGTAAGCGAGCTTCCCGGTAGAGTTCAGCGTAAAGTTGTTCGGTAGATTTACTATTCTCTACCGAATCAATCCTACTAAATTCCTTTTTACTACCGCAAGAAAGTAACACGATCACGCAAAAGATAAACAATAGCTTATTCATGACTCCTGTTTTAATACAACCAAATCACTTCCTGATCATGCGTTTCTGAATCATCAGCATGAACAAACGTCTTTCCCACGCCGATCCGCTTGAATCCAGCTTTCAATAAAGCGTTCACGACAAGAAAACGATTCCGGGAAGTGTTACACCGGATGTCAATCGCTCGCCCTATCGTGTGTGCCCCGGTTCCGGATCGCCCCTTTGATCGGTCATGTTCCGGGGAACGATAAGCCGAGGTCAGCACGAATGGTATCCCCGCCACTTCCCGGGCTGTGTCCAACTTACTAATAGTTGTTTGTTTCATGTCCTGTAACGAACAAGAGGGAGAACAACGGTTAAACTCGTCCTCTTTAAAATACTTGCTTGTTATCATCCGTGACCTCCTTCAATTTTTCTAGTAATTGTTCCGCCGTTTTAGCGTCAGCGCATTGAATAATAGCTCGAATTGCATCCGGTAATTTCGCCACCTGGCTCTTCTTTGCCCTCTCGTTTTCCCAAACACTTCGGCCCTCGATTAACACGATTGCGGCCGTCACAAGCATCGAAACGTAAGGTAGACTGTACCAGGGGATGAAACTCCCTATCAAATCGAATATCAAGGCCATCACCTGTATACGCCAGTAGTCTCCCAGTTTAGCGAATGTTCTCCGGAGTCCCCCGGAATAAACCTTCTCGCCCCGGGCCTTGGCACTATTTACACCTGCCCACAAGTCAACACAAACGGCGATACACATTATCGCCCACATCGCTAAAATAACGTACACCCTCGTGAGAATAAGGGAAAAATCTCCCGTTGTCAAAAAATCAATAATCATTTTGTACTTCCTTTAAATTATTACTCCAAAATATTACAATATTGTATTATTTATATTACTTTCGTGTCGTTATCATCTTGATAACGATTATAACCAAGGCGAGGCGGGGCCGTGACGGTAACCCGCCTCATTCTTAATCATCGATTTTGATGACCTGTTTCAGGATCTTCCGCTCGATCAATCCCGGCTCAAACTCGATCGCCTTCACGGCCCGCTCGAACAACTCTTTTTCTCGCTCGTTGAACTCCACTTTTTCTCCCCTGTGAATAGCCTTGCATTTATCATCCAGCTCGACGTCACGGGTACTGTTGTATATCGTTTCGCCAAGGAATTGCTCGAAGTTCTTTTTCATTTTTTCCTTGAAAGTCTTCCGGAGATCGACCCCGCCCAACGTGACGAGATCGACCTTCTTTATATCAAATTCAAATTTCATGATTCCCGGCTCGCTTTTATGCTGTCAAAAAACTCCTTGATCTTGTTCTCTAGTTCCACGATAAAACTTGCCGGGAAAGAGGAATTACTAAGCCCCGAGAAAAGGCCAAATTCCAGGTTGTAGTCCCCACCCATGCTCATGTAAACATCCTGACCGTTAACCACGATATTAGTGGAGGCGTTGAACGTCACGCTCGCGGGCAAGCCACCTTCCTCGAACTCTGTTGATAGAGAAACGTTAATTCCTTGAACCTGTTCCTCGCTTCTTGCTAAAATAGAATAATTTATTACCATCATTACATTATTTATTAAATTAAGTGATATAGAAATCTCCAATTATCAATCCCATCCAGTTTTGCCCGTCAAAATAGAATAAACCACATTTTTGTCCCGGGATACGGGAAACAAAAGCTCCATCAGTGTTTTTAACGATAGTGACACTACTCGTCGTGTAATTTAATAGTTTAATCATCTGACCTTCAAATCCTGGCCTTATCGTTATTTTCATGTTGCTCTGCACCGCGAATAGAGCCCCGATTAAAAAATTACAATCTATCACGGCAGAGGACCCGGACAAGTTAAAACCTTGAGTTTTTCCCCCAAATCCCCCGTCCACGATTCTCACGTCTCCCACTTCAGCGTACAAGGCATAAGATTTTATCAAGTAACTACTATGCCGCGGGGATGCAGCGTATAACGCGCATTTTTCGCTACTCTTTAACGTTGGTGTTGTAGGACCGATATTGAAATAACCAAGCACGGGTTGCCCTCCCGTTCCCTCGCTGGGATGAGAACCCACGTACACGACGCGATCGCTTTTATTGAAAAAGAGCTGGGAACCAGATACCCCCATGCTACCGTCACTCACCGTTAACCAGTTCCCACTCGCGCCACCAACGGCCCCGATCTTGAAATTCCCGATCTGGGCCCCGGCAGATAATATCAAGTCTGTCCTTATCAGGCTCGTCTTTATGTACCCTCCCTCGATGATCGTCTCGTCCTTCATCGCCTGCAACACGGTATCCTTGTAGGCCAAACCTTTTAACGTTCCCTTGAACGTGTTAAACGTGGTCGTGTCCAGTTTCCCGTTTACCTTCGTTTGCGTTGAACTATCAAGCATGGCAAACGTGACCTTCCCCACGAGATCAATCTTGCTCGCGGATATTTTCACGGATTCTGGCGAGGCGTTAATTGCCGACACGACCCCGTTTTTCGACACTTTCAATTCTATGTTCGAGGCGTTAGTTTTTATAGACGCCTCGGCCGATGAAACCCGGTTTCCCAAGGCATCGAAATCGTTCTTTTTAGCGAAAATCGTGATCCCGCTCGCGAGACTGTTTATCCCGGCCTCGACCTTGGAATAGGCCGTGTTTACAATATCCTCGTAACCATCTACCGTTTGATCGAAACAGGACATGTAAGCGATGTACCACACTAACGGGGCCGACGAGGTTGGCGTTGGACTCCCCGTCACGTAAACATGACCGCCCGAGCTAAACGAACCGGAAGACCCGCAAGTTATTTTACGAAGATACGTCGTGTACTTACCCGTTCCTGCCGTGTCCGTTAACCACTTGTCTGAATAACCGCTCCCCATCGAGTTAGATGCCGTGTTAAGCTTGTAACCTACCGGTAATTTCGCGATGATCTTCTGGATAAACACGGCGTCGGGACGGGACTGGATAGACTGCACCACGCCACCGGAACCCGGGGATGCCGTGCCAGACGTTTTCACTTGTAAACAATAACCGGAATCCGATGGCACGTCTGACGTTTTGGCAATCCTGGTAACCGTCACGGTCCCGTTCCCGGAATTGTTATACACGCTCACGCCATTAACCCCGTTCTTGAAAGTCGGGTCTTTATAAATCATTTTCCCGGACAAAGACTCGCCATTCTCTCCCTTGTCTCCTTTATCCCCCTTCTCCCCGTTAGCTCCCATCTTGCCGATGGAATAGGACGTGCTGGTCGTGTTATCGGTGTAAGTGATGATCGTCCGGGTCCACAAGTATTGATTCGCCGACACGGAAGGGATAGCGGTTCCCCATGTTCCCGTGGGAACGGTGGTTCCGCTCGTGGACGCTTGATAGGTCACTGCCGTGGATTTTATCCCCTTCCCGGCAGCTCCCGTGGCACCGTTAGCACCCATCTTGCCGATGGAATAAGAAGTGCTTGTCGTCCCATCGGTGTAGGTGATGATCGTCCGGGTCCACAAGTATTGATTCGCGGACACGGAAGGGATCGTGGCACCCCATGTTCCAGTGGGGACGGTGGTACCGCTCGTGGAGGCCTGGTAGGTTACTACCGTGGATGATATTCCCTTCCCATCCGCCCCGGCTTTTCCCGTGGCTCCCGTCTTGGCTTTCGTGACCCCGAAAACTTTCTTTATCACGACGCTATCAACCTTGACCTCGAAAGTGCAAGTGGCAGAACTTTCCGACAAGCCCGTGCATTTCAAGCCGCTATCCCCGTCAAGAGCGAACGAGCCACCCGCGGAGACCAGGTTCTGCAAGGTGAAACTTGCCACGGAAACACCCTTGTACACGACAACCCTCGTGGTTGCCTTCTCGAGCTCCCCGGCCAGGGGATTCCCGCTAGCGTCACAGGACACGGTATGAGACTCGTTCGTCAATAAAACGGTGTACCCGGACGATCCGGCCTGCCCCGCCGCCCCGTCGGCCAACTTCGCCAGCGTGAACACGTCCGTGAAACCCTCGTCCCCGTTGCAAACACACCGGAACGATCTCACGTTAGTACCGGAAGGGAATAACACCGGGTCTCCCGGCATGACATCCAGCGTTTTTTTCGTGGCGCTTTCAATATTTACCCAGCCCGTCCCGTTTAAAAATTGCCACTGGTAGGATGTCGGCTCGATCTTCGGGGTTATCGCTGTCAACGTTATCGTTGCCGGGACCGGGGTACCCGTGAACCCGTAACCGTATTTAAACACCTGCGAGGAGGCGGTCACTTCAACGATACTACTCGCCAGGGCGAGAGCGTCATTAGCGACTTGCCGGGCGTCATTTATACCTGTCTCCACCTCGTTGAACTCTTCCAGTTCTTTCAGTCCCGTTGACCCGGACGTGATATGAACCTCACCCTTGATAACGGCTCCCTTCTTGCCACCATGTTTACCGAACCAGCTTCCCTCCTTGCCGGAAAGATCAAAGCTATCGATCCCGAAATAAGTGATCATCCCCACCTCCCCGTTAACGGCGGTAAGCATCAAGGCGTCTTGACGATCCGGGTTATCCCGGTTCCCGAGTTGTACCACTTCATCTCCAACGGCAGGAACCCCGTCACCATCCTTGTCCTCCCGGGAAAGGTCGATATAATCATTCCCCGTGGCGATAACGAGGCCCCAGAAGTATTTCTGGTCTCCCCCGTCGTGATTCTGGACACGTCCCTGGTCATTGGTCACGAAATAGTTCGGGATACGTCCCCCGTCGTTATTAAAGAACAAACGGTAAAAAGTGTCGTGAACTTCCACCCGGGTAATCTTGAAACCTCCTCCCGGGGTTAACATGCTCTGACCGAGCTGGAACCTCATGCGCTGGACCATCATTTCAAGGACGAACATGATTTTCCGGACAAGAAGTTTATCCGTCTGGAACTCGTCATCGTTCACCATCCCGACCCCGGCACCGAGAGGACCCGCCTTGAAACTAGCACTTTTAAAAGAACGGAATTGAACGTCCGAATCCCGCTTGACTGCTTGATCCAGATAATCATCGAAAGCATTACCATCCCACAAGGTAGAATCATCCGCAAACTTCGCTCTAATATATTTATCCAAAAATTTCAGATACAACCCATCCCTCACTAACTCTGTTTTTTTCCAGTACGATGACAGATCAATCTTATCAATCGCCCCCTCTGAAACCGCTTGAGTAATTGCAGCGATCGAAATCCGCCGCCAAGCGTTTTCAAACGCATACTGAACCGGAAGCATCAAATCATCCGCAACTACCGCGATCGGGAACTCAGCCAATCGCGGGGCGAGAAAAGGGATAGAGTCCACCTCCGGGAACTCTAATAAAAGAGGTAAATCATCCCTGTTACGAGTAACAACATCATATTTTGTTTGTTTCGAATAAAAAAATTCAAACGTGAAATCGTTCAACGAGTTTTTTGTAAAACCATTCTCCGACTCACGCAAATATATCCGCCTCAAAGCCCCGGAAACATGATAACGTTGTTTTGACACGAAAAAGCCTCGTAACCATCTAGCATAATCAATTGAAGGAATGAAACCCGTATTTTGCTCGCAAGAAAAATTCAAATCAATATCGCTATCAGTTGACTCCTCCAATACCGTCGTTACTGTTCCTTCTGTCTGAATCTTCTCCGTGAAGTCTCCGGAAAAAACGACCGAATCAATCCCACCTAAAGTATTTTCAAACAAGTACACGTTCGCCGCCGAATTTGAAGTACTCAGTATATAACGCTGCACGTAGGTCAACCTCTGTCCAGACTCATTTTCAATCCAAACATCATAACATCCGACTGCCCGTTCAAATTTACTTGATATTTTCAAGTAAGAAACATCTACCGTGTATAGATTCCCCGCCTCCAAAGCTAACAACGTTTCATTCGCTGATCCATCAGCAAAATAAACAGTCATTTTTACGGAACCTGTTACCACCGCATAATACGACAGGTATTCTGGCTGATGCATCACGATTCTTTTCTCCTGAGGCTGCAATGTCAACCATTGTGTTTTTAAGAACACGGCGGAACTCTCTGCCACGTTTGATATTCCCCCTTTCACCACGGTAAACTCTATCACGGAATCCTCGATCTCGGCCTTGAATTTTTTTACCGCTAAAGATTGAATAATATAATCTGAATCAGCCCGTGGAATCGATATTGATAAAAAACAATCCACAATATCTTTCATCGATACTCGCACCTCACCCCCTTCCGCCACGTAAACTTCATCCACGATTACCATTCCATCCACGCTCAATTTAAACACGAGAGACTTCGCAACATCTTCTATCACGAAATCATTCACGTTCCCGGCAAAACTTAAAATATCAGGTTGTTGAATTATTTTCATCGCTTTAATTTTACCTCTAAGCTACTCAACACCCCGATTTTATAAAGGACAATTTAAAGAGGATAACACCGTACTAAATGCGAAACAATCGAGTTCCCATTCAACACTATTTCCTGTTCGTAACACATATATCTCCTATTCCGGATGACCAGAACACATGAAAAAAAATCTTGCAAGTTGTCTAAATTTTTAATATCAGGACAAACGTAAAATTCGTGATGTTGTTCCGCCCCGATTAATAACAACGCTCGTTCTTTCACGTACTCGCTTAGGCCGTCATCAACCCCATTCCACAATAGCGAGAATGTTCCATTCCCATCGGACTCGGCGATAGGGCTTGCCACGGGATAATAAAACTCGTAAGACCTTCCCGATCCATCCACTGGTACCGACTTGATCATACCCCGGTAAATAGAAAATCGCAATTCTTTTGAAACCTGCTCCACACGTTCATACCCATCCCCAAACTCCTCTTGAAATGCCGCAAAACGATATTCATACTTGTAATCAGGTTTAACATTCGGCCTCACGAATGTCTTCACGTCCGATGCAACCCCCACGATCGTTGAAATACATTCCACCGTTTCCGCATCTTCTTCCTCTCCAAAAACATAACTTAGGAAATATTCGAGCGACTTCACCAATTCGTCATTACTACTCGCATCCTTGTAAATAATTCCCGTTACTCTATCTTCATCTGAAAGGAAGTGTTTAGCCACACCGTCCAACACCTTCACCTCTTTTTCCAACGAAAGATTTAACCGACGAATATCTACATTCTTCGCGGTTTCATCCACGATAAAATTATACCCGAATTTATTCTCAATCTCACGTAAGAAATCATAAACAGAAATACGTGGTAAATGTTCCCCGTATCGATATTTATCCGCGACCTCCGATCCCCGGTTCACGTCTATCGGGTTCCTTCGACAGATAATCAACAAATCTTTCAAATTTTCATCACTGGAAAATTCATCCACTCCTATCGTGTATCCCATACCCTCCAAAACCCTTTTTACAACCACTGTCACCCTCAAAAAAGGAGTAAAATAGATCGGCTTTATCTGGTAACTCGAACTAAAATATTCCTCTCCCGGTTCCAAGTAATTATAAAAATCCACTTCCGTATCCAACGAATTCTTTATATATGAATCTCGAACAGGGCAAACCACGTAATCCATCCGTTCTTTCAAACTCTTGTAAAATTGTTCCAATGTATTCGTTCTATTACCCGGACTGTACGTGAATTGCCCCCAACATGACTCATCCAGCATCCTATCCCTCGCTTTCCCCCAAAAAGAGTTTTTCTCTGTTGAAATGTAAAACTCCACGTTGCCATCCCCGACATCTGTCAACACGCATTGCCCGTTCAATAACTGATACGGACCAAAACTCACTCCTGCTTGTAACTTTTCCGTCATATCCATGTGAGTACGATCCACGAACCCGAAAACCTGTCTATTCGATGCCAAATTAACTTCCATCGGGTATGTCGCATCTTCACGATCTCCATCCAGTAAGTTATTTTTCAAATTAATCGCCAGTTCAAAACCTTCCGGCAACCGTACCGCCTTTGAATTAATTTTTACTTGCAAGCTCATCCTCTTCCAGTTTTAGTGCCTCGTTCATAATCCTGTGCCTTTTTTATCTTCTTAACTAAACCGTTATTCCCGTACATCGGGATCGAGAACTCCATGTTCATCAACCGATTCATCATCTCGATATTCTTCTCCAATAATCGGTTCATCGCCGGATCACTGCCTCCCACATCAAAAGTACCCGATGAAATCATAGAACTATCTGTCGGGTACCGTCCCCCGGCAAACTGGGGAACTCGTCCCCGTGATATATCAATAATGCTCCTGTACACCCGTGGATAATTCAATATTAATTTCCGGGTCGTGTTTCCATCAACCACCATTTCCGGCTCCTTCTCCGAGAACAAGCCTAACGTCGGTTGATCATATACCCCGGTTTGGATACGATTCCCCACGTAATTAGCTTCATATCTTCGTCCATCATCCTCCCCGATCACTGGATACTTCCCCGTCGCGTACTGCGCCGCCTTAATCGTTGCAATCTGCACGACACCCATAGCGGCGGCCAAGGCCGCCAGAATCGGGCCAAGGATCGGCCCCAACTCCCAAGCTTTCGCCACGGCCACGGCCGTACTTACCGTTGTCGAGAATATTGCCTGCGTTCTCTCCCTCTCACGTTGCTCTTTCTCCAACTTCTCTTTTTTTGCATCTAAATCCGCATCCAACTGCGATACCCGAGCGTTATATTGTTCCTGTGAAATCTGTCCGGAATCCAGTTGTTTATCCAACTCGGCTTTCTCTTTCTTCGTTTTTTGCTCGTATTGTTTAAGTTCCTTTTGCGTCTGCGCAGCTCGTAATTTCATGTAGGCAGACCAGGCATTTCCCAACGCTCCCACGGCAAATTCTATTTCCTCGATTCCCGCTTTCCCCTGTCTCAAATTATTGAAGAACTCTTCCCATTTCGAAGCGTTCATACCTAGAACATCAAAATCCGTCTGTTTCTTCTTATCCAGTTCCTCCCGTGATATTTTCAATTTCGAGAGAGACAAACCAACCTCGGCCAATCGTTTCTTCAACTCATTTTTCTGTTGCTCGGTCAACACCATTTCCCCCGAATCTCCCTCTTTCCCCTCGATCTCTCCAAATATCTCCCCGAGTAAAGCCATCATTTCCCCCGCATGAGTTTCCGACAACGCTAATTCTTGACGTTGATGCTCCTTTAAAAGTTCCTGACGTTGAAATAATGACCCGGAAAAACCTTCCAATTCTGCACTTTGAACCATTTGCAACTCCATGACCTCCATACTCTGCCCCAGTTGAAGGTTCTTGATCCGTTCATCTATTCCCTTCATGTACTCCTCCGTTTGTTTTTTCCGGGCATCCTTCAAAATTTTATCCTTGTTAGACTCATGCTCTCGTTCCAAGATTTCCAACGCCTGCAATTGTTTTTCCGTCAAATCTTCCCGTTTTTTCCCGAACAACCCAGCCTCCTCCAACCTTTTCCGATAAGCGTTTTCCTCTTTCAACACCGGATCACTTTTAGCCTCGATGATCGTATCCACTCGTTCCTCTTTCCTTCTAGCTTTCTCGGCTATCTCCAATTTTTTATCGGCTATCTTCTGTCTTAACTCAACTCGCTTCTCCTCGTTCATATCCTCGTTTTTCAAACGATATTCAAGATGAGCCAATTCCAACGCGTCAAGTTTATTTTCATATTCTTCTTGCGTGATCAACCTTTGAGCATATCTATCTTTTAAAGCGATCATCTGATTTTCAATAGAACTCGTATTACCACCCTTTGGCGAAACGTAATCAATAACCTCCATATCACTTTCAAGCCCTAAAGGATCGACATTATTTTTACGACCCCCAACATTTGCAAGTAACTCGTTCACGGAATCAATTTCCCTTTGCAAAGTTGTTTTTCCAGCACGAATAGCATTTATCGCTTCTTGAACCGGGTTTGTCTTATATATATGTGATGTAAACTTATCCATGAACAACACGTGTTCTGTCGTGAACGTTTCATCTATCAATTGTTGCAAATCTTCCGGGATCGTTCCCCCTTCCTGCATCGCGGCCTTAATCTGTTCGAAATATCTCGCAGCCTCTCGTGGATCAAAAGTCTTTTGCAATGCCTCCCGGATTTTTTCTAGGTTCTCAACTTCTACCTCCACGTAAGCCTCCGTTGCTTTCGTGGTTGCGGTATCAATTGCCCTATCCCTCGCCGCCTGTTTAGCGGCCGTTGATATAGCCTCGTAAGCCCCTTTCACGTCATCCAACGCTTGAATCTCTGCACTCAATCCATTCAAATACTGCCCGTACTTGCTCAATATCTCATCCTTCACCTTCTGATACTCGCTCGTACCCTTCGTTAGCGCATCCAGCTTTCCAAACAACCTATCAATAGCCATTTGCTCCATCGTCGACTCCCGAGCAAATTCACGTTGCGCCTCTTGTACTCGTTTCAACGAACGACGAATCCCCCCGGTCGTTTCATCAATAATTTGATAAGCCTTGTAAAAAGCGGTATCTAAACTCAATATTGATAACGTGATTATTCCGACAGGATTCGTTACCAAAGAAAGCAAAAACGCCTTCATCGCCACCGTGGCCTTTTTCACCGCCCCCACAAATACCACCTTTGCCGCCGTCATAACTTTCACCCCGTTCGCCTCAGCCATTCCCAAAGCGATTGCCTTCGTGATTAACGCCTCTTCAATCTTCCGCCAGGCAATAACACTCTTTTGTACCGCCCAATAGGTACCGAGAACCCCCGTCAACCATAATAATTTTCCTCCATGTTTCGTGATCAAATCAACCAACACTTCTAAGGTACTCACGGTCAACTTTATCAAACTCATACCGTGAGTCATCAAGGGATATAACTTTTCTCCCAGTTGCTTGATCCTCTCGTCCAAATCCTTTTTAGCTTTCGCCCTTTGTGCCGCCAGGTTACTATTTTTAACCTCGAACTCGTTTGTCAAAGAAATACCCTCGTCAAAAGCCTCGTTCGCCAATCTTTGTTGCGCACGCAAAACCTCTGTATTATTAGCCAAAACCCCCAACACGCCAACAGCCCGTTTCCCTTCCATCCCCATATCTCCCATACTGGCGATCATTTTTTCAATCTCTCCCTCGTTACCCCTCAACCCCTCCATGACACGCAAAAAGGCCTCATTCGCATCTCTATGTAACAACCCGGAAAACTCCTTTATTTCCATTCCCGCAATTTTCGCGTACGTTCCTGTTTTCTTAAACATTTGCGTCATCACCTGCGAATAAACGGTACTAGACACCTCCGAGGTCTGACCGAATTTATCTAATGTTGCCGCCAATCCCATCACGGCCGGAACCTGTACGTTCGTGATAGGAGCAATTCCCGCCACCCGTTTCGTGAATTCAACAATATATCCCTCGTTGGCCGTACTAGCCATCCCCAACTCGTTAATAACGGAACCAACTTTCAACATTCCCGCCTCTATCCCGAACTGATCATTCACCTTGAAAATATCCACGATCTTCCCCACTTGCCGGATCGCTTCCTCGGTGTCCCCTCCCAAATCTTCCTTCAGTGCCACGTTGATCTTATCTGCCGCCCGAACAAAACCCAGAATATTATCCCTTCCCTCTATACCTAATTTTCCACCGATTCGGGCTAACCCCATTAATTCATCCTGTGCCGAACGTGTGTCATACTTCTTTAATTCCTCGTTCAACTCGATCACCTCCTCTTTCGCCAAATTCGTTGTTTTCTGCACATCAGCGATAACGTCCGTAAATTCAACATACTTGTTTATCGCCGATTTGATCCCGAAGATAATTCCGGTAAACGAAGCCATTCCAGACACCACCAGATTCCAATACTTATTCACCCCATCAGCGACACGACACAAAAAACCGTGAGTCGCTTGGGCTTGGGCACTCAGTTCACTATGTCTTTTTCGCAGTGAAACCAAAGTTTTTTGATATTCCTTCCACTTGGGATCATTCGGGTCTGTCCTCCGGAACAAAGCCCCGGTTTTCGTTATCTCCCGGTTCAATTCCTCGATCGAAAGAGTTGTTATATCCAAATTCTTACGTAACTTCTCTACCTTCCCGCTATTTGCCTCTAATTCTACCTTGTTCCTTTTCAGTGTTGCGGTATCCTCCTCGCGTCTTTTAATCAATTTCGTGTTTTCCGCTTCCAGCCTCTTCAAACTCTTTTCCAAATTTTCCACGGCTAACACGGACTTTCTCCCGGCCTCTCCACTTCTACGAATAATCTCTTCCTGCTTTCGAATATCCTCAAGTAATCGTTGCCCATACTTGGATTCTTTTCCCGCTTGATCTAATTTTTTATAGGTAGCATACATGGCCGTTATGCTGGAACGAGCCGAAGCAGACGTGTTCTCCTGCCTTTCCACGTTTTCGCTCTCCTTCTCCAACGTCTTCGTGTATTTCGCCACCTGTTTTTCGTTTCGCTCGATCTGCTTCCCGTATTTATCAATGGATTTTTCCAGTTTATCATTCTCAGCCCTCAGATCACGAACCTTCTCTTCCAACTCGAAAAGTTCATTTTTCGCCTCGTTCCCATTAATCTTAATGTTCAGGCGCATATCCTCGTCAACAATCTTTTTACCCATTATTCTGCCTTTAGTTCTGCCCTAATTTTATCTCTCACACTCTCCGTAAAACCGACGCTTAACTGTTTAGCGATCGCCAAGAAATGCCCATAAACAAACCGATTATGAATTTTATATCCAGTCCTTCGGCGAGTTCTACCATTCTTCATTTGAATCACTCGTTTCATATCTAGGAAACGTTCATAATCCATGTGTCTAAATACCAACTCTCCACTCAAATCATCACCTCCCGACACGGAAACAGAACGTGCCTTTTCCAATCTCCCGGATCGGAAACGAGCTTTCACGTAAAGCGCACGTCCTTGATTTTTCAACAGCCTATTACCTTGATGTTGAAGAACCTTCTCGACAAATTTTTGTTCTACAATCCTATCCATGAAAGCAAGTTACAAGAGAAACACCCGTAACTAAAGGACAAAAAAAGCGGGGATCACTCCCCGCTCATGCAAATTCTAATTATTATTTTCACTTAAACCAGCGCGATCAACAACCCCACCATCCCCAACACGATCAACCACCACCACATCCTCATTAACACCTGCACGAGTCCCCCCTTCAGCAACAACACGGTCAACAACACCAACACAATTCCCCCCAACTCCAACCACCACGCTACCGCACCAATCACTCCCAACACGATCACCCCGCACACGATCTCGAATCGCCGCTCCATCTTTTCCTCGTCCACCTCTCCACCCCGGCCGGAACGTACAGCCATCACCACCGCAAAAACCAAGGATGCAATCGCCGCCACCATCAGCACGATAGATAATACACCTTCCATAACCTCTCCGTTTTAATATTGTTGCCGCTAATATACAACTATTCCTCCACCTTTTCCACCCGAAGCGGAACAATCCCCATCTCTTCAAATATCTCATCAATCAATTTATCCAGTTCCTCCCTGGTCAACCCGATAAATTTATACGTCACCAAGTAATCATTCATGACTCGCCCCCCCTTCTCTCCATCCATTCTTTCTCCTCCATCGCTCGCTCGATCAACTCTCGCAACACCGCCAACTCACCGATACTAAACTCTTCGCAAGTCAAATTCCCGTCTATCTCGATCTCGTAATACTCCCTGTTATCGTCCGCTTCTATTCCTAGCGTCTTGTAACATCCCAAACAAATATCTCGATTTTTACCCATGACGAACCTCCATTTCTATCAACGTGGCATGAATACCGTTTAAGCCATAATACGATTCAATTAGCCAATTATCACACGAGGCAACTTCGTTATCCAGAATCTCGCTCTCGCTTGTCGTTTTACCCTTCTCGAAATGATTTTTCAATTCCAACCGTATCCGTGCGATCCGACGCATAAGGTTCTCCACAAATTGTTTGTCCATTTGAATCTCGTTTGACAAACTTGCGACTTTAGAAGTCTTAATTTTCTTACTCATAATTCTTGATTTTTGAACATTCTAGGCACGAAAAACGGCGTGTCCTTCCCGTTGTTCAAACTCTCAAGAAGGGTCCTATATGCCATTATAGCATATAGACGGGGGTACACGCCTATATCTCAATATTCACTTTTCTGATAGATATAAAAAATCCGCTCCACGGATTGAGGGCGGTCTATCTCCCACCTTCTTGAATAGTTTGAACGTTACAAAGATGGAAACAATTTTTGATAAAACAAAAAATGGAGTCAAAAACTCCATTTATAAATATTCTCGAACACTTTCTTTTATTCCTAACATAGTAAGCAAGTTATTCTCAGACAAATAATTAATCTTTCATTTCTCGACTCCTTCTATAACCTTATAATCAGGGTCTAGGTGCTTTTACGGTTTTTCAAGTGATTTATCTTTTTTCGCAGTCCCTTTGAACCGGAAGCAAAAAGCCGTATACGACCGCCCGAACCACAAATCGAACAAGTCGTCTTCTGTAGCAGACAAATAAGGTTGTGGTCTTATCATTGCCAAAACAGATTCAATCAAACAAACTTCAATAACAACACTTTTTATTATACATATTCGATAACTGAAATTCGACATCGAACCTTATTGTTTTTCCTTTAATGGAGTTGCGGGGTTAGTAATAGGATAAGATGTATGAGTTAGAGTTCCACTCTTATGAGTCGAATAGACATTGCAATGATTACTGAGGCAATAAACAATTCCTTTGCTGGGATGTTTACGAGAGCCTTTTGCGGAAATAATCGCACAGCATGGAGCCAATTTATCAATCAACAACGAGTTCAGATTATGTTTACTTCCATGATGTGGAACTTTTATC
>ENA-UEPG01000417-UEPG01000417.1-human-gut-metagenome-genome-assembly--contig:-NODE-417-length-43490-cov-3.441089_pt1 | contig 43490 bp, 36 predicted proteins | sample MGYA00242893_ERZ507902 | MGnify/ENA primary metagenome ERZ507902 (study PRJEB26167, sample SAMN06115491) | human gut metagenome | host: Homo sapiens | place: China:Gansu | collected 2015-04-23 | study...
CAAAGTTGATGGGCGCGCTGGTCTGGATAACCTGAAGTTCCACACCATCCACCGGCACTGTGCGGTTGAGGGCAGAGACGATCCCCTGAGTGATAGAGGTGCGGTAGCCCAGAGGATCCCCGATGGCCACCACCATCTCACCGCAGCGCAGCCGGTCCGAGTCACCAAATTCTGCCGGCGTCAGGCCACTGGCCTCCACCTTCAGCACAGCCAGGTCCTCCCCGGCGTCCGCCCCCACCAATCGGGCCTCCATCACCCGCCCGTCGGACAGGAGCACCGACATCCGCAGGCTGTCTGCCACCACATGGGCATTGGTGAGAATGTATCCGTCCGCGCTCATCACCACACCAGTCCCGGTGCTGTACTCCCCCTCCCCATCGGCTTGGATCGAGACGACGGAGGGGACGCACTTTTCATAGATCTCCACCGCGTCCATAACCTCCCCCTCCCGCTGGGAGATCTGCACCTGGACGCCGGTCCCCGTCTCCGCCCGCTCCAGAGCGGCAAAGGGGTCCCGCTCCTCCTGTTCGGACAGATGCGGGGTCAGAGGCTCATCATCCCAGGGGAGCAGCCAGCGCACCGCCACCGTTCCCAGGGACAGGCCCACCACCAGCAGGAACAAAGCCAAAAATGGCAGCAGGGTGCGGCGGCGGCGCCGGACCCTGAGGACCGGCGGGCGCCGGGCTGGGACCACCACCGGCGGCGGGGTTGGGAAGGAGGGGGATGGCTGCTCCCAGGGGCCTCCCCTCCAGAGGTCGTTCGGCTGTTCCTTCATAACGGCACTTCCCATCTCTCCGGTCTCAGCCGGCCGTCACGCCAGCGTCAGGGTGAAGGTGAACTGAGTCACCCCATCCTCGCTGGTGGCGGTGATATTTTCCTTCAAATTGCCCAAAATGGTTTTGACGATATATAGGCCCAGGCCCACACCCTCCCGGTACACGCTGCGGGAGTAATCCGCCTTGTGGAAGCGTTCAAAGAGGAGTGGCAGCTCGTCCGGCGGGATGGTTGCCCCCAGATTGCGTACGGTGACAAGGGCCTTTCCGTCCTTTTTTGTGATCTGGACTGTGATGTCCGTCCCTTGGGCAGCAAACTTCGCCGCATTGTCCAGCAGGTTATAGCACACCTGGGTCACCGCGTCCGGGTCGCCCCACACCATGATCGGATCCTCCGGGAACTGAGCGTCCACATCCAGGCCCCGGCCGGTGATCCTCCCCTCCAGGCTGACCAGCACCCGGGACATGACCTCTATGATGTCAAACTGCTCCTGAGCGGTGACCGTCTCCGTCAGGGCGTTGAGCCTGGATAGGTCCAGCATCCTCCGGACCAGGCGGGACAGCCGCCGGGTCTCGGACACCACCACATTCAGCGCCTCCCCCTCCTTCTCCGGCGGGATCGTGCCATCCAGGATGCCCTCGGCAAAGCCGGCGATGGTGGTCATGGGGGTCTTAAGCTCGTGAGAGACGTTGGCGATGAAATCAGCCCGCTGGCTCTCCACCTTCTCCAGGGAGTTGGCCATGAAGTTGAACGCCTCCGCAAGCTCCCCGATCTCGTCGCAGCGGTCCTTATAGCTGTTGACCCGCACGTCAAACTCACCCCGCCCGAACTTCCGGGCGGCCTCCGCCATCTCGGTGAGGGGGCGGGTCTGGTGGGCCGAAGTGATGGAGCTGGCGATCACCGCGATGAGCAGCACCACCACCGCTGCAAAGAAGAAGATGGTGGCCGTGGCCCGCCACATCTCTGAAAGGCCGCTGGTGTCCCCCGACACCAGGACCAGCCCCAGGTTGGCGGCCAGCGTGGGGGTCAGCTTGGTCTGCACCGGCAGTCCCGCGATATAGCGGTTGGCCCCATAGACCCCCCCCAGATTGGTGATGCCGTTGTAGTGCCCCTGCTGGAGGATCTGCTGGACTACCCGGTCCGGGATCTGCTTGTGGTAGAGGTCGCTGTCCGTGGCGTACAGGATCTCCCCCTGGGTGTTGGTAACGATCACCGAGGCCTCTGAGACCGCGGAAACCGTCTCCATGGTGCTCTGGTACAAAGTCCATTTGATCCCGTCCAGCAGGCTGAGGCTGTCCACATTTTGCAAATAGTCGCTGGTGGCCGCGGCGATATAGCCCGCGTTCCGCTCCAGCCGGTCCCGGGTCTCTGAGATGATGTACCGGTAGGACAGCAGCATGAACGCGGTGGACAACAGGGTAAAGGACAGGGCGACGATGCCCACCATCATGGTCAATTCCCGCTTGTACAGGCTTTTCAAGGGAATCCCCCCTCTTTTTCTCAGCCGGCCCCGTTGGCGGGGGCCACCTCAAATTTATAGCCCACGCCCCACACGGTCTTGAGCCGCCACTGGTCGCTGACCCCCTCCAGCTTCTCCCGCAGGCGCTTGATGTGGACGTCCACCGTCCGGGAGTCGCCGAAGTAGTCGAAGCCCCACACCTCGTCCAGCAGCTGGTTCCGGGTAAACACCCGGTTGGGCGCAGAGGCCAGATGATAGAGCAGCTCCAGCTCCTTAGGGGGCGTATCCACCCGCTTGCCGTCCACCAGCAGCTCATAGGAGTCCAAGTTGATGACCAGCTTATCAAAGGACAGCTTCTGATCTCCCTGCTCCTCCTCCTGGCCGGTGCGGCGGAGCACCGCGTGGATGCGGGCCAGGACCTCCTTCATCTCGAAGGGCTTGACAATGTAGTCGTCCGCGCCCCCCTCCAGGCCGGTCACCTTGTCCTCGGTCTCCCCCTTGGCGGTGAGCATGATGACCGGGGCCGCAGACTCCTCCCGGATCTTTTTCAGCACGGTCCAGCCATCCATAATGGGCAGCATGATGTCCAGCAGCACCAGGTTCGGCTGGAAGGAGCGGAAATACTCCACACCCTTTCCGCCGTCCTTGGCTACTTTGGTTTCAAACCCCTCCTTCTCCAGATAGAGATGGAGCAGCTCTGCGATATTACTGTCATCCTCTACAATAAGCACCTTCTGGGACATGGTGAAACCCTCCATTTTTTCATTGGTGGCCCGGGCGGGCGCATTCTGCCCCTCCCACCCGGATCTTCTCCTCTATTATAGACGGGATCCCCGCGTTTGGGGTGAATAATTTGTAAATATCCCCCGTCAGACGTCCTCCCGCCGCTCCACATAGGAGTGGTCCACCTGGATCACCGCGGAATACTTCTCCGACAGGGCCTCCACCGCCTGCCGCAGCTCCCGGGTCACCTGGGCGTCGGTCAGGCGGAAGCCGTAGGGTACCATCACATCAAACAGCACGTTGGTGTGGTATGGGCCGGCGGTGATCCGCAGGTCGTGGATAGACAGGGCTGGATCCAGCGCCTTGGCCGCCGCCTCCACCTGCTCCCGCAGGGCGTTGGTGCGCTCATCATTGACCACTGGGTCGGTGTGGATCACCGTCTCAATGTGGTGCTTGGCCTTTAGCTCCCGCTCGATGTGGTCGATGATGTCGTGCATCTCCAGCAGATCGGTGTCCGCCGGGACCTCCGCGTGGAAGGACATCATGGCCCGGCCGGGTCCGTAGTCGTGATAAACCAGGTCGTGGATGCCCAGGATGTTGGGGTGGGACAGCACCAGCTTGTCGATGTCTGCCGCCAGCTCCGGATCCATGGCCCGGCCCAGCAGGGGGTCCAGCGTGTCCTTAGCGGCCTCCCAGCCCGTCTTAAGGATAAACGCGGCCACCAGCAGGCCGGCCAGGCCGTCCACCTGAAGGTCCAGAAAGTGGTCCACCAGGGCGGCGGCCAGCACCACGGCGGTGGCTACCGCGTCGGAGAGGGAATCGGCCGCCGTGGCCTTCATTGCCTGGGAGGAGATGGCCTCCCCCAGGACGCGGTTAAAGCGGAACATCCAAATTTTCATCCCGATGGACACCGCCAGGATGGCAATGGCCAGCCAGGAGAAGGACAGCTCCTCCGGGTGGAGCAGCTTTTCCAGGGAGCTCTTCCCCAGCTCAAAGCCCATCAGCAGGATTGCCATGGCCACCAGCAGGCCGCTGAGGTACTCGATCCGCCCGTGTCCGAAGGGGTGCTCCTCATCCGCCGCCTGCCCGGCCAGCCGGAAGCCGATCAGCGTGATCACCGACGAGGCGGCGTCCGACAGGTTGTTCAGCCCGTCCGCCACCACGGCGATGGAGCCGGTGAGCAGCCCTGCCCCCAGCTTTCCCAGACACAGCAGGGTATTCAGCAGGATGCCCACGCCTCCCGCCAGTGTTCCGCACCGCTGCCGGACCTCCGGAGCGGTGGGGTCCGCTCCGCCCAGACAGCGCCGGGTCAATGCCTTAATCAATGCAAAATGCCTCCTTGCTCCGCTGGAGCCAACAGGCCCCGGCAGATCTATGCCTTTTATCAATATATTATCTCACGCCGCCCGTTGTTCCGTCAAGACGGAAGGCAGGGCAGTTCTATGCCCTCTCTGGATCAGTCCTGTATGTTTTAGAGAGAAAAGCAGCGGTTTTGCGTGAAACTGTTTACAAACTGTTCATACCACCGTCACGATTTTGCCTTAATTATGGGGTAGGATATGAATGTAAACACGAAGTCTTAAAATTTCTCCCATTTCTCCCTCTCCTTTTACAACACACACAGGCAAGAGGCCCCGGCGGATCGCCGGGGCCTCTTGCCGTCTTGTCATATCCCAGCTGGGGCGGCGCCGGTCTACGGCGCCGCCCCAGCTCCGGGCTGTGGGAACTGCTCATAGGGCTGAGCCGCTGGGATGGTCACCCCTGTGCCGGGGAGGGCCAGGTCGCCGCCGTCCGCCCCGCAGAACCAGACGTCCACCTGGTCTGGGTCCCCCAGCTCCGGGTCCACCGCCCAGCACTGGAGGGTTTTCTTCAGGCTGTCCAGAATCGTCTGGTCCAGCTGGAGGGCGTCATAAACACGGAACTCCTCCCTCTGTTCCTCCGGAGGGCCGACAAACAGGGCGGAGGTATCCGCGAAGGAGACCGTGATCCCGCCCTTTCCGGAAAAGATCGGCTCTGCCAGATCCAGGCTCCAGCCGGTGAGGCTGGCCATGGCGGACACCACCTCCTCCGGCGGGATCTGTCCATTCTCATCCAACTCGCCGGTGTACTCCACCGGATACTCCGCAAACTGGTTCCCGACGCCGATATACAGCACCGCACAGGACCGCTCCATGGAGCAGGCTGAGCCGTCTCCACTCTGCAACGCCTGTGAGCCGGAGAGCGCGCCCTCGCCTCCCGCAGTCTCCTCCATGGAAAACGGACCGCCGCAGGCGAACAGGGCCACAGTCAGCAGGCCCGCCATCAGGATCGCCTTTTGTCCCATATCCTGCTCCTCCCTCCTTCTGCTTCGGAGCGCACGGCTGGGCCGCTCCGCTCCATTTCTGTGGGCTCCATTATACGGTGCGGTCCGTCCACCCGTCAAGCAGAATGAAAGAATATTCATCTTATCAATCGTTTGTGCAAATTGACAGTCCAAACCACCTCCACACACTTCCTGTCGGTTCCCGTCGGCTTGTCCACCACACTTTTTTCATTATGACAGGGCCTAAATCCCCATATAGAAGGGGGTTTTTCATCACCAATTATCTTTTTCCACATCCCAGCGCAAAAGTCACTTGACTTTTTCGTTGAAATTGCTATAATATCTATTATCAAGTGAATTGCTGCTTTAGCTGTCTGAGGGGTCCTTTCCGTCCCGTCACCACAGATAAAATCCAGCCAAAATAAGGGTACGTCTTTACGTGCTTCTTGTTTTTGCTGGTTTTTTTGTATGCAAAACCAACTGGAAGGAGGACAGAGCGCAGCGCCCCAAGTTCAAGGAGAGAGAGGTGTGTCAAAACTGGGAAGCTCCGCTTCCCACTGTCCCCCGGGTCGTGTGCTGGGAGACAGATCCCCAATCACTAGAAACAGGGAGGAAACAAAACTATGTTTACCATCACAAACGGCTTTACTTACATCGCATTTCTGATGTTCCTGGCCGGCGGTCTGCTGGCTCTGGAGAAGTACACCAAGTGGAAGGTCTTTAATGTGGTCCCCCCCCTGGTGTGGATCTATGTGCTGAACATGATCTTCTGCACCATGGGCCTGTACGCCTCGGACGCCTGCTCCGCGGTCTACTCCGCCTTGAAGAACAACCTGCTGTACGCCATGATTTTCGTCATGCTGCTGCGGTGCGACTTCCGCAAGCTGGCCAAGCTGGGCGGCCGGATGATCGCCATCTTCCTGGGCTGCTCCCTGACCCTTGGCCTTGGCTTCCTGGTGTTCTATCCTGTCTTTATGGGCCCCCTGGGCGGCGGTGAGAAGACCTGGGCCGCCGTGGCCGCTCTGTACGCCTCCTGGGTCGGCGGCTCCGCCAACATGGCCGCTATGCAGGATGCCCTGCCCGTGGACAGCGGCGCTTACAGCTGCGCCCTGGCTCTGGACACCGTGTGCTACTCCGTGTGGATCGCCCTGCTGCTGCTGGCCGTCCGCTATGCCAACAAGTGGAACAAGGCCACCAAGGCCAATACCTCCGGCCTGGACGCCATCGCCGCCGCCGCCAACGCTGAGGTGGAGAAGGATAAGGCCCGCAAGGCTACCTCCGGCGACTGGATCTTCCTGATCGGTCTGTCCCTGCTGGTCTCCGCTATCTCCCAGTCTGTGGGCGCCGCCATGAACGCTGGTCTGGCCAACGTGGGTCTGGATATGTTCGACAAGGGCACCTGCACCACCGTGTTTGTCACTGTACTGGGCCTGATCTGCGCCATGACTCCTCTGGGCAAGCTGCCCGCCGTGGAGGAGATGTCCAACATCTATCTGTACGCTGTTGTCTCCCTGCTGGCCTCCACCGCCTCCGTCACCGATCTGCTGTCCGCCCCCATGTGGGTCGTTTACGGCATGCTGGTTCTGGTGCTGCACGTGGTTGTCATGTTCATCCTGTCCAAGATCTTCCACTGGGATCTGTGCATGGTCTCCACTGCCTCCCTGGCTAACATCGGCGGCAGTGCATCGGCCCCCATTGTGGCTACCGCTTATGACGCGTCCTTCGCCGGCATCGGCGTTCTGATGGGCGTGCTGGGCGCGGCCATCGGCAACCTACTCGGTTTGGGTATGGGCGCCATCCTTCATATGTTCGTCTGATGCGACACCGGTGCGCCGGGCCCCGGAGGTCCGGCGCACCTTTTTACCCTTTTTCATCTAAGCACTGGCAAAAATGGAAAGGAGAACCATGAACATCAACGAAAATTTCCGTTATCTCCACATCGGACTGCCCAACGATGTACTTCGTCGGAAACTCCACGGAGACTTTGAGGGAGCTGTGGCCGCCATTGACCGCCACCTGGCTTCCCCCACTACTCCTGAGGCACTCAAGCGCTGCCTGACCGTTCAGCGTGAACTCATCCTCCGTCTGCCTCTGGACTACCCCTATCCCAAGGAGGAGGCCCTGGCCCTGGTGCGGGAGCACATTCCCGACTTCACCGAGGCGGAGTTCGACGCCCTGGAGGACCAGTGGAAGATCGACTGGATCTATGACCACGGCGTCCCCCACTACTTCGACCGTTTCTTTGAAACGCTTTGCAAGACCAACGCGGCCTTTGCCGCCCGGGCGGGCGTCAGGACCGCCGGAGCGGACGGGCAAGATCCCGAAGGCCGTCTGGACCGGGTTGCAAATCAACTCCGCACAGAGGGAACTGCCGCCAGCCGTGTGCGCTGCCGGGCTACTGTCCAGATGAAGGATGAGTGCTTTGAGCCGGGCCGCCGGGTACGGGCCTATTTGCCTCTGCCCTGTGCGTGTGATGCCCAGAGCGACATCCGTATCGAGCGGGTCTCTCCCGAGCCCACTCATATCTCTCCCGAGGACGCTCCTCAGCGGGTCATCTTCTGGGAGGAAGTGATGGAAGAGAACCACCCCTTTGAGGTAGAGTTCTCCTTCACTCAGACCCTGCACTACCACGATCTGACCCGGCCGGAAACCGCCCCTGGCGCCCCCGAACTTCCCGAGGATGCCCAGCGCTGGCTGGGTGAGGAGGCCCCCCACATCCTCTTCACTCCGTATCTCCGGGAACTGGCCCGGGTTCTGACTCAGGGCGCAGACTCCAACCTGGAGAAGGCCCGCCGGATCTATGACTTCATCACCAAAAACGCCTCTTACAACTTCATGCCGGCCTATTTCAGCCTGGAAAACATTGCGGAGAACTGCGCGCGGAGCCGCACCGGCGACTGCGGCGTATTCGCCCTGCTGTTCATCACGCTGTGCCGCTGTGCTGGTGTCCCCGCCCGGTGGCAGAGCGGGCTGGCCGTCCGGCTTCTGCGGTGCCCATGACTGGGCCCAGTTCTATGCCGCACCCTATGGTTGGCTGTACGCGGATCCTTCCTTCGGAGTCGGTGCGGTCCGGGAGAACAACGAAGAGCGCCGTCTCCACTACTTCGGAAACCTGGACACCTTCCGCATGGTGGCCAACACCCAGTTCCAGGGCGACTTTGATGTCCCCAAGGAACACTGGCGCGCCGACACGTACGACAACCAGGTGGGCGAGATGGAGGCCGAGGAACGCGGCCTGCGCTATGAGGAATTCCTAAGGACCAAGGAGGTCCTGGAATATACAGAGCTCTAAACTCATAACAATCAGGAAAGGAATGTGCAACGAATGAAGAAGAAGCTTTGCGCCCTGCTTCTCTCCGCGTCCATGCTGTCGTCCCTGGCAGTGCCAGCGTTTGCAGCAGAATCAGGGAATGCCCCCCGGGCAGCCATCGGCGACGATGCTGTCTACCTGGGAGTGAAGGACTATGGCAGGGTCACCAAGGATGAGAAGGAATCTTTTGAGCACCGTTTCTTTGTGGATGGCCATGAAGAGACCTTTACCATTCCCGCCGACGGCGGCAAGTTCGAACTCCAGAACAAGCTCCAGGAGGGCTACATCTACGATATCACCATCAGCGGCTATACAGTCACCGGTGCCGAGATGGAAGAGGGCGATGTGGCCGGTGTCCTGACCAAAGTGTGGACCGATGATGACGGCGACTGGCGGATCAAGGTGGACAATGAGTCCTTTACGATCAACAAGGATGCCGAGCTCTATGACATCACCTCCAAGGCCGGCGGGGCCACTGTTCAGGACATCAAGTTTAATGAGCTCAAGCAGGATGAGACCGTCCGCATCGTAGTAGACTCTGATGACCATGTAACCAAGCTGTTCCGGATGTTTATTGCCGAGGACTACACCGCCCCTGTCAGCGGCGTGCCCGGCAAGCTGACCCTGAAGAACTTCCTGGCCACCGCCATGGAGCCCGTGGGCACCGCCCTGTACGTCTACGGCGGCACCTGGGACTGGCAGGATGTGAACTCCTCCAACCAGGCCATGACCATCGGCCTGTCCCAGAGCTGGATCGACTTCTTCCAGAGCCAGGACGCCAACTACACCTATAAGAACAGCGCCAACCCCAGCGAGAGCTACTATCCTCACAACGCATGGAACCAGTATTACTACGCTGGTATTGACTGCTCCGCCTTTGTCGGCTGGTCTGTCTACAATGTGATGAACACCGAGGACAGTACTGTGGCTGACAACACTGGCTATGTCATGTCCGCCACCAAGCAGGCCAAGAACTTTGCCGAGGTTCAGAAGTGGGGCACCTGGAGCCAGGAGAAGCCCTTTAAACCTGATCACTTCCAGACCGGCGACATCTTCTCCATGAACGGCCACGTCTGGATCTGCCTGGGCAAGTGTGAAGACGGCTCTCTGGTCATCCTCCACTCCACCCCCTCTGACAGCATCAACGGCCAGGGCGGCGGCGGCGTCCAGATCAACGGTGTGGGCGATTCCGAGAATTGCCAGGCCGTGAAGCTGGCTGAGGAGTACATGAGTAAGTACTATCCCCAGTGGTGGGAGCGCTATCACAAGGTCTATAAGAGTTTTGACAGCTACACTAAGTACAGCGGCAAAGATGCCGGCAAGTTCAGCTGGGATCTGAAGAACACTCTCGCTGACCCTGATGGCTATGCCAATATGAGCGCTGACGAGATCCTGGCCGACCTGTTTGACACCTATCACGGTGAGGCCGTATATCTGGGCGTCAAGGGCTACGGTGACCGGAATACCAACTGGGACCACAAGCCCACCTTCCAGCACCAGTTCTTCGTAGACGGCGACGTCCGCACCTTCACTGTGGACGCTGATGCCACATACAGCCTCCAGAACCAGCTGATGGAAGGCTATGTCTATGACATTGATGTGACCGCCAACGAGGTCACCGATGTTGAGCTGAAGGATAAGGGCCATGCCAATGTAGTCATGGGCGAGGTCACTGCCATCGGCAAGGACACCATCACTGTGGACGGCAAGACTCTGAACACCGCAGATTCCAAGACCTATGAGATCACCTCCAAGGCCGGCGGCTCCTCTGTGAAGGCTGCCTCTGTCAAGGTAGGCGACTCCGTTAAAGTTATGGTCAATGGCGATCAGGCCAAGACTGTCTACAAGGCCTTTGTTGCCGAGGAGTACAAGGCTCCTGTGTCCGGCACCCCCGGCGAGAAGACCCTGAAGAACTTCCTGGCCACTGCTCTGACCCCCGTTGGCACCTCTCTGTACGTCTACGGCGGCTCCTGGGACTGGCAGGACGTGAACTCCTCTAACCAGTCCATGACCATCGGCCTGTCCCAGAGCTGGATCGACTTCTTCCAGAGCCAGGACGCCAACTACACCTACAAGTACAATGATGACCACAGCGAGAGCTACTACCCCCACGAGCAGTGGAACCAGTACTACTACGGCGGCATCGACTGCTCCGCCTTCGTGGGCTGGTCTGTCTACAACACCATGCATACCACCAATGGCTCTGTCGCCAACGGTGACAAGGGCTACGTCATGTCCGCCACCCAGCAGGCCAAGAACTTCGCCGAGACTCAGAAGTGGGGCACTTGGAGCCAGGAGAAGCCCTTTAAGCCGGAGCACTTCAAGACCGGCGACGTCTTCTCCATGAACGGCCACGTCTGGATCTGCCTGGGCAAGTGCGAGGACGGCTCTCTGGTCATCCTCCACTCCACCCCCTCTGACAGCATCAACGGCCAGGGCGGCGGCGGCGTCCAGATCAACGGTGTGGGCGATTCCGAGAATTGCCAGGCCGTGAAGCTGGCTGAGGAGTACATGAGTAAGTACTATCCCCAGTGGTGGGAGCGCTATCACAAGGTCTATAAGAGTTTTGACAGCTACACTAAGTACAGCGGCAAAGATGCCGGCAAGTTCAGCTGGGATCTGAAGAACACTCTCGCTGACCCTGATGGCTATGCCAATAAGAAAGCTGACGAGATCCTGGCCGACCTGTTCGAGGGTATCACAATCCCCCAGCAGACCATGGAAGCCGTCTATCTGGGCGTTGAGAATTATGGTACTGTAACCAAGACTGAGAAGGAATCTTTCAAGCACCGTTTCTTCATCGATGGCGACATCAAGACTTACACCATTCCCGCTGACGGCGGCAAGTTCGAGATCCAGAACCAGCTCCAGGAGGGCTATATCTACGACATCACCGTGAAGGACGAGGCTCAGGTCATTGACGTTGAGCTGAAGGACAAGGGCCACAGCAATGTGGTCATGGGTGAGGTCACCGCCATCGGCAATGACACCATCACCGTGAACAGCAAGACCCTGAACACCGCAGATTCCAAGACCTACGAGATTACCTCCAAGGCCGGCGGTTCCTCCGTCAAGGCTGCTACGGTTGCCGTGGGCGACACCGTCAAGGTCATGGTCAATGGCGATCAGGCCGATACCGTCTACAAAGCCTTTGTCGCTGAAGAGTACAAGGCTCCTGTGTCTGGCACCCCCGGCAAGAAGACCCTGAAGAACTTCCTGGCTACCGCTATGGAGCCTGTGGGCACTGCCCTGTACGTCTATGGCGGCACCTGGGATTGGCAGGATGTGAACTCCTCCAACCAGTCCATGACCATCGGCCTGTCCCAGAGCTGGATCGACTTCTTCCAGAGCCAGGACAAGACCTACCACTATAAGAACCCCAATCCCGCTGAGAGTTACTATCCCCACAACGCATGGAACCAGTATTATTACGCTGGTATTGACTGCTCCGGCTATGTTGGCTGGTCTGTCTACAACCTGATGAACACCGAGAACAGCACCGTGGCCGACAATAAGGGTTACGTGATGTCCGCTACCAAGCAGGCTGGTGTCTTCGCTTCCAATGAGGGCTGGGGCACCATGGATATGGGCGATGTGCTGATGGATGAAACCACCGGCAAGCCTTGGGTCGATGAGGACGGCGATGGCCGCCGCATCTATGAGGGCCATGAGTTCAAGCCTGGCGACATCTTCTCCATGAACGGCCATGTGTGGATCTCCCTTGGCACCTGCAAGGATGGCTCCATCGTATTTATGCACTCCACCCCCAACACCACCAACGGTGCCGGTGTGCAGATCAGCGCCATCGGTCCTAACAAGAACTGCGAGGCCTATAAGCTGGCCAACCAGTACATGAACAAGTACTTCCCCCAGTGGAGCGAGCGCTACGGTGACCAGGTCCTGTGTTTGACCTTTGACAGCTATACCAAGGTTTATGGTGACTATGCTGGTAAGTTCAGCTGGAACCTGAAGAATGGCGTGATCTCCGATCCTGATGGCTATGCCGATATGACTCCTGCCGAGATCCTGGCTGATCTGTTCCATGAGAACACCGGCAGCTCCAGCGGCGGCAGCGATCACTCCGATCCCACCTATGCCATCCGCGCCTCTGCCGGAAAGGGCGGCTCCATCAGCCCCAAGGGCACCGTCCGTGTGGAGAAGAACGATTCCAAGACCTACACCATCACCGCTGACAAGGGCTACGCCATCGCTGACGTGACCGTCAACGGCAAGAGCGTGGGCGCTGTGGACTCCTACACCTTTAAGAATGTCACCAGCGACCAGACCATCCGCGCCACCTTTGCCCTGGAGGGCGCTGCGGAGCAGCCCGGCTTCTCCGACGTCTCCAAGAACGACTGGTTCTATGACGCGGTGCAGGACGCCGTGGACATGGGCCTGATGGCCGGTGTCTCCGCCGACCGCTTCGATCCCAAGGGCACCGTCACCCGCGCCATGGTCGCCCAGATCCTGTACGCCCGTGAGGGCAAGCCCACCGTCTCCGGCGCGGCTGCCATCTCTGACGTGCCTGCAAATGCCTGGTTCCACAATGCCATGCAGTGGGCCAAGGGCCAGGGCGTGATCGCCGGTTACCCCGACGGCCGCATGGATCCCAACGCCCCTGTCACCCGTGAGCAGCTGGCCGTAATTCTCCACAGCTACGCCCAGAAGAAGGGCATGAATGTGTCCAAGACCGCCGACCTGTCCGGTTATGCCGACTCCGCCGCCGTCTCCGTCTGGGCCAAAGACGCCATGAGCTGGGCTGTAGGCAGCGGCCTGATCTCCGGCCGGAGCGCCACCACCCTGGCGCCTGCCGGTTCCGCCACCCGTGCGGAGTGTGCCGTGATCTTCACCCAGATGTTCCAGAAGTAACGCACACCTCTTGCAATGTCCCGCCCCCCGGCCCCACTGGGGTTCGGGGGGCTCCACCTAACGGCCGATCTTCCCCGGCGTGGCATCTGCCCTGCCGAGAGAGCCAACCGGCCTCATCCCACCATAAGTTTGGAAGGCAGGAATATAGCTATGAAACCTTATGCACTGATCGATCTGCACTGTGATACTCTGACTGACTGCAAGTACAGCAGCGGTCTTGGGACCGATACTCTGGATGATCCCCAGCGTGTCCTGTCCCTGACCAGCATCCCCGAAGGGGTCCATTGGGCCCAGTTCTACGCCATTTTTATCCCCGATGAATGCCGCGGTGAGGATGCCATCCGCTATTACGAGGCCAATCGGGACAACTTCATCCGCCAGATGGACAAGTTCTCTGACCGCGTAAAACGTTGCCGCACCTGCGCTGATATGGAAGAGGCGTTCCAGTCCAACCGGACTGCTGCCTTCCTCAGTGTAGAAAACGGCTCTGCCCTGGCTGGCGACCTGGACCGGGTCCGCCTGCTGGCAGAGGACGGAGTCAAGGCCATCACCCTCACCTGGAACGGTGAGAATGAAATCGGTTCCGGCCACGTCAGCGAGCACGGCCTGACCGACTTCGGCAAGAAGCTGATTCCTGAACTGGAGAAGTACAATATCCTGGCGGACGTCTCCCACCTGAATGACGCCGGCTTCGCTGACCTGTTGGAGGTAGCTCAGAAGCCCTTTACCGCCACCCACTCCAACGCCCGTTCCGTGGCCGCCCACAAGCGCAACCTCACCGATGATATGATCCGCGAGATGGTGCGCCGTGAGTGCCTCATCGGCCTGAACTATTTCGTGGCCTTCCTCCGTGATGACCGGAATGTGGAGAGCCTGGATGATCTGTACCGCCATGTGGACCACTTCCTCTCCCTGGGGGCGGAGAAGTGCCTGGCTCTGGGCTCCGACTTCGACGGCGCCCAGCTCCCTGAGTGCCTGGACTCCCCTGCCAAGGCGGCCGGGATCTATGAGTATCTGCTCTCCCGCAACATCCCCGAGCCGGTGGCCTCCGGCATCCTCTATCAGAACGCACTGGACTTTTTCCACAGAAACAGCCTGTAAGTCCTAAAAAACGCTTGCTTCCCGCCGCCCGGGACGGCATAATAGAGCATACAGTATAAGCAGCAGTCAGGAGGAGGCACAGTGATGTCAGAGAGTGTGTATTTGATCGGCGAGTCCCGCACCAACCTGGATAACGCCATCACCAAGATCTTCAATTCCTTTTACCTCGCCTTTGAGGTAGACCCGGAGACCGACCAGATCCTGCAATTCGGCTGCACCCATACGGTGGACCTGACCGAGACATTCCTCTCCCGCCTCTTTGTGGGGCAGAATCTGTGGGAGCGGAAAGAGACGCTGGAGGCAGAGCTGAACCGCCGCTACGGCGGCTCCTCCAAAAAGGCGATCGTGGTGGCCTATCTGGATGCCATCAAACGGTATCCCTCTTTGAAGGAAGCCGCGCGGCGGCATTCCTGAGACCGAATGCTCCGAGGGCGGCTGTCGTATGACAGCCGCCCTCGGAGCTTGATGTCAATTCAATTTTGGCAGATAGGCCAGGGGATTCACCGGCTCCCCGTCCGCCAGTAGTTCCAGGTGGAGGTGGGGCTCCAGGCCGCTCTCCGCCAGGGCTGTCCGCCCCACCTCGCCCAGCACGGCGCCGGTATCCACCAGGTCGCCCACCGCCACCGCGGTCTTCTGGGCCAGGTTGGAATACACCGCCGTCACCCCGTCCGGCTGAAGAATGGTCACCGTGGTGCCCATCATGGCGTCGTCATACACCTCAGCCACCTGGCCCTCTCCGGCCGCCAGCACCTTCCGGCCCTCCTCGGCGGCGATGTCGATCCCCCCATGGGTCCGCCAGTCCCCCATGGTCTCGTCATAGGCCAGGGCCTCCACCGTGAAGCCCCGGAGCACCTGCCCCTTCACCGGCCAGGTGTAGACCACCTCCCGGGGCTGCGCCGGTGCGGCCGTCTCCGCGTCCTTCTTCGGTTGAGGATCGTCCGGCTGAGCCGCCGGCTCCGGCGTAGGCTGAGGCTGGTGGGACTGCTCGCCGGGAAAGACCGCGCTGCTGTCCGGCAGGGTGACGCTGGGGTTCGCTGTGACCGGCTCCTGCGCCGGCTCGCTCCCGCTGACGGAGCGGATGAGATAATAGCCCGAAATTCCAATTGCGGCGACGCACAGGAACAGGACTATGTAGAAGCCCTTTCCCAGCACGAAGTCGCCCAGTTTTTCCAATCGGTTCCGTTTCATGGAAACCACCTCCGAAACCTATTGTGGACAGGCTCGGGGCACATTATACCCGTAGGCTTCCATTTTTTCAGCGTCCGCGGGAAAGGCGTACAGAAATGTGAAACTTGGATAGACGGATTCCCTAGAGATGTGGTATACTTTATCCACGAAACTTGTCAAAGTGAGGAAACAGCCATGTACCGTACCATTACCCTTTCCAATGGAGCCCGGCTTTTGACTGAATACATTCCGGGGGCCCGCTCCGCCGCCCTCGGATTTTTCGTGGGGGCGGGCTCCCGCCACGAGCGCGCCACAGAAAACGGCGCGGCCCATTTTATTGAACACCTCTCCTTTAAGGGCACTGACCGGCGCTCCGCCGCTGACCTGGCCCGGGAGATCGACGCCATCGGCGGTCAGGTCAACGCCTATACCACCAAAGAGAGCACCTGCTACTACGCCCGGTGCCTGGACCGCCACCTGGACCGGGCCTCTGACCTGCTGTGCGATATGCTGTTCCATTCCCGCTTCGCCCAGGAGGATGTAGAACTGGAGCGGAGCGTGATTCTGGAGGAGATCGGGATGTACGAGGATGCCCCGGAGGACCTGTGCGCCGACCGGCTGTCCATGGCGGTCTATAAGGGCCGCCCCCTGGGCCGCCCCATCCTGGGCCGCTCCTCTACCCTGAATGAGATGACGGGGGAATCCCTGCGCCAGTGGCAGGCGGAGCACTACTGTCCCGGCTCTATCGTGGTTGCCTTGGCAGGCCGCTTTGAGGAGCGCCACATCACCGCCCTGCGGGAACGGCTGGCCGCCCTGCCCGCCTCCACACCCCGCCGGATGCGGGACGCGGTCTACCACCCCGCTGTCACCGTGCGCCGGAAGGCCATTGAGCAGAACCATCTGATCCTGGCCTACCCCGGCCTGTCCTATCGGGATGACCAGCGCTACGCCCTGCTGCTGCTCAACTCCATCCTGGGGGGAGGCTGCTCCTCCCGCCTCTTCCAGGAGCTGCGGGAGAAGCGGGGGCTGTGCTATACCGTATATTCCTATGTGGCCGACCATGCGGACACCGGTCTGCTGGGTATCTATACCGCCACCGGCAGCGAACAGGAGGCTCAGGCCCTGGATGCCGTGCGGAACATCGTCAGCGACCTGGCTGAGCATGGTCCCACCCAGGAGGAGTTGGACCGTGCCCGGGAACAGGCTCAGGCCGGCCTTCTAATGGGCCTGGAGTCCGTCCAGTCCCGAATGAGCCACCTGGGCGCCTCCGGCCTTCTGTACGGCCGGGTGCGGGAGGTCGATGAGCTTCTGGAGTGCTATGAGCAGGTGACTCGGCAGGAGCTGCGCCAGCTGGCCCAGCATCTCTTCCGCCCTCAGGGGGCCTCTCTCTCTGCTGTGGGCCGGGTGCGCGCCGCGGAGGAGTACGCCGGCTGGCTCGCCCACTGACCTTTCCTCACAGAATACAAAAACACACGGCTCCCGTTGGGAGCCGTGTGTTTTCTGTCTGGATCGAAATCACTCAAACCGCCGCATTTTCCTTGTTCTTATGGCGGCTGAACAAGGCCTTCCGCTTGGTACCGTCCGGATTCTCGCGCCGAATCAGCAGATAGAAGGCGGGCATCAGGAACATGGCCAGCACCGTGGAGGCCACCAGGCCGCCGATGATGATATAGGCCATATCCTTCATCATGCTCATGCCGCTGTCGGTAGAGAAGATCATCGGCACCATGGAGATAATGGTGGTCAGGGTAGTCATCAGGATGGGGCGCAGACGGGTGGTGCCCGCCTCCACCAGGGCCTCACCCAGGGGCATGGTCCGGCGCAGCTGGTTGGTGCCATCCACCAGATAGATGCCGTTGTTCACCGCAATACCCACCAGCATTAGGAAGCCCATCAGGCCCAGAATGCTCATGGGGCGACCGGACAGGAACATCAGGCCGATAGAGCCCACCAGGCTCAGAGGAATGCACAGCATGACCATGATGGACAGCTTGGGGGAGTCGAACTGGATGCCCATGACCAAGAACACCAGGAAGATGGCGGACAGCAGGGCGGTACTTACGCTCTGGGTGGCCTCCTCCGTGGTGGAGTCCAGCGATCCGGTCCCCACCGTGACCCCCTCGGGAAGGGTCAGCCCCCGCACCGCGCTGTCGATGGCGCTGGCCGCGGTGTACTTGGCGGTATCCGTTGTGGTGGCCGTGACAGTAACGCTGTACTGCCCGTCCTGCCGGGTGATGCTGGGCAGGGTGGTGATGTACTCCACGTCAGCGATGTCCCGCAGAGTGATCATACGGCCGCTCTGGGTGGCAACAGGGTAATCCAGAAGGGTCGTGATGTCATCATACTTGCCCTCAGGGTACTCCAGCACCACATCGTACTCCGAATCGGAGTCTCCATAGTTGTCCAGGGTGGTAGCGGTCATGCCGTTGAGCAGGTAATAGACCTGCATGGCCACTGCGGATTCCGTGGTCCCCAGGGCCTGAGCCTTCTGGGAGTTCACCACCAGGCGGCCCTTAACGCGGCTCTGGTCGAACCCGTTGGCCACCCGGATCACGCCGGGGACCTGGCCCATGGCGTCGGCCACCTGATCCGCACCCTGCTCCAGGATGTCCAGGCTGTCGGCCACCAGGGTCACATCTTTGGTATTGCCCCCTCCCATCATGGCGCCCATGCTGGAGTCGCCGCTGGTGGGAGTGACCGCCAGGTCCATGCCGGGGGAGCTGCCGAAGCGGTTGGTGTACTCCTCCACCGCCGCCTCACTGCTGCGCTTGCAGCCGTCCACCGCGTAGGCGGTGAAGGTGGCGGTGTTCTCCGATGCGCTCAGAGTCACCTTTTCAAAGTTGGGATCCGCCAGAAGGGCATCTTCCAGGTCTTGGATCCGCTCGTCCATGACCGACAGCTTGGTGCCGGAGCGGAAGGTGGCCTCCAGGCTGACGCTGCCGTCATAGTTGTCCGGCATCAGCACAAACTCCATCTGGCTGGCCAGCAGGATGGCCGCCAGGAAGCAGGCCACGCCCACCGAGACCACCCTGCCAGGGCGGCGCAGCAGGCCGGGCATGACCCGGCGGTAGAAGGCACGGAACCGGGCCAGGAGCCGGTTGATGGGCAGTTCCTCCTTCGCCTTTGGCTTGAGCCATACGAAGGCCAGGGGGACCACCACCACAGCGCATAGGAAGGAGGAGAGCATGGTCAGCAGAATAGTCCAACTCAGGGGACCGGACATCATCCCCACCAGGCCTTCGGCCATCGCCAGGGGGATATAGACCACCACGGTGGTCAGCGTACCGGCCAGGGTGGACATGATCATGGTGGAGGTGCCCTCCACCGCCGCCTCCCGGAAGTCCAGGCCGTTCTCTCGGGAGCGCATACAGCTCTCCAGAATGACGATGGAGTTATCCACGATCATACCGATGGCGATGATGAGGGAGGTGCCGGTCATCAGGTCGATGGCAAAGCCGGCAAAGTTCAGAAGGATCACCGCCAGCAGGATGGACAGGGGCATACTGATGCCCACGATCAGGCTGGCCCGCAGGTCGCCGAAGAAGAGGAACAGCACCAGCATGGTCAGGATGATGCCGGTGATCAGGGTGTTCAGCACCTCTCCCAGGGTCTCCATGATGCTGTCCGCCTCGTTGTAAATAACCTCGAAGCTCAGGCCGTCCACGCTGTACTGGTCTAAAATTTCCATGACGTCCTCGCAGACGTCCACGGTGGCGGCGCTGTCCTGCTTGGTCACACTGAGCATGACGCTGTCGCCGCCGTTGTAGCGGCTGAGGTTCTCCGCATCCTTCTCATACACGTTGAAGAAGGTGCACAGATCCCCCAGGGCCACCATCTGGCCCGACGGGGTCTGGATGGGCAGGTTCCGGAAGTCGGCGTTCACATCCACGCTGCCGTAGACGCCCAGGGCGATGTCCTGGGTGCCTAGGGTGACGTCACCCACCGGCATATCAAAGTCGGCCGCCGCAATGGCGGAGCCCACCGCCGAAATGGAGAGGTGGTACTGCTGAAGGGCCGCCTCATCCAGCACGATGCGCAGATACTCGTCCTGGGCCCCGGTGACCTCCACCTGGGCCACGCCGCCCACGCTCTCGATCACCGGCACCACCGTGTCGTTGAGGTAGCTGGCCGCGTCCATCCCCTCGGGGGCCACAGCGGAGAGGATCATGGTGGGCATGAAGTCGGCGCTCAGCTCCATGATCAGGGGGTCCTCGCAGTCCTCCGGGAGAGTGGGCATCAGGTTGTCCATGGAGTTCTTCAGGTCGGAGTAGACCTCATCCATGTCCACACCGTACTTATAGGTCAGCTGGAGCATGGCGTAGTTGTCAAAGGAGTAGGAGTTGACGCTGTCGATGTCGGACAGGGTCTCGCACTCGTCCTCAATGGGCTGGGTGACCAGCCGGTCGATGCTGTCGGCGTCCGCCCCAGGCCAGGTGACCATCACCAGCTCCATGGGCATCTCCATGTCAGGCATATACTCCAGGGGCATCCCGGTCAGGGAGGCCGAGCCGAACACCACCACGGCCAGGATCATCAGGATCACCGAGGTGGGCCGGCGCAGGATCAATCGAATCAGTTTCATGGATTACGGCGCCTCCGTCCCGCCGGCGGCACTGCCGGAGGCATCCGATGTGCCGGAGGCGTCAGCAATCCCTTCCGCTTCCTCCTGTCCGGCCAGGCGGATGGGCGCGCCGTCCTTCAGTCCGGCGGACCAGGTGGTGATCACCTCATCCCCGGCGGTCAGTCCGCTGGTGACGGAGATGGTATCCGCGGTGTACAGGCCCACCGTTACCTCGGTGCGCACCACGGTCCCGTCCTGGGCCACATAGACATAGGCGTTGCCCTCGTCAAAATAGACCGCGTCGCTGGGGATCAGGATGGCCCCGCTGGACCGGTAGGCGGTGGTGGTCAGTTCCACCGCCAGGCCGTCAGGCAGGGACTGGGCCTCGTTGATGACCGCCTTGACCTTGAACAGGCCGGTGGCCGCGTCCACCACGCCGCTGATCTCCGTCACCGCGCCCTGATAGGTACGGCCATCACTGACCACCGAGACCTCTTGGCCGGCGGTCAGGGTCTGGCGCACCTGGTCGGTGACGTAGAAGGTGACCGTTTTATTGCTGCCGTTGGAGATGACAAAGGCCACCGTTCCGGAGGCAGCAAAGTTATTCAGGGTCAGATTGACCGCCTCCACCACCCCGGAGATGGGGGCGGTCATGTTATAGAGGGACAGCTGGTACTGGGCGGAGTTCACGCCCACCTGGGCGGACTGGATCCCCGCCCGGGCGGAGCTCAGGCCGGCCCGGGCCGCCTCGACCCCGGCCTGGGCGGACAGCAGAGCCTGGTTGGCCTGGTCCACCTCCGCCTGGGAGGCGGCGCCCATCTCAAAGAGGTGCTGGGTATCCTCATAGTTATCCTGGGCCAGACGCAGCTGCTCCTCCAGCACCGGCAGGTCGGCGCCGCCGTAGCCCGCTTGGGCGCTGTTATAGCTCTCCCGGGCACTCTGATAGGCCGCCTGGGCATTCTGGAGGGCCAGGCGGGCACTCTCGTCGTCGATGCGGCACAGGGGGTCCCCGGCGGAAACCGTGTCACCCACCGAGACCATGACCTCCTCCACATTGCCGGAAACCAGAGAGACCACGCTGGCGGTGCCCTCTGCGGAAATGGTCCCGATATAGGTGCTCTCGGTGCTCAGTTCGCCGGTCTGTGCGGCGGTGGTCTCCACTGTCACCGTCCGGTCCAACATGGGTTCCTTCTCCTCCGCACAGCCGGCCAGCGTCAGGGCCAGCGCTGCGCAGAGCACAGCGGAAATGGTACGTTTCATGGGGTGATCTTCCATCCTTTCTCTTACATCAGGCCCTGCTCCACCGCCCAGCGGTAGCTGGTGCGGGCGGAGAGCAGATCCCTCCAGGCCCCGTCCACTGCGGACTGGGCGGCCGCCAGGTCATCCTGAGCGGCCAGCAGCTTCATCTTGGCTACCTGACCCAGCTCATACCGCTTCTGGGTGGTCTCCAGCACCGTCTGCTGCCAGGCCAGGGCGGAACGCTTGCTGTTCAGGGTGTTCTCCTTGTCCGCCAGGGAGTCATACAGGGTGCGGAAAGAGGTCTCAAATTCCTGGAAGGCGGACTGATAGGTCAGCTTGGCGGCCGCCCAGGTGTGCTCGGCAGCCTGGAGCAGGTACTGCTTCCGGGAGCCCCGGTAGTCGCTCTGGGCGTCGTTCCAGTCCTCCTTGGCGTCCTTCAGCGTCTTTTCCGCATTGCGGAGGGTCCAGCTGGCCGCCTTGGCTGCGGCCAGATCGGCCTCATAGTCTGGCGCGGTCCACCCGTCCTCTCCCTGGACAGGCAGGGCGCCCAGGGAGATCTCCCCGGTGGGCTCCGCCCCAATCAGGGTCTGAAGCTGAGATTTATAGGTCGTGATCGTGGTGTCCAGCGTGTTCAGCTGGCTGACCACCTGGGTGCGCTGCGCCTCCACCTCGTCCACGTTCTGCCTGGACACCTGGCCCAGCTGCTGGCGCAGGCGCAGCTCCTCCAGGCTCCGGTCCAGGGCGGCCAGGCTCCGCTGGCCGTCGGCGGCCTGCTGCTCCAGACCCACCAGGGTGATGTACAGGGTCTGACCGGCGGCCACCATCTGATCCACCGTGCTGTTCAGCTGCCAGACCACATCGGCGTTGTCCGCCTGGACCTCGCCCTCCTTCAGATCGTCAAAGGTGTCCCGAAGGGAATCGTATGCGTTGGCCAGGGCGCTGTCATCCCCGCCCATGACGGTGATGTACCACTGGGCGTTGGCGATGTCGTTGAGCTGTCGCCGCAGATCCTCGTACATCAGATCGTAGTCGATCCCCTCGATCCCGCTGATGTTCTCCGAGAGCACCCGGGCGCTCAGGCTCCCCGACCGGATCCGGCTGTCCAGATTGGCCCAGGTCACCGTCCCCTCCGGGTCCGGCGGGAGCTTTGTTTCCTCCTGTACCTCCTGGGAGGCGCTGTCCGCGGTTCCTTCCTGCTGGCTCTCGGCGGCCATCGCCGGCCCCGTCAGTGTGCCGGCCGCCATCACAGCGGCCAGCAGCAGGGCAAATGTTCGTCTCATGGGATGATCCTCCATTTTTCACATCGGTCATTCGTCCGGTTCGTGTCTCTGTCAGTTTTCATCATAGTCTCCAAAGGTAAACTCAACGTAAACAAGGCCGGGATCCCCTCTGTGCACACTCACTGTTTTCCTCTCCGGCCGTCCGGTGCTCTTCGTCAAAATCACAGAAGGCAAAAAAAGCGCAGGAGGTTTACATTGGGTTTACCAGGCTCCGTTACCCTCAACATATAAGGGGCATTGCAGCATCCCGTCCACAGCGGGACACCCGGCTTTGACGTGGACCGCTCTTCTCTTTATACTATACTGTATCAGTACCAAGCAATCGAAACAGATCAGGCGGTTCACACCGCCCTCCGGGAGGCGGCCCCTCTCCGAGCATGAGCCCGGGGCCGGTTCCCCATCTCGACACAAAGGAGCGATGGAGATGGCAACCATCTTGCTGGTGGAGGATGAGGCCTCCATGCGCCTGCTCACCTGCGCCAAGCTGAAGCATCAATTTACCATCATCTGCGCCAAGGACGGCGTGGAGGCTCTGGAGCTGCTGGAGCGGCAGCCCGTGGATCTGATCATCGCCGATGTGATGATGCCCCGGATGGACGGCTATACCCTGGTCCAGACCCTGCGGGACCAGGGCAACGGCATCCCGGTGCTGCTTCTCACCGCCAAGCAGTCCTTCGAGGACAAGCGCCGTGGCTTCTCCTCCGGCGTGGACGACTACATGACCAAGCCGGTGAACTACGAGGAACTGACCTGGCGGATCAACGCCCTGCTCCGCCGGGCCCATATCGCCAGCGAGCGGCGGATCGTCATCGGCCCGGTGGTGCTGGACTCCAACACCTATACCGTCTCCCGGGGCGAGCAGGTGCTGGAGCTGCCCAAAAAAGAGTTCGAGCTGCTCTATAAGCTGCTCTCCTACCCCGGCCAGATCTTCACCCGGAATCAGCTGCTGGACGATATATGGGGCTTCGACTCCGAGAGCGGGGAGGACACCGTCAAGACCCACATCAGCCGCCTGCGCAACAAGCTGCGCGCCATCGAGGAGTTTCGGATCATCACCATCAAGGGTCTGGGCTATAAGGCGGAGGTGCTGGAATGAAGCGGAAACAGAGGCCCAACGTCAGCCTTCTGCTGTGGCTGACCAAGGAGTTTATCATCCTGTCCATCCTGTCCAATCTGGTCTGCACCGCCCTGTACATGGCGGGCTCCTGGCTCCTGACCGGGACGCCCCTCCCCGCTTCCCAGTCCAGCGGCCTGGGGCCCCTGCTGTTCCTCATCTGCTCCACCGTCATCCTGGGCTGCGGTCTGAACTACCGCTTTAACCAGTTTCTCACCGGCCTGGCCGGGGGGCTGCGCGGCGTGGCGGAGGGCAACTTCTCCCTGCGGCTGGACCCCCGCCGGGCCGGCCCGCTGGCCGCCGCCTATGAGGATTTCAACAAGATGGCCGAGGAGCTCCAGGGGGTCCAGACCCTGCGGGAGGATTTTATCAACAGCTTCTCCCACGAGTTCAAGACCCCCATCACCGCCGTCTCCGGCTTTGCCGAGCTGCTTCAGGAACCCGGACTCACCGAGGAGGAGCGCAGCCAGTATCTCCAGATCATCGCCGAGGAGGCCCACCGCCTGGCCAATCTGGCCAACAGCACCCTGCTGATGTCCCGGCTGGAATCCCAGCACTCCATCCCCGAGAAGGAGCCCTTCTCCCTGGATGAGCAGATCAAGCGGTGCACCATCCTGCTCTCCAGCGCCTGGGAGAAAAAGCGCATCGCCTTCTCCGCCGACCTGGAGCCTGTCTCCTATGTGGGGAACGAGGAGCTGATGCGCCATGTCTGGATCAATCTGCTGAACAACGCCATCAAATTCACTCCCGAGGGGGGAGAGGTTTCCATCACCCTCCAGTGCTCCCCGGAGCAGATCCAGGTCCAGATCTCCGACACCGGGATCGGGATGTCCCCGGAGATGATATCCCACATTTTTGACCAATACTACCAGGGGGAACCCAATCACACCGAGAAGGGTCTGGGCCTGGGCCTGTCCATCGTCCACCGCATCGTCGAACTGTGCGGCGGCCAGATCCAGGTGGACAGCATCCCCGATCAGGGCAGCGTGTTCACGGTGCTCCTCCCCCGGAGCCGGTGAGCCCGGATCACACCCCCCGCAGCTCCACCTGCTCCACCCAGGGCCGCACCAATGCAGCGAATCCCTCCAGGCTCTCCCGGTCCCAGGGGTGGAGCCCCGCCCGGAGCACCGTATCCCGGTCTACAAAGCTCTGGAGGTAGTACCGCCGTGCCCCGGACAGCCAGGGGCCGATGGCCCGGAAGCTGTCCCCATCATGGAGCTCCCGCACCACAGTGGTACGGAACTCATAGTCCACCGCCCCGGAGAGAAGGAAGGAGACGCTCTCCCGAAAGGGGGCCAGGTCCAGGCCGGACCGTCCTACTGTCTCTCCATACCGCTCCGGGCTGTTTTTGATGTCCATGGCCACATAGTCCAGCAGACCGGCCTCCGTCAGGCGGCGCAGCCGGTCCGGATGGCTGCCGTTGGTATCCAGCTTTACCGGAAAGCCCAACTCCTTGATCCGGCCCAGCAGCCCCTCCAGCTCCGGCCGGAGCAGGGGCTCTCCCCCGGTGACGCACACCCCGTCCAGCAGGCCCTGCCGTTTTTTCAAAAATGTGGTCAGTTCCCCGTCGTCCAGGGCGGCGGGGGTCTCCCCCTCCACCAGCTCTCCGTTGTGGCAGAAGGGACAGCGCAGATCGCACCCTCCTAAAAACACGGTGCAGGCCACCTTGCCCGGATAGTCCAGCAGGGTCATTTTCTGCAAGCCCTGGATCTCCATTCTGATCTCCTCCTTGTCCGCGGTCTCCCACCATTGTAGGCGGCCCTCCGCCGGGCTGTCAACCGGAAGCCGGAAAATTCCCCGTTGTCCCCCGGGGCGGAACATGATAGAATAGGACTGTTCAAACAAAGCGACTGTCGAAAAGGAGAACCCTCCATGCTGTATGCCGTGCTTGTGGTGGCCCTGGTGGCCCTGGACCAGCTGGTCAAATACCTGGTGGTCCAAAACATTCCTTTGGGTGAGTACGTCCCCTTTCTGCCCCATATCCTGGATCTGACCTATGTGCAGAACACCGGGGCAGCCTTCTCCCTGTTCTCAGAGCACACCTGGCTGCTCACTCTGATCTCTCTGGTTATGTCGGTCCTGCTGCTAATGGCGCTGGTGCGGGGCTTCTTTCGCCATCCCTTCGGCCGGATCTCTTTGGCCCTGCTGCTGGCGGGCGCGGTGGGCAACCTCATTGACCGGGCCTTCCAGGGCTATGTGGTGGATATGTTCCATGTGCTCTTCATGGAGTTTGCTGTGTTCAATGTGGCGGACATCTGTGTGGTGGTGGGGGGTATCGCCGCCGCGGTCTACTATGTATGGGGCTATGAGCGGCTGGAGAAGGGCCTGCACCCCCAGGAGCACCGCTCATGACCGCCCTCACCTTCACCGTCCAGCAGTCCGGCGAGCGGCTGGACGCCCTTCTGGCCCGCAGCGTGGAGGGGCTGACCCGCTCCGCCGCCCAGCGCCTGCTGGAGGACGGGGCGGTGACCTGCCGCGGGAAAGCGTTGAAAAAGAATGACCGCCCCGCCGCCGGCGATGTGGTGGAGGTCCTCCTCCCCGACCCCGAGCCGGTGGACGTCCTCCCCCAGGACATCCCTCTGGACGTGGTGTACGAGGACGGGGATGTGATCGTGGTGAATAAGCCGGTGGGCATGGTGGTCCACCCCGCCCCGGGGCACCCGGACGGGACGCTGGTAAACGCACTGCTCCATCACTGCGGCGACACACTCTCCGGCATCAACGGCGCTCTGCGCCCCGGCATCGTCCACCGCATCGACCGGGACACCTCCGGTCTGATCATCGCCGCGAAAAATGACCGGGCCCACCTGGCCCTGGCCGCCCAGCTTCAGGACCACTCCCTGGCCCGGGTGTACGAGGCGGTGGCGGTGGGCAGCTTCCGGGAGGACAGCGGCACGGTGGACGCCCCCATCGGCCGGCACCCGGTGGACCGAAAGCGGATGGCGGTTGAACCCCGAACAGGCCGCCCTGCCGTGACCCACTGGTCCGTGCTGGCCAGGTACCGGGGCTTTACCCATGTGGAGTGCCGCCTGGAGACAGGGCGCACCCACCAGATCCGGGTCCATCTGGCCTCTATCGGCCACCCGCTCCTTGGCGACACGGTGTATGGCAGCCGGAAGCCCTGGCCCGGCCTGGCCGGCCAGTGCCTCCACGCCCGGCGCTTGAAATTCACCCACCCCTCCACCGGCCGCCCGGTGGAACTGGAATGTCCTCTGCCCGACTGGTTCCAGGCAGTCTTGCGCAAGTTGGAGGCTCAATCACTTTGATGGCTGGATCCAGACAAAAAATCGCCGTCTGTCAGCACACAACAGAATAGATCAACGGTCCGCTGCCTGCTCTCCGCAGGCGGCGGACCGTTTTCTGTCCGGCTCAACGCATTCTGCATATCCGGCCATTTCCTGCGGATACTATATTTTGTTTCCAAAAAACTACCGTAGGAGGAACTATATAGATGAAAGCAACAGGCATTGTAAGACGGATTGATGACTTGGGGCGGGTTGTCATTCCAAAGGAGATTCGGCGGGTCATGAGGATCCGCGAGGGCGACCCCCTGGAGATTTACACGGACCGGGATGGGAGCGTGATTTTTAAAAAGTATTCCCTGCTGGGCGGAGTGACCGAGTTTGCCGCCCAGATGTGCGATACGCTGAACCGGACCACGGGCCGGACTGTGGTGATCACCGACCGTGACAGCACGGTGGCGGTGGCGGGAGCTCCCCGGCGGGAGCTGGCGGATCAGGCCATCTCTCCGGAGCTGGAGCGGCTGATGGAGGGGCGGCAGATCTATCAGCACAAGGCGGGGGAGGCCCACATTCCTCTGTGCGCCGCTCCAGGACGCTTCTCCCTGGACACCGCGGCCCCCATTCTGTCGGAGGGAGATGTGCTGGGCTGCGTCGTCTTTGCCGCCCCGGAGGGGGCGCCGGAGGGGGGCGAGGTGGAGTACAAGCTGGCCCAATCCGCCGCCGCTTTCCTGGGGCGGCACATGGAGGGCTGACCCTCATTTCACTGTGATCCGGGGCGGACGGCCTGCCTATATAGACGTCCGCCCCTTTTTCATGGTATGATAGCAGCACTGGCGGGCATGGGCCTGCGGAACCGGAGAGGAGTATGAAACATGGAGATCGAACGAAAATGGCTGACTTTTGGATGGCCTGAGGGCCTGAAGGCAGCGGCAGTGATCCGAATGGAACAGGGGTACATCGCCACCCGGCCCACCGTGCGCATCCGCCTGGAGGAGCGGGGAGAACAGGTCCGCCGCGTCCTGTGCTTCAAAGGGAAGGCCGGACCGGACGGATTGGCCCGGGAGGAGATTGAGACCGACGTCACTCCGGAGCTGTTTCAGCGTTTGGAACGGCTCATCGGCCGGCCGCTGATCCGGAAGGAGCAGCGGCGGTATGCTTTGGCGGGCGGCCTGACTCTGGAGGTCAACCATGTGGATCCCGGACAGCCAGAGGCGTTTTTCTACGCCGAGGTGGAGTTTCCCGATCTGGAGGCCGCCCGGAGCTGGCAGCCCGGCCCTCTGGCGGCATATCTGGACCAAGAGGTCACCGGGACGCCCGGTGAGAGCATGGCTGCCTATTGGGAGCGCACCCGGGGAGTCGGCGCAGAGAAAAACGCCCTCTAAAATGTGCAAATATTACAAAAAATAAAAAGTATTGGAAATAATTCCTGGGATATGGTATAATAAAACAACCCTGAGGAGCAACGTGCATCGTACAATAGGCCTGAAACGATCTGTTTTTACAGAGGAGGCGCCGGATGAAAGAATCCTGGTTCGCACAGCACATCCACGGAGACAGAGAACTGACCTTTTTGTTCTGCGGGCGGCAGGACAGCAGCCCGGGGGAGTTGGCCGGTCCAGCGGTACGGGAGCACTATGTGCTTTACTTCTGTCTGGAGGGCCGGGGGGAGTATCAGTTCCGGGACACGCACTGCGCTATCGGCCCGGGAGAGGGCTTCCTGGTTCCGCCCGGGGAAGTGGTCTCCATTCGGGCTGACCAGAAGGAGCCCTGGAAGCTCATTTGGGTGGGCTTCACCGGATGCCGCGCGGCGGAATATCTGGGCCGCTGCGGCCTGGGGAAGGAGAACCGGGCCTTTCGCTGCGATGTCCCGGAGCAGTTGGAGCGCTGTGTCCAGGAGATGGTCCGCTGTGAGATGTTGGGCCGGGGCCATGAATTTCTTCTGCTTGGAGAGCTGTACCGCTTTCTGGGCTGGATCGCCCGCTCTTTTGAGGGGCAGGGCCGCCGGAGCCGGGAAGCCGGGACTGAGTATGTAGAGCGGGCGGCAGATTATATCCGAAGTCATTTCCAGGAGGATCTGACCGTGAGCAAGCTAGCCCTCTATGTGGGTTTGAACCGCAGCTATCTCACCACTGTATTCCAGAACACCCTCCATGTCTCTCCCCAGCAGTTCCTGATGCGCTTCCGCATGGAGCGGGCCTCCCAGCTGCTGCTGGAGGGCACACTGTCCGTCGGCGAGGTGGCCCGTTCCTGCGGCTACCCCGATCCCCTCACCTTCTCCAAGGCATTCAAGCGCACCCTTGGCGTCACGCCCTCCCAGTACCAGCGCGGCCAAGCCGCCTCTGGCTTGGTCCAGGCTTCATCTGTGGATACAGGGGGCAGATGACCCGGAAACAGAGGCTCACATCAATATGGGGAGACTGCCTGTGGGCGGTCTCCCTTTTCAGTCAGTACGCCCTCCCTCAGGTTTGCGTTGTCATTTTTCGGAAAATCCGCTATAATACAAGATAGAAGAACTGCCGCCCCGGCGAACGCGTGGCTCCGGCGGTTTGGACGATTCCAGACAGGAGGCGTGCCAAATATGAGTAACTATGTCATTTCTATCAGTCGTGAGTTTGGCAGCGGCGGGCGGCTCATCGGAAAGCGTCTGGCCGCTCGGCTGGGGATCCCGTGCTATGACCGCACTCTGATCCAAAAGACTGCGGAAAAGAGCGGCCTCTCCCCGGAGTTCATCGCCCGGGCGGAGGAGCGGGCCAGAAACCGCTTCCACTTGTCCTTCTCCCCCATTGGGATCGGCGTACCCACCTATACCCAGCAGGGCGTCCCCGTCAGCCTTCAGGCGTTTTTTGCCCAGGCAGAGGTCATCCGGGAGCTGGCGGACGAGGGCCCCTGCGTCATCGTAGGGCGGTGCAGCGACTATGTTCTGGGGGAGCGGCCTGAGTGCCTGAAGGTATTCATTCACGGAACGCTGGAGGACCGGGTGACCCGCTGTGTGGAGGAATACCATATCTCCACTCAGAATATGATAGAGCGGGTCCGGGAGATCGACCGGGGCCGAGCCAACTACTACAACTACTACACAGGACACAACTGGGGAGAGATGCGCCGGTACGATCTGACCCTGAATTCCAGTATCACCGGCATTGAGGGCGCGGTGGAGCTGATCGCCGCCCTGGTCCGCATCCGGGGGATGCAGGACGGGGCACTCGATTGATCTCCCCCTCCGCGCAGGCGGAAGGAGACGCAATGGAGGAAGTACGCATCCAGATCTCCGGGGCCCAGGGGCGGACGGCGCGGTATGAGGCAGCGGTCCGCAGGGCGGGCGGCCAGCCGGTGGTGGGCTTCTGCCCCCGTCCGGACCTGACCTGCGGCGGACTGCTGCTGTGCGGTGGGGGCGATCTGGCCCCCGCGTGGTACGGCGCGGCGGACCGGGGTTCCGGGCCGCCGGATCTGGACCGGGACCGGTCGGAGCTGGCTCTGGTCCGGGCCTATCTGTCGGCCGGGCGGCCCATCCTTGGGATCTGCCGGGGGCTCCAGGTGCTGAATGTGGCCCTGGGCGGCACCCTGATCCAGGATCTGGGGGATGCGCTGCGCCCCTTCCATCAGGGGGAGCGCGACCTGTGGCATCCCATTTGTACCGCCCCGGGCAGCCTGCTCCACAGGCTGTGGGGCAGCCGCATCCTGATCAACAGCGCCCACCACCAGGCGGCGGACCGTCTGGGCGATGGCCTCCGCCGCACCGCCTGGAGCGAGGGCGGAGTGACAGAGGCGGTGGAGCACAGCTGCCTGCCTGTGGCCGCCGTCCAGTTCCATCCGGAGCGGCTGGACCGGACCGGGGAGGACACGGCGGACGGGGCGCCCCTCTTCCGGTGGCTGACTGCCCGGGCGGCCGGCTGACTGAGCACCATTTGAAACACGAACGAGACAAGCGGGCCGCGGCCCGGGGAGTACCAATGAGACGATTTGATCTGACAGGACGAACACTGGCCGGGCTGCTGGCCCTGGGGCTGATTCTGGGGGGCGCGCCCCGTGCCCAGGCGGCGGAGGCTGATACGCAGGGGACCGCACTGACCGGTCCGGCGGAGGAGAACTCCATTCCGCCCCTCCTCCCACTGGAGCCCTCTACCCCGGAGCCTGCCGCTCCGGCGTCAGCGGAGCAGTATCTGGCCGCACTGGACCGCCTCCTTAACATGGGTCTGAGCCAGGAGGAGGCCGACAGTCTGTGGCTCCGCCTGGGCGCATCGGGGATCGACGCCTGCCTCCAGGGAGAGGGGGCGGAGGAACGGCTCTCCCTGCTCCGGCTGAGTTTTGCCCATCCGGAGCGGCTGGACCGCTATCAGGCGGAGCTGGCCCGGTCGCCGGAGACCTCCCCTGAGGAGGCGGTGGTCCGGGTGAACATCGGCCTGGATGCGCCGCCCTATGGTGTGGGGGAGCCGGTGGACGAGCCCGCCTCCCTCACCGCTCTGGTAAACAAGTACCACCCCCTGCCGGCGGACTATGTTCCTGAGCTGGAGCTTCTCCCGCCCGGCTATACCGCATCCCAGGGGGCCCGTCTGCGTCCAGAGGCCTGCGCGGCCTTTCTTCAGATGGCGGACGCGGCGGCAGAGGAGGGCCTGCGCCTGTACAGCGCCTCTCCCTACCGCTCTTACGCCGCCCAGGAGCGGGTCTATCAGCGCTACGCCGCCCAGCAGGGGGCGGAGGCGGCCGACACCTACTCCGCCCGGGCTGGGTTCTCTGAGCATCAGACCGGCCTGGCCCTGGACATCAATGTCGCCAGCCTCTCCGCCCGCTTCGAGGAGACCGCGGAGTACGCCTGGCTGTCAGCGCACAGCTGGGAGTACGGCTTTATTCTCCGCTTCCCCCAGGGGAAGGAGGACCTCACCGGTTACCTCTTCGAGCCGTGGCACTACCGCTATGTAGGGCCGGAGACAGCCCGCCTGTGCCACGAACAGGGCTGGACTCTGGAAGAATTTTGGGCCCGCCAGCCCGTCTGTGGGACAGGCCCTGTGCTGACTCTGGAGGGGGAGCCTCTCTCCTTCTCCCGGCTCCCTCTGGTCCTGGATGGGGACGTCTACGTCCCCGCGGAGGAACTGGCCCGGGCCATCGGCTGGGCCAGCGCGGAGCAGCCGGACGGGACCCTGCTCCTGTGGGGAGAGCGGCGGCAGGCGCGGCTCTTCGAGGGGCGCTCCCTGCTCTCCGGCGGGAGCAGCGTCTCTCTGGACTGCCCGGTCATTCGGGCCAACGGGGTGCTGATGGCCCCGGTGAAGGCGCTCTGCCAGGCCCTGGACCTGCCCTGTGAGCAGGGGGAGGCCGGCCTGGACCTCCGAACAAGCGCGGATACCTGGGACTGGGTCCAGAAATTGGACCAGTCCTGCCGTCAGCATGGGATCACCCTGGAGCAGGCGGTGGGCGGGCTGGCCGTTGACCGTCTGGAGCGCTGGATCCGCCCGGCGGAGCGGTGGCTCTCCCCCCAGCTGGACTTGTTTTTCTGGGCCGCAGGCCGGAAGTAGATCTCAACGGGCGCGGCGCCACAGGCTCCGCGCCCGTTCGTTCATACACCGGACACAAAATATTCACACAGTCCCATAGATTTTTCCAGCGCCTGGGGGTACACTGCACATAGTTAACCTGTTAATTTTCCGGTATATTCGGAAATTCAAAAACATCCAAGAAAGGATTGGATTCGATGCAAGAAGTGAAAAAACCCTCCAGGCGGCCGCTGATCTGCTACTATTTAGCAGCGCTGCTGATCCTGATGCTCCTGAACATGACCTTCTTCCCGGCCGTGCTGGAGAAGCCGGTGCAGGACGTGACCTACGACCAGTTCATGTCCATGACCTACGACAAAAATGTGGGGCAGGTGGAGATCGAGGGGGATGAGATCACCTTCACTGACAAGGCCGCAGAAAATATCTACCGCACCACCGTCACAGACGACCCCGGCCGGACGGACCGCCTGTTTGAAAGCGGGGCCCAGTTCCAGGAGATCGATACCCAGCCCGGCCTGCTCACCTCCATCCTGGTGGGGTGGGTGCTCCCCCTGCTGCCCTTCCTGCTGATCGGCTATTTCCTCAACCGCCGGATGAAAAAGGCCATGGGCGGGGACGGCATGATGTTCGGCATGGGCGGCGGCTCCGGGGCCAAGGTGTACGTCCCCTCCTCCACCGGCATCCGCTTTGCCGATGTGGCCGGCGAGGACGAGGCCAAGGAACTGCTCAGCGAGATCGTGGACTTCCTCCACGACCCGGAAAAATACCGCCAGATCGGCGCCAAGCTGCCCAAGGGCGCTCTGCTGGTGGGCCCTCCGGGCACCGGAAAGACCCTGCTGGCCAAGGCGGTGGCCGGCGAGGCCAACGTGCCCTTCTTCTCCATCGCCGGCTCAGAGTTTGTAGAGATGTTCGTGGGCCGCGGGGCCGCCAAGGTCCGCGACCTGTTCAAGCAGGCCAACGAGAAGGCCCCATGCATCGTGTTCATCGATGAGATCGACACCATCGGCAAGAAGCGCGACGGGCAGATCGGCGGTAACGACGAGCGGGAGCAGACCCTGAACCAGCTGCTCACCGAAATGGACGGCTTTGACGGGTCCAAGGGCGTGGTGGTGCTGGCCGCCACCAACCGTCCCGACAGCCTGGACCCCGCCCTGCTGCGGCCCGGCCGGTTTGACCGGCGCATCCCGGTGGAGCTGCCCGACCTCCAGGGGCGGATCGAGATCCTGAAGGTCCACGCAAAAAAGATCCGCTTGGCAGAAGATGTGAACTTTGAGCCCATCGCCAAGACGGCGGCCGGGGCCTCCGGCGCGGAGCTGGCCAATATTGTCAACGAGGCCGCCCTCCGGGCGGTGCGCAGTGGGCGGCAGTTTGCCACCCAGGAGGACCTCCAGGAGAGTGTGGAGGTGGTCATCGCGGGCTATCAGAAGAAGAGCCGGGTGCTCTCCGACCAGGAGAAAAAAATCGTGGCCTACCACGAGACCGGCCACGCCCTGGTGGCCGCCCTCCAGTCCCACTCCGCTCCGGTGCAGAAGATCACCATCATCCCCCGCACCTCCGGCGCGCTGGGCTACACCCTCCAGGTGGACGAGGGGGACCACTTCCTTATGTCCAGGGAGGAGCTGCTGAACAAGATCGCCACCTACACCGGCGGGCGGGCCGCCGAGGAGCTGGTGTTCCACTCCGTGACCACCGGCGCCTCCAACGACATCGAGCAGGCCACCAAGCTGGCCCGGGCCATGATCTCCCGCTTCGGAATGTCTGAGGAGTTTGGCTTTGTAGCCTTCGAGACGGTAAGCAATCAGTACCTGGGGGGCGATGCCTCTCTGGCCTGCTCCCCAGAGACCCAGGCGCGGATGGACCAGAAGGTCACCGAGCTGGTCTCCCAGCAGTACCGCCGGGCGGTGGAGCTGCTGCGGGCCAACGAGGGTAAGCTGCACCAGCTGGCAGGCTACCTCTATGAGCACGAGACCATCACCGGCGAGGAGTTTATGGAGATCCTCTCCCAGTCCTCTCCAGAGCTGGATCCCCTGGCAGAACAGCCGGAGACATAACAAAAATCGGGCAGTCCGCCTTACTGCGGACCGCCCGATTTTCTGCATCGGCCAAAGGTCAGAATATCGTGACGCCAAAGACTGAATCTCCTTCGGCCCGGTCACCCCATCCGCCGCTCCAACCCGGCGCGGCGTTCGCGGCAGGTGGATCTTCAGCGGTCACTCACCCACCATGGCTCCCCCTGAAAAATCAGGTCGTCCAAATCCCGGGGCGCGCGCTGCGCCTCCTCCGGTGTGATCGTCCGTACTGCATTGTCATCCATGGGTCATTCCTCCGTGTTTATATTTCATCTGGACCCGGCCTGTTTTGCCGGCATACAGACTACTATATGCGGGACAACCACGGATATGTGCCGAATTTTGTACACCGATGGGAAAGTTTTTTGAAATGTGGCGGCACAGAGGCCTTGAAATCAAAACATCAGGCCTCATAAGAGGCATGATGGAAGGCTGTGCGGAGATCCGGCCCTTACTCCGCCAGGGCGGCGGTGATGATGGCCATGGAACAGGCCCGCAAAATCCATATTTTGCGGGAACCCAGTTTTTTTAGATTGCTCAGGGCGGCAGAGCCGCCCCTCCGCCAAGGTTTTTCCTACGGAAAACGCTTGCACGCGCTGCGCGCGCCCCATCGGAGATGGGGCCCCGGGCTATTCCATGGCCATAATAAAAAAACAGCGGGCCTCTTTTTGAAGTGAACCCCAAAAGTTAGACAATATCTTGAAAGCAAAAATTGTTTAAGCAGCCGAAAGGGCTTGTTGTCTGTGAAATGCAGGCGGCAAGCCCTTTAGCTTTGCCTTGATGCGGCGGTTGTTGTAGTAGTCCAGATAGTCCAGCAGTTCCCGCTTGAAGTGCTCCATAGATTCAAATTCTTGCAGATACAGCAACTCACTTTTGAGTAAGCCAAAGAAATTTTCCATGACAGCATTATCCAGGCAGTTGCCTTTGCGGCTCATACTCTGCCGAATCCCCTTCTCACGAAGCATACGCTGGTAATGTTTATGCTGGTATTGCCAACCTTGGTCGGAATGAAGGATTAACCCTGTTCCATCCGGTATTGTTTCAAATGCCTTATCCAGCATGGTAGTAACCATACTCAGAATCGGTCAGTCAAAGATGGTATAGCTCACTAAATACCCGTTGTGTAAATCCAGGATTGGAGAAAGATAGAGTTTCTGTCCAAATAGGCTGAACTCTGTCACATCGGTAACCCATTTCTGGTTTGGTTTTTCCGCATAGAAATTTCGGTTGAGCAGATTCGGTGCAATTTTCCCCACTTCACCCTTGTAAGAGCGATATTTCTTGATTCTGACACGGCAAGCCAATCCCAGCTGCCTCATAAGACGCTGTACCGTCTTGTGGTTCAGATGAATCCCTCTGTTGTGCAGGGTTGTGGTAATACGGCGGTAACCATACCTCCCTTTGTTTTCGTGGTAGATGGCTGTGATTTCTGTTTTAGCCTCTTCATATTTGTCTGCGCATCTCATCCGCTTTAGATGATAGTAGAAAGTTGCGCGGGGAAGCTGAGCGATTGAAAGAAGGATATCCAGAGCGTGTCTTTGCCTCAGTTTTTGAACTACCTGCGTTTTCTGCGCTGGCGTCGCTCGTCTTCCAAAACCAAGGCTTGCAAGTTTTTTAAGTATTCATTCTCCGCACGCAGCCGCTGCACCTCGGCAAGCAGATCCTCTTCCACCGCTTTTGGCAGTTGCTTGGGACGACCCTTACTTCCACGACCACGTCGCTCCACTGTAAAACCTTCCGGTCCTTCCATCAGGTAGATCCGCTCCCAATCTTTGATTCGAGTATCGCTGCTTACGTCAAACCGTCTTGCTGTTTCGCAGTAGCTTAGCTTTTCCCCCATCATTGTTTCAATTACCAGCTTTTTAAATTCTGGTGTGTATCGTTTGTTTGGTATCCCTTTTGGCATAATAAAGCACCCCACTTGTTATCCAGTATATCATACTGTCTAACAAATGGGGTGCAGTTCATTTGAGGCCCGCCGAAGCTTCTGCGGAGATCCGGCCCTTACTCCGCCAGGGCGGCAGTGATGATGGCCATGGAATAGACCTCCTGGGCATTACAGCCGCGGGACAGGTCGTTGATGGGGGCATTCAGGCCCAGCAGGATGGGGCCATAGGCCTCGAAGCTGCCCAGGCGCTGAGCAATCTTGTAGCCGATGTTGCCGGCGTTGATGTCGGGGAAGATGAAGGTGTTGGCATAGCCGGCCACCTTGGAGTCAGGGCACTTGGTCTGCGCCACACGGGGGGAAACAGCGGCGTCGAACTGCATCTCACCATCCACGGGGAACTCAGGCATAACAGCCTTGGCCTTCTCGCAGGCGTTGCGCATCTTGTCCACGTCCTCGCCCTTGCCGGAGCCGAAGGTGGAGTAGCTGAGGAACGCGACCTTGGGATCGATGCCGAAGATCTGGGCGCACTTCGCAGTCTCCATGGCGATCTCCACCAGCTCGTCCTCGCTGGGCTTGATATTGATGGCGCAGTCACCCATGGCCAGCACATCGTTGTCGCCGGTAGCGGAGGGACGGACCAGGATGAAGCAGGAGGAGACGATCTTGTTGCCCGGCTTGGTCTTGACCAGCTGGAGGGCGGGACGGACGGTATCGGCGGTGGAGTAGGTCGCGCCGCCCAGCAGGGCGTCGGCCTCGCCCATGGCCACCAGCATGGTGCCGAAGTAGTTGCCCTTCTTCAGAGCAGTGCGGCACTCGTCCTCGGTCATCTTGCCCTTGCGCAGCTCCACCATCTTGGCCACCATGGCCTCCATGTTCTCATAGTTCTCGGGATCGACAATGATCGCGCCGCGGATGTTGAAGCCGGCGTCCTCGGCGGCGGCCCGGACAGCCTCCTCATTGCCCACCAGCACGGGGGTCAGGAACGTACCGGACAGCAGGCGGGCGGAGGCCTCCAGGATACGGGGGTCGGTTCCCTCTGTGAACACGATCTTGCGGGGGTGTGCCTTCAGAATATCGATGAGCTTCTTGAACATACTGAACCATTCCTTCCAAAACTGAACTTTCAGACTGAAAACGCCTGTTTACTGGGTCTATGGTAGCATTTTTTATGTTGAAATGCAAGGGCAACCACCCCTCTATTTTGCCAGATTTTGAAGGCCTCCATCCCAAAAAAATCGCTGAAATTTTGCAAAAAGCTCTTTACGACAGGTATACGGTCGTTTATACTATACAAAGTGTATTGATTCTGGTATGAGGTGAGAAATTTGAACGCAGAATTTTCCCGCACCCTGTCGCTGCTGCGGCAGGAAAAGGGCGTCAGCCAGCGCACCGCCGCCGGCGTACTGGGCATTTCGCAGGCCCTGCTGTCCCACTATGAGAACGGGATCCGGGAGCCGGGGCTGGCCTTCGTGGTCAAGGCCTGCGACTACTACGGCGTCTCCGCCGACTATCTGCTGGGCCGGACCCTGACCAGGGACGGCACCACCATCGGAACCGAGGAGCTCTACGACATCAGCGATGAAAAGGACAACTCCATGCGGGGCTCCGTGCTGGCTCTGCTGTCCAAAAAGCTGCTGGTCAATTCTGTCGGGATGCTCTTTGACCTGCTGGGCAAGACCGGCAGCCGGGAGGCCATCCGGGCGGCGTCGAACTATCTGTCCACCGCCCTGTACCAGGTGTACCGCCACCTGTACCACGCCAACCCCGCCAACAATCCGGACTTTTTCTCCGTCTCCCAGCGGCACTTTATGGCCGGCCTGGCCAACGCCGACCTGCACATGAGCGAGGTGGAGCTGACCGACGCCCTGTCCGCCCATGTGAAGGAGAAGGGCCGGATGCCGGAGATGGACCACGCCGCCCTGGCCCGGGACTACCCGGTGCTGTACCAGTCCATGCTCCAGTTGATCCACAACTCTGGGGAGCGGATCAACCACCTGATGGAGGGCCGGGAGGCCAAGGGTGAGAAAAAGAAGTAAGGCCCTGCGGCGCTTTGGGGCCCCAGCAACTTGATTTTTTAACGCGCCATCCGGCGTGCCCCATCTGCGATGGGGCCCCGGGTGGATTTTCCCAAGGAGGTTTTTTATTTTATGACCGATCAATCCAAAATCCGCAACTTCAGCATCATCGCACATATTGACCACGGAAAATCCACCCTGTCGGACCGGCTCATCGAGCTGTGCGGCGCGGTGGAGCAACGGAAGATGGAGAGCCAGCTGCTGGACAACATGGACCTGGAGCGGGAGCGTGGCATCACCATCAAGGCCCGGGCCGTCCGTCTGGACTACAAGGCGGAGGACGGCAGCACCTACGCCCTGAACCTCATCGACACCCCGGGCCATGTGGACTTCAACTATGAGGTATCCCGCTCCCTGGCCGCCTGTGAGGGGGCGGTGCTCATCGTGGACGCCTCTCAGGGCATTGAGGCCCAGACCCTGGCCAACACCTATCTGGCCATGGAGCACGACCTGGAGATCCTGCCGGTGATCAACAAGATCGACCTGCCCGCCGCCGACCCCCAGCGGGTAAAGGACGAGGTGGAAAATATCCTAGCCCTCCCGGCCCAGGACGCCCCGGAGATCTCCGCCAAGCAGGGCGTCAATATCCCCGCGGTGCTGGAGGACATCGTCCAGAACATCCCCGCCCCCCAGGGCGATCCCAATGCGCCCCTGAAGGCCCTGATCTTTGACAGCCAGTACGACCCCTATGTGGGCGTCATCGTCTACTTCCGCGTCATGGAAGGCACCCTGAAAAAGGGGATGGATGTCAGGATGATGGCCTCCGGGGCCCAGTACAGTGTTCTGGACTGCGGCTACCTCAAGCCCCTGGGCATGGAGTCCGCCCCTCAGCTGTCCGCCGGCGAGGTGGGCTGGTTCACCGCCTCCATCAAGAACGTGAAGGACACTCGGGTGGGCGACACCATCACCGGGGTGGAACAGTCCGCCGCCGAGGCCCTGCCCGGCTACCGCCCCGCCCAGCCCATGGTCTACTGCGGCATCTACACCGAGGACGGCTCCAAATATCCCGACCTGCGGGACGCCCTGGAGAAGCTTCAACTCAACGACGCCTCCCTCTCCTTCGAGCCGGAGTCCTCCGTGGCCCTGGGCTTCGGCTTCCGCTGTGGCTTTTTGGGGATGCTCCACATGGAGATCATCCAGGAGCGGCTGGAGCGGGAGTTCGATCTGGACCTGGTGACCACATTACCCTCCGTTATTTATGAGGTCACCAAAACAGATGGTACTGTGGTCCGGGTGGATAATCCCCACAACTACCCCGATCCCGGCTCCATCAGCGAGGCGCGGGAGCCCTACGCCAAGGTGTCCATCATCGCGCCCCCGGACTATGTGGGCAACATCATGCCCATGTGTCAGGACCGCCGGGGCATTTTTAAGGATATGCAGTATCTGGACACCAATCTGGTGGAGCTGCACTACTCCATGCCCATCGGCGAGATCATCTACGACTTCTTCGACGCCCTGAAGGCCCGGACCAAGGGATACGCCAGCCTGGACTACGAGCTGGAGGGCTATGAAAGGAGCGACCTGGTGAAGGTGGACCTGCTCCTCAACGGGGACCAGGTAGACGCCCTGAGCTTCATCGTTCACCGGGAAAAGGCGTACGGCCGGGCCCGGAAGATCTGCGAAAAGCTGAAGGAGAACATTCCCCGCCAGCTGTTTGAGGTCCCGGTCCAGGCAGCCATCGGCGGCAAGATCATCGCCCGGGAGACCGTCAAGGCCATGCGAAAGGACGTGCTGGCCAAGTGCTACGGCGGCGACATCACCCGAAAGAAGAAGCTGCTGGAGAAGCAGAAGGAAGGCAAGAAGAAAATGCGTACCCTGGGTACTGTGCAACTGCCCACCGAAGCCTTTATGGCAGTTCTCAAGCTGGACGAAGAGTAACGGCATTTTCTTCTGCCTTCCACCCCGCACGGCGGGGCGGCGCATTGCGACGTACAAGCGTTTTGCCAAAGGCAAAACCTTGGCGCAGGGCGAATTCACTTCGCCCGAGCATTTGGATCCACTTTGGGACCCCCGGCAAACTTGTTTGCCGGGGAGCAGGCAAGAAGAAAATGCGTACCCTGGGCACCGTCCAGCTGCCCACCGAAGCCTTCATGGCCGTTCTTAAGCTGGAGTGAGCCGCCGCAGGCGGCCCCAAACGGCAGCCCAGCGCAGCGGGTGCCGTTTGGAGAGGAGAAGCAAGGGAGCAGTCGAGGAATGCCCGCCCCAGGCGTTCCGAGATACGGCGGACTTTGCTTCGACGATATGGGGCTTCCGCCCGATAAGCTTCTCAAAATAAGAAATAAAAGTTGTCGGGAGCCTCTTGATCAGAGGTTCCCGACAACTTTTTAAGGTGTTCTTTCCCTGCCCTGGACTGCGCCTCACAATTTGCGGCAGCTCCTTCAATCAGGCAGCTCCACCCGCACGCCGCACACCAGGATGTAGTCCACCTGCCTGGGGTCAATGACCTGCGGGGCAACATCATACCTTTGTTCCGCATACCGGAACTTCTTTTCCACATAGGGCGCCCCCTGATAGGTGTCGCTGCTCACCCCGTCCTGACAGCTGGAACCGCCGCCGGTTTCGGGGGGCTCCAGAGTGGTCCCGTCCTTCAGAACCAGAACGGTCTCCAGCTCCCTCCAGCACTCCGTCCACTGGGCGGGATCTGTGGGGGAGGGCGGCGTCAAGCCGGCCTGTTTCGCCGCTGCCCTCCCGTGGTGGTCATAGCAGGCCCCGCCCTCGATCCGCACTGTGGTGGTCAGGGGGGTGATCTCCAGCCTGGTGAGGGTGGCGGTGCCGTCCAGGTAGGGGACCTCGATCTGCGGTGCGCACTGTACGCTCTGGTCGGGGATGTCCAGGCGCACATCGGAAAACTGCCACACATGGTCCCGGACGGCCTGGGTCAGCTGGGTGTCCTCATACCGGACCGCCTGGTCCGTCCCCGGGTCGGTAAACCACACATCCCGAAGGGGACCGATGGAGAAGTCCCACTGCCCGCCCGCCAGCTGCTGGGCGGAGTAAACATCCATCTCGAAACAGAAGGACAGGCGGTTGTCGCCAGGCTCCGGGTCCTCCACCTCCAGCACCTGCCACCCCCAGGACCCGGCCGGGTCCTCCCGCTCCGGCTTGATCTTGGCGTCCAGGTCGAAATAGCCGCTGTCATACCCCAGGGCCGCCGCATCCCCCAAAGCCGTCCCCTCCGGGGCGGTCACCTCCACCCACACATAGCTGTTGGCGTTGTCCCCCACGCAGTCGGTGAGGGCAACCGTCCAGCCGTTCCAACTTTCGCTGCGGTCCAGCCGGTAGATGCCATTCTCCAGAGCGCTCTGATCCTCGGGGGTCCGGGCCTCAAAATAGCCTAGCAGGCCGCCCCCCACTGTGGCCGCCAGGGCCCCCATGGTCAGCGCGGCCGCCGCCCCAGCCCCGATCAGAAGCCGGTGCCCGGTGTGACGGATGATACGTTTTGTTGGCTCCTTCATACGCTCCTCCTGTTCTGCCGCCTGCCGCAGGCGGTCTGTCAGCTGTTCCTTTTCTTCCGATGTGAAGGCAAAGTGATCAAAGGAATGGTTCAAGTCAGCCATCGTACACCTCCAATTCTGACCGCAGCCGCTTTCTGGCCCGGCTCAGCCGCTGGCGGGCGGCGGCGTAGGAGCAACCGCACATCCCGGCGGCCTCCTCCAGGCCGTAGCCCTCGCAATAAAACAGATAGACCAGGATCCGCTCCCGGTCCGGGAGGCGCTCCACCGCCTGCCAGACCTCATGGAGCTCCCCGGGTGCGGGGGCGGCCACCCGCTCTGCCGCCTCCAGAGGCGCAGTACGCCGAACATGACTGCTTTTCAACAGATCCTTGCTGGCGTTGATGGCACAGCGCAGGATGAAAGCCCGCTCGTGCGCCGGACTTTGAAAGGCCCGCTCCCCCTCCAGCAGGGTGAGGAAAATGTCCTGGCAGATATCCTGAGCGTCAGCGCGTCCCAGGGAATACGCAACGCACACCCTCAGAATCGGATCGGCGTACTCCCGGATGAAGCGCTCTGCCTGATCCGGCCGGCTCCAGGCCGTCATGGCCTCGCCCCCTTTCACCTGATATACGACCGGGCAGCCCGATTTGTGACCAATGGGTAAAAAATGCGGCGGGAAGGTTAAACCTTCCCGCCGCATCCATGTTTTGGGGTACAATTATGAGGCTTAGAACTCCGCGTTGCCCACGGTCCGGGGGTGGGGCAGGGTATCGCGGATGTTGTTCACGCCGGTGAGGTACATGACCATGCGCTCGAAGCCCATGCCGTAGCCGGCGTGGCGGCAGGTGCCGTACTTGCGCAGGTCGCAGTACCACCAGTAGTCCTCCGGGGCCATGCCCAGCTCTTTGATGCGGGCCTCCAGCACCTCCAGCCGCTCCTCACGCTGGGAGCCGCCGATGAGCTCGCCAATGCCGGGGACCAGGCAGTCGGCGGCGGCCACGGTCTTGCCGTCGTCGTTGAGGCGCATATAGAACGCCTTGATGTCCTTGGGGTAGTCGGTGACGAACACGGGCTTTTTGAAGATCTGCTCGGTGAGATAGCGCTCATGCTCGGTCTGGAGGTCGGTGCCCCACTCCACCTTGTAGTCGAACTTGTCGTTGTTCTGTTTGAGCAGCTCCACCGCCTCGGTGTAGCTCACCCGGCCGAAGTCGGAGGAGGCCACATGCTCCAGCCGCTCCTTGAGGCCCTTGTCCACGAAGGAGTTGAAGAAGTTGATCTCGTCGGGGCACTTCTCCATGACGGTGCGGATGATGTGCTTGATCATGGCCTCGGCCACGTCCATGTCGCCCTTGAGGTCGCAGAAGGCCATCTCCGGCTCGATCATCCAGAACTCG
>ENA-UEPG01000423-UEPG01000423.1-human-gut-metagenome-genome-assembly--contig:-NODE-423-length-43238-cov-5.593754_pt1 | contig 43238 bp, 31 predicted proteins | sample MGYA00242893_ERZ507902 | MGnify/ENA primary metagenome ERZ507902 (study PRJEB26167, sample SAMN06115491) | human gut metagenome | host: Homo sapiens | place: China:Gansu | collected 2015-04-23 | study...
TACAAAATTAGAATTCAAAGATATTCTTTTCTTTTCTAAAAATGGAGCTATCCCTTTACTTTTTGGATAGCTCCCGGAGGATGGTGTGTTTTAACAAAATGTTCCGTGTTTAAAATTGAATTTAGATACTTTTTTAGTGGAAGTTTTCTTACTTGATCCTTTTGAAAGAGGTACATGGTTTTGTGTGTTCTTGTTGCCTTTCTGAAGATTTGATTTTTGTGTTTTCATGATAGTTTTTTATAGATTTAAATTAAAAAACCCGGCTGGGATTAGCCGGGTTGAATGAATATGATATGTGTTACTTACATTTTTACAGGTAATACAAGGTCATCCCAGCTGTTGTTGAGGTAATAATAATAGTAGTAATAATAACGACCTGTATGTGAAAAAATAGTATTCATGTCTATGGTTTTAAATAAAAAAGGCCCCGAAATTCGGGGCCTGTATATTTTATATGATGACAATATTCCCCCTTTACTTTTCCGGAAAGTAATAATAGAAATAGTAATATGAGGTGTACATCGTGTTCATTTTCTTTTCATTGTTCGGGACAAATATAGGTATTCTGAAATATAAAACAAATAAGTAAGCAGAAAAGTTAGGAGAAAAAGTCTAACTTTGTGTGGATTAATTTGAAAAGGAAAGATGATGACTAATGAGGAGAAAAAATTGTACTTACTGGATGCTTACGCGTTGATTTACCGTTCATATTACGCGTTTATCAATAATCCCCGGATCACGACGACGGGAATAAATACATCGGCCACTTTCGGTTTTTTTAATTTTTTACTGGAATTGCTTGAATTGGAAAAACCGACTCATCTGGCAGTAGTTTTTGACCCGGAAGGTCCTACTTTCCGTCATGAAATGTACCCTCCTTACAAGGCCCAGCGCCCCCCGATGCCGGAGGACCTGAGAAAGTCGGTTCCTTATATTAAAAGTATTATTGAAGGATTAGGCATTAAATCAATTGTTGTCAGCGGGTTTGAGGCGGACGACGTGATCGGTACGCTGGCTAAGCGGGGAGAGAAAGAAGGGTTTCAGGTATATATGATCACGCCGGATAAAGATTACGCCCAGTTGGTCAGCGAACGAGTGTTCATGTATAAACCGGGGCGTGCCGGAAATAAATCTGAAGTGTGGGGTATTCCGGAAGTATTGGATCATTTCGGGATCGAGCGGGTGGAACAGGTGATCGATATTCTTGGTTTGATGGGTGACACGGCGGATAACGTGCCGGGATGTGATGGTGTCGGACCGAAAAGTGCTGCCACATTGATTTATAAATATGGAAGTATAGAAGGGGTATATCAACATATAGATGAACTGAAAGGTAAGCAAAAAGAGCGCTTGTTGTGTTGCCAAGATACAGTCTTTTTATCAAAGGAATTGGTGACAATCAACACAGAAGTACCCATGGAAGTAAATGCTGAAGATTTAGCATTGGGCGAGATTCAAGACGATGTGTTAAAGCCGATCTTCAATGAATTGGAGCTTTTCTCTCTGGCAAAGAGAGTGTTCATGATAGAACATGAGGAAAATTTGGTAGAGACCATTCACCCGGAAGAAGTCGATTACCGGGAAATCACTACCGTGGCGGAACGGGATGAATTACTTCAGAAGTTGAGAGAGGCTCCTGAATACGTGCTGAACGTGATCTTTGGAGATGGCACGATTTACAACTCTTATCCGGACTATCTCTGTTTCTCAACAGCTGTTAATACTGCTTGTTACCTGCGATTACCTTCAGCGAAAGATAAGGCCGAGGACGTGATTCGTTTATTTAAACCTATTCTTGAAGATCAGAACAAAGTTTTGATTTCGAATGACGTGAAGGACGATATTATTTGGTTAAGAAGAGCCGGGGTAGAGATTCTAAATAAAATATTTGATGTCAAGATTGCACACTACGTTCTACAACCGGACAGTTCTCACGAACTGGAACGTGTTGCTTTGGAAATGCTGAATTATCGCTTGATAAAAGGAGATAATACCGAGAATCCTCAATTATCCCTATTTCCTGATGAAGGAGCCAAGAAAGACAAGGATTTTGCGGAACGTACGGATATATTATTCCGCTTGAAAGAAAAGTTGGAAGAGGCTTTACAGGAAGTCGGGCTTTATAAGTTGTATGAAGAAATTGAAATGCCCTTGGTATCTGTTTTGGCCGATATGGAGTACGAGGGTGTGTCTATCGATAAGGTGGCGTTGGATGAGCTATCCGAGGATTTGAAAATAAGAATCGCTGAGACAGAGAAAATTATATATGAAATGGCCGGTAAAGAATTCAATATTAGTTCTCCCAAGCAGTTGGGCGAGATATTATTCGACCAGATGAATATTGATTCCGGCAACAAGAAAACCAAAACAGGCCAATACAGTACCTCCGAACAGGTGTTGTCAAAATTAGAAGATGCACACCCGATTGTAGGACATATACTTAATTACCGGGGATTAAAGAAATTGTTGACCACGTATGCGGAGGCTTTACCCACGTATATTGATCCGGCAACCGGAAAGATTCACACGCATTTTAACCAAGCGGAGGCGGCAACCGGAAGATTGAGTAGCTTGAATCCGAACTTGCAAAATATACCTATCCGGACAGCCGAAGGTCGGAACATTCGGAAAGCTTTTATCACGGGTGATCCGGATTACGGGTTCTTCTCAGCCGACTATTCGCAGGTAGAGTTGAGGTTGATGGCACATTTGAGCGGTACGCCGGAGTTGATCAATGCTTTCCTGAAAGGGGAAGACGTCCATGCAGCAACGGCATCTAAAATTTATCACGTGCCTTTAGAAGAGGTGACCCCGGAGATGAGACGACGGGCGAAAACGGCTAATTTCGGGATTATTTACGGTATTTCGGCTTGGGGATTGGCGGAACGGCTGAAAATTTCCCGGAAAGAGGGTAAGGAACTGATTGAAGGTTATTTTGCCCTTTATCCCGGAGTGAAACGTTACATGGAAGAATCCGTGGAGAAAGCCCGGAAAAAAGGGTACGTGGAGACGATCATGGGCCGCCGTCGTTATCTGAGAGATATAAATTCCCGGAACGCGGTTGTACGGGGTGTTGCCGAGCGAAACGCGGTAAACGCTCCTATCCAGGGATCGGCAGCCGATATTATTAAGAAAGCGATGATATGTATTCATCAGAAATTAAAAGAACGGGGATTACGTTCCAAGATGATTTTGCAGGTGCATGACGAGTTGAACTTCAAATGTCATCACGAGGAAATCGAGGAATTGAAAAATCTCGTGGTGGATTGTATGGAGCACGTCGTGAGTCTGGCAGTACCTTTGACTGTGGGCACGGGCTACGGGAAAAGCTGGTACGAGGCACATTAATGTTAGAATATAAAGATGTTGTTGGGAATGTTGGACGAGCAAATAGATTCAGTTATAACGGATAGTATCGTGCCGGTGTCGGATTCTGTGGTGTTTCCGGCCTCTTTGTTAAGAGAAACGGTCTCTTGGAAACCTTTCTTACCGTTTGACACGCTGACGAATCAGGTGGAATTAGTGGACGGAATTCCTTTGAGCGGGGAGAAAATGAATATTGAATTTATTTCCAGTATTCTGATTTATACGGTTGTGTATCTCGTTTTTATCGCTTTGTTGCGCCTGCGAGGAAGAGGTTTCCTCACGACGGTGTACACCTATTTTTTCAACCGGAAAAGAGGGGCCAGCTTACAATCGGAAGGTGGGATTCCGAACTATTTCTTTGTTTTCTTGTCGGTTAGCCTTTCTTTTTCAATCTTGTCCATGTTGATGGCTTTTTTAATCGATCCTCCCTTTGTATTCTTTAATGCCTTAATCTATTTTCTGATCATCTTCGGTTACTATTTTTTAGTCTTGGGACTTGTGCGGCTTTTCGGGTGGGCATTTAATAGAAGGCATTGTGCATCGGAGATCATCTTGAATTTGCGCACAAGTGCGATTGTGTTGGGATTATCCATATCCCCGTTCGTGCTGGCCTTGTTTTACGTGCAAACTTCGGCGATAAATATGTTATTATATGTCATTTTAGGGCTTGGTATCATTATTCTGGTTTTCAGATTTATAAGATTGATTAAAATATTATATGGATATAGAGTTTCAATTTTGTATATGATTTTGTACCTTTGTGGGCTTGAAATATTGCCGATTCTTGTCTTGTACAAGCTATTGGGATAAGTTAGAGAAGTTAGTGTAATTTTAAAACAGAAAGAGTTGAAAATAAAGAAGATACTAGTTTCGCAGCCAAAGCCGACAACCGAGAAATCTCCGTATTTTGATTTGGCAGAAGAATTTGGATTGAAATTAGAATTCAAATCATTTATAAAGGTAGAAGGTGTCACGGCAAAAGAATTTCGTCAGGAAAGGATAAATATTCTTGATTTTACCGGGATCGTTTTTACCAGTCGTACGGCTATTGACCATTTCTTCCGGATCTGTACCGAAATGAGGGTAACCGTTCCCGACACGATGAAGTATTTCTGTATATCAGAGGCTATTGCTTTCTATCTTCAGAAATATATCGTGTACCGTAAGAGAAAAATTTTCTACGGGGACAAGAAAGTCGAGGATATGACAAAAATTCTGTTAAAGCATAAGACCGAAAACTTCCTAGTTCCGGTTTCCGACGTGCATAAAGAAAATATCCCTGCTTTGATGGATGAACTACACCTGAAGTACACGAAATCCGTATTCTATAAAACCGTGTCCAGTGATGTAGCCTCTGAAATTCCGGATTTGAAAGAGTATGATATATTGGCATTCTACACTCCGGCCGGTATCAAGTCATTGTTCCACAACTACCCGAATTTTGAACAGGGTTCGACAATTATCGCGGCCTTCGGGGAGGCGACAGCCGAGGCGGTTGAGGAGGCCGGGTTGAGACTTGATATAAAAGCCCCCACGGAAAAAGCCCCTTCGATGACCATGGCGCTGGAACAGTTCATTAAGGCTTACAACAAAGAAAATAAATCAAAATAGGAAAATGGACATCAAACGATGTCCATTTTTTGTATGTTTGCACTCGTATATGGATGAAACGATAAAATACACGTTTTGCAAGGAAGAACGGCTATGCCGGAAGGGGGGATTCGAGGAACTTCTGTCCTCGGGTTATAGTTTCGTGTCTTATCCGTTACGAGTGGTAATCCGGTTATACCCGAGGGAAGAGAAAGATTTCCCGGCCCGAATAGCCGTGAGCGTTTCTAAAAGGCGTTTCAAGCGAGCCGTGAAACGTAACCGGGTAAAACGTTTGATTCGGGAGACCTATCGTCTGAATAAAAATATATTGTACTCTTATATCCCGGAGGATAAAACGATGGATATATTGTTCATATATTTGCATGATGAAATTTTTGAATATGGTAAAATCGAAAAAGCGATAACCGGTGCTATTAAAAAAATTAGGAGCTATATTGAAAAAGATAGTGGTGGGGATATTGCTGATACCTATTAAATTTTATCAGTTATGCATTTCTCCCTGGACACCCCCGAGTTGCCGCTATACCCCGACGTGTTCACAATACGCGGTGGAGGCGTTACGGAAACACGGTCCGGTAAAAGGATTATACCTCGCGATAAAACGGATATGTTCCTGCCATCCATGGGGAGGTTCGGGCTACGATCCGGTGCCGTGAAATTTGTTATTTTGTTGGATATATACTATTTTCGCTAGATTGTTATTAAAGTAAGATTATGAGAAAAAATACACGTGTAATTATCTTCATTTCGGGAGTCTTGTTACTGGCTTTCGGGATGCTTGGCTTGAAGGAAGACGATAAAAGATTCCAAATTAGTAAGGGATTGGATATTTTTGCCACGCTTTTTCGGGACGTGAATCTTTTTTACGTGGATGATGTGCAACCGGAGAAAATGGTGCAGGACGGGATTGACGCCATGTTGAAGAAACTGGATCCCTACACGGTTTATTACCCGGAAACTAAGTTGGATGAGTTCAAGATGATGACAACGGGAGAATACGCCGGGATCGGTTCCGTGATCGGCATGAAGGATGATTACGTGGTGATTCGCGAACCCTATAAGGGATCTCCTTCTTACAAGGCTGGATTACTTCCGGGTGATTTGATTCTGGCAGTTGACGGGGAAAATATGAAGGGAAAGAATGTCGAGTACGTGAGTTCCCGTCTGAAAGGGCAACCCGGTAAAGAGGTGGTGCTTAAACTGCAACGTGTCGGGGAAGAAAAGCCTTTGGAGAAACGGGTTCTTCGGGAAGTCGTACAGGTCCCTAGTGTACCTTACTATGGAATGTTGAATAACGAGATTGGGTATATCTATTTTACCGGATTCACTGATAAGGCTGCAGATGACGTGAGAAGTGCGATCATGGATTTGAAAAACCGCGGAGCGCAGTCCCTTGTTCTTGATCTTCGCGGTAACGGGGGAGGATTGCTGGATCAGGCAGTGGAGATTGCCAATTTCTTCCTGCCGAAAGGTTCCTTGATTGTAAGCACGAAAGGAAAGATGAAACAATGGGATAAAGAATATCGCACGACGAGAAATCCCTTGTTACCGGATATGAAACTGGCCGTGTTAATCGATCGGGCTTCAGCTTCCGCATCAGAGATCCTTTCCGGTTCTTTACAGGATTACGATCGGGCAGTTGTAATCGGCGAACGTTCATTCGGTAAGGGGTTGGTGCAGACAACCCGTGATCTGGTCTATAACACGAAATTAAAGGTAACCACGGCGAAATATTATATCCCTAGCGGACGCTGTATTCAAGCGGTAGATTATTCCCACCGTAATCCGGATGGTAGTGTGGGTACGATTCCCGATTCTTTAATGAAACCCTTTAAAACGAAAGTAGGGAGAACCGTGTATGACGGTGGTGGTATTACGCCGGACGTGAAGATTGAACCGGAGAAATACGCTAAGGTAACCCAAGAACTGGTGTTGCAGGATATGATCTTTGATTTTGTCAATGAATACGCGGCAACTCATCCCACGATTGCAGCTCCTTCTGAATTTGTTTTGTCGGATGAATTGTTCAACGAATTCAAGGAATACTTGAAAAAACGTGAATTTGAATACGAGACAGCCTCCCAGCTTGTTCTGGAAAGATTGGTAAAGGCGACTCAAGACGAGAAATACTATGATCAGGTGTCCAGCCAGGTAGAGCAATTGAAGAAGAGTCTCGGACACTCTATTGATCGGGATTTGGATGTTTTCAAGAAAGAGATTTCCGATATATTGTCCGACCAGTTGATGGAACGTTATTATATGCAAGAGGGTGTGATCGAGTATCATATCCGTAATGACAAGGATATAGCTAAGGCGTTGGAGGTTTTGTCGAACAACGAAGAGTATCAAAAAATATTGAAGTAGCATGAAAAAATAGATAGTAGTTTTTTGAAATCCCAAAAAACTACTATCTTTGCACCGCAATAAAACAATTGCCCTATTGTGTAATGGTAGCACTACAGATTCTGGTTCTGTCTGTCTGGGTTCGAATCCTAGTGGGGCAACAACATGAAGAAAACCCTTATAGTTGGAAAACTGTGAGGGTTTGTTTTTTGAATGAAATTTGTTGATTAGCAGTGCTGTTACTCCTCTTTTCTATTTTGTCTGAATGATTTGTGATATTAGGATTAAGGGATAATTTGAGTCATAAGAGGTATCATAAAAGGTATCATTTCCCCGTTTTGCCAATAAATTCAGGTATCATGTTAATGTGTTTATTTTTAGTGTTTTACGAGTGAATATTATGATAATGAACGAGTGTGCCTCATTTTTCTTATGTATGTTTGGAAGGAATAAGTGAGGATTATACTTGTTTGTGCTAAGGTTTATTCTGAATTTGTAATTAATAGATAATGACTAACGGATGACTACCGAATATAAGATTTTCATTACATTTTATAAATACTTTATGAACCTTATTATATATAAGGTTCATATAAGGTTTCTATAAGGTATCTATAAGGTTCATGACGGTAGTGATCAAGTATTGTTCAATTGATGACAATGTAATTAGAACTGAATTTCTTATCATTTAGCTGTTAATTTTCACATAGTTACGGTCCTGTTATGTTTGAAGTTTCTCTTTTTTTGAAGAAACTATTTTTTACTTTTTGGATTTCACCATCACGTTTCTGAATTCTAGGGGTGAAATGCCGGCCCATCTTTTGAAAAACTTACTGAAGGAGGCTTGATCTGAGAAATGTAACTCGGTGGCGATTTGTTGGATGGAAAATTCGGATAAGGCGAGAAGGTTACGGGCCTCGCTGTACAGCATTTCGCAAATGAAATTATTCACGGTGCGACCGGTTTGTGCTTTGATGATAGAAGTCAAGTATTGGGGCGTGATATTCATTTGCCGGGCATAAAAAGGAACGGAATGTTCCGTTTTGTAATGGAGCATGAGTAACGAGATAAACTTCCGTAATATATTGGCGTATCGGGTTTGTGGGACTCTTTCAGTAACTTCATTTATTCCTTTGTTATCCAATATATTGTCTATTTCCAGATAATAGCGGGTTAGGGCGTTCTGGATCATTTCCAACTGATAGGAATGCTCCGTCCGGAAAAGTTGAATCCGGAGGTCTTCCATGGTGGAGGCTAGTAGGTGTTTCTCTTCCTCAGAAATTTGCACGATCGGGTAGTGGTACATATTCATCCCGTGGGTAATTCGGTGTTGGATGTTGAGAATGGGTAGGCGATCGATGAAATTCTTACAGGAACAGAGGCATAGGCATTGAAAATCACGGCTTACTTGACGAAAATTTGTGAGGTGCAGTGGGGACAGGATGCACAATGAATGAGCGTCAATTGGGTATTCCACGCTATCGACCAAAAGCGTGGCTCTTCCCGATAGCACCAGCATATAGGAAAAGGCATTCAGGTAAACGGATTTATTTCCGAACAGGAGAAATTTAGGGCCGATGTCAGAGGTGAACACGGTGATCTCCCCCTTGTAGGATTCACCTTTTTTGAAGGTCTCGATTTCTTGGATGTTGACAATATTGTAAGACTCCATGCTGAAGGGTTATCTTGTGATGATGGAGCGAAGTTTGTGTAATGTTTTTTGTGTCATGATTTTTTGGTTCAGAAAGCTTACCAGATAACCCGTTATGCAGGCCGCGATGATGGAACCTTCCCGCACACCTTCTACACGTTGGCTCAAGATGAGGGAAAGGATGACGGCTGACGTGACTAGGGTAACGTCGAAGTACACTTTGAATTTTCCGAATTCTTTGTTACAACTGCGGGAGGCATATTTTACGAATCCCTCGGCACTCATCATGGCAACATGGGGTTTTATTTCGAGGACAACACCGATGGATTGCACGAGGCAGCCAATGAGTAGCAAGGCGATGGACATCCCGTAATTCGAGGGGTGTACACCACTTGTCAAAAGCATATTCAGATCGATAAATGCCGAGAATATGAAAGAAAAAGGTAACTGGAGTAGAATCTCGATGATGTCCCGTTTACTTTTGTTATTCCGGATTAGCCAGAATTGCCCGATAATCAATAGCATATTGATGATGAACGTGCAGGTTCCCAAGGATAGAGAGCTGTTCAGGCTCAACACGTAGTTTACACTGGAAATAGGAGTGGTGCCTAGTGCCGAACGGATGATTAATACGATTCCCGCGGCTAGAAAATACAATCCGATAACGAATATCAAATACTTTTTTAAAAGTTCCTTCATAGTTAATTTTCCCTTTGTAAAAAACGCACGAAGATACTGTTTTTCGATGAAAATAGGAATAATTGCGGGAGGGTAGTTTCAAATAAAACAAATTCTCTCGGTTTTCGAACATCCGATTGTTGTGGCTTTTTTAGGAATTTTGCAGCGTCTTAAAGAAAGAGAAAGCAAGATGAATAGGAAGAAAATTGTGACAGGACTATTGTGTATGGCCGGTCTGTTACCGGTTTGTGCGCAACAAAGGGTTTTGAGCGTGGATGAAATGTTTCGTTTGGCCGACACGAATAGTCGGAGTATCCGCTCGCATCGCTTGGCTGTTGATGAAACAAAACAGGGGATAAAAACGGCTAAGAGTGATAAACTGCCTTCTATCGAGGCAAATTTATCGTTCAGTTATATCGGAAACGGTTGGATGACGGATCGGGATTTTTCTGACGGGCAGAAGGCCTCTATGCCGCATTACGGGAATAATTTCGCGATTAAAGCTACACAGGTGGTATATGCCGGGGGAGCTATCAACCGTAGTATTCAGTTGAGCGAGTTGCAACAACAGGTGGCGGAACTGGAATTACAGGATAACCGCCAGGAGGTGCGGTTTCTGTTGGTGGGGTATTACTTGGAACTTTACCAGTTGTATAACCAACAAGAGGTCTACGAGAAAAATATTGAGCAAACCCGCTTGTTGGTGAAAGAGATTCAAGCTGCCTTTCAACAGGGGACTGCCTTGAAAAGTGATATTACTCGTTATGAACTTCAATTGCAGAATCTGGAGTTGGGATTGACGAGTACCCGGAACCGGATTAAAATTTTGAACCGTCAGTTGACCACGATGATCGGTCTGGCCCCGGAGACGGTTATTTTGCCCGATACGACCGTGTTGGCAAGGAATATCGAGAGGCGGGATGAGTTGTCTTGGCAGGGAATGAAAAATGAATCTCCACGTTTGAAATTGGCAGATTTGGGGGTAGAGATGAGTAAGAAACAACAGGATTTGGTACGTGCCGGGCGTAGGCCGAATATCGGACTCGTGGCCGCGAATAATTTTGACGGACCGATATTGATTGAGGTACCACCGATTGACAAGAATTTTAATTATTGGTATGTCGGGATCGGTATCTCGTACAAGTTTGACGCTCTTTTCAAGAATAATAAAAAGTTGAAACAAGCCCGGATTGCTACCCGGAAGGCGGAAGAGGATCGGTTACTGGCGGATGAACAGGTCTCTAACGGGATTCATGCCGCGTGGGTTGAACTGGACGAGGCTTATTCCCGGTTACGTACACGGGAGAAGAGCGTGCAACTGGCTCACGAAAATTATGATGTGGTGCATTACCGTTACCTGAACGGGTTGTCCTTGGTGACGGATATGCTGGATGCCAGCAATATTCAGTTGAGTAGCGAGTTGGAGTTGACGAATGCCCGGATCGGTATTCTGTATCAGTATTATTTGTTGAAGAGAACAATCGGTAGTTTATAATTATTTTAATTGATATTTCAGTTATGAGTACAAATAGAAAGAAATTGATTCCTAACGTGGTTTTAATCCTTGTTATTGTTGTCGGTATTTGTTGGGTAGCCAGTCGTTTTATTCATTTGGGACGGGTGGAATACACGAATAATGCCCAGGTGAAACAACATATTACCCCGATAAATACCCGTGTACAGGGATTTATCAAGAAGATATATTTTGAAGAGTACCAGCGTGTGCGTAAAGGTGATACCTTGGTGGTGATTGAGGATGCCGAGTATTGCCTGCGGCTGGCACAGGCGGAGGCGGATTACCGGAACGCGCTGGTCGGGATGGATGCGATGCACACGACGGTTCATGCGGCGCAGAGTAATGTTCTGGTGACGGATGCCGGGATCGAGGAAGTACGGGTGAGATTGGCGAACGCGGAGAAAGACTACGAGCGTTACAAGGAGTTGTTGAAACAGGAGGCGGTTACCGTGCAGCAATTTGATCAGGTGAAGACGGAGTTCGAGGCGACAAAGGCTCGCTACGAGCAAATCCTTCGCCAGAGACAGGCGGTTTCACTGGTGAAACAGGAGCAGACGCAGCGTTTGGAACAGAACGAGGCGAATATCAAGCTTGCCGAGGCTGCATTGAATTTGGCTCGACTGAATCTTTCGTACACGGTGATTCTGGCCACGACCGATGGGGTGACCGGGCGCAAGAATATACACGAGGGGGAACTCGTGCAACCGGGGCAGACGATGGTTAATCTCGTGGATGTGACCGAGAAATGGGTGATCGCGAATTACAAGGAGACACAGACAACGCGCATGGAGGAAGGGCAGATGGTGGAGATCGAGGTGGATGCTATTCCGGGAGTAAGGTTTGAGGGGCGTGTCGCGTCAATTTCGGAGGCCACGGGAGCTTCTTTTGCACTGATCCCGCAGGATAATTCTGCCGGAAATTTCGTGAAGGTGGAACAACGTATCCCGGTTCGTATTGAATTCACGGGGACGAATAGACCGGAGGATATGAACCGCTTGCGTGCCGGGATGAACGTGGAATGTAAGGTTAATTACTAGAGAAGATGTCTGCACCGAATATACCGACACGCATCATGATGTTCCGGGATTTTGTCCCGGATCGGGTACGTGTGTTTCTTTGTTTGTTTTTTGCTGTGACCTTTCAATTTAGTGGGGGAATTTATTTGGCATCCGTTTTGCAGATGGTTGGGTCGCTGGCGTTGATGCAGGAGGATATTATGATGGCCGGTTATGCCTCGTTCGTGGGGACAACGGTTGTTTTTCCTATTCTTTTTCGCTTGAAGTTTCGTTTCACTTCCCGGTCAATTTTCTTGATGGTCTGCCCGGCGTTGATTGTTTGTAACTTGATCACGATGAGTACGGGGAGTCTCCCGGTGCTGGTCGGGGTTTGCTTTATTGCCGGGATGTTTCGTATGTGGGGGACGTTTGAGTGTTTGTCGAACGTGCAGCTCAGTATCACGCCGACTCGTAATTTCGCGGTGTTCTTTCCGGTCGTGTATCTTATCGTGTTGGGAAGTATCCAGTTGTCGGGGTTGGCGACTGTTTATTTAAGTTATTGGGCTGACTGGCGATATATGCATGGGTTGATTATTGGGTTGTTGCTTGTCGTTTGGTTGTGTGCGGCTCTGTTTACCCGCCATTTCCGGTTTATGAAGGCGTTGCCGTTGTACGGGATAGATTGGTTGGGTGGTATTTTGTGGGCGATCTTTCTTTTGGCATTGGCTTTCGTTTTTGAGTACGGTAAGTTTTATGATTGGTTGTATTCTCCTTATATCCGTTCGGGGATCGTGGTGGCAGTCGTGGCGTTGTTGTTGAATATTAACCGGATGCACACGTTGCGACATCCTTATATCACGAAGGAGGCGCTGGGGTATCGGAATATGGGGGCGATATTGCTTGCCTTTTTGGTTCTCTGTTGTTTGCAGACGACGCCAACCATTCTACAAAATATATTTACCGGGAGTATTTTGAAATATGACGTGTTGAATTCGGTGTCTCTGAACTGGTGGAACTTGTTGGGAATCGTTTTGGGAGCTTTGGCAGTTTATTACTGGCACGCCCGCTTGCATGGGGGCTACAAAAGGGCCGTGTTTACCGGGTTCGCACTGATCGTGATATACCAGTGTTTCATGTATTTTCTGGTCGATCCGCAGATGAATATTGAATGGCTTTACCTGCCGACGTTGTTAAGAGGGGCGGGGTACGTGATGATTTATATATCGTTGACGGTTTATATCTCAGGATTCGTGCCGTTCCAGCACTTCTTTCAAGTGTTGTCTTTGCTGGGGTTCGTGCGGACAGGGTTCGGTTCGGCATTCGGAAGTGCGATTTATGGGCGGGTGATGCAACACGTTCTGCCGGGGAACTATCAGTTGTTGGCTGCCGATCTGGATGCGGTGAATCCTGTTGCCGCTCATATCCCGACGGGACAGCTCTATGGCGAGACGATGAGGCAGGTGATGCTGGTCAGCGTGAAGGAACTATATGGCTGGACATGTATTATCGGGATTTTCTTTTTGCTGATGCTTTTGAGTTACAGGTATCTGAACCGGAACACGGTGGGACGTTTACCCGGAATGAGGCAGATTAAGCGAGTTATGAAACGGGATGTCTGTTATTAGTTGGCTGTGATTTAGGGAATGTGGTCAGATTGATTGCAATTTATAATGACGATTTGCGGGAAATAATTTTGTTTCTTGTGCAATGTTGCTACTTTTGCAAGCATGGAGGAGACGATTACATATTCCAATAAAGTAATAAAAGAAAAAGAGTTTTTTGAGTCTTATTTTTCTTTATTCCTCCAATTTGCCTTAAAATATATTCCTGATGAAGAGACTTGCAAAGATATTGTTCAGGAGGCATTTATTAAATATTGGAGGCAAGAAAATAATTTTAATGATGAGATTGCTTTAAAAACATATTTGTATAAAAGTATTCGTAATGGTTGTCTGAATCAATTACGCCATGAAAATGTGCGTAAAAAGTATTTTGAATCCTTACCGGATGATTGGGAATCAGAAGATTATTTCATGGAGAACGTGATAAAGGAAGAGGTAGCGAACATTGTACTCCAAGAAATTAATAAGCTTTCAGAGACTAGTCGAAAAATTTTATTTAAGGCATTAGATGGCTATTCAAATGAAGAGATTGCAGAGGAATTAGGGGTATCTGTTAACACGGTCAAAACGCACAAAGCGAGAAGTTATATTATGCTGCGTCAGAACTTGGGGCATTTGCGGGTTTTGTTATTCCTGTTATTCTAATTAGTGAATAAATCTTTTTTCCGGTATTTTCCAAAAAAAATGTAAGTAGGTGTCATTCCTATTTCGTCGAGAAGTGTTTTATAGATGAAATAAAGCATGAAAAGATGGAAATGAATGTGCAAAAATGGGTTCGTTTAGCCCGGGGGATAGGTAAAGGTTTATTGAATGGAGAGGGTAAACAGATGGATGATGAGGTCTCGGAATGGGCGAAGGAGTCTGATCGGGGAAAAAGGATTCTGGACGAGTTGAAGGATCTTGACTTTTACGTGGAGAAGGAGGCTAAAAAGAGGGAAATAGAAAAATGTTATAGTTGGGAAGAATTCATGACGTGGCGGAGACGTTACGAGCGTCGTCGCAAGCTTTTGGTTGTACGTTGTGTCGCTGCAGTTGCAATCTTGTTTTTGGTGAGTACGTGCGTGTGGTTCGTGAATAGAGGGGGAGAAGAATCTCAATTTATGTTCCCGTCAGAGATAAAACCGGGGAGTTTGAGGGCATCCTTGATATTGAATGATGGGCAGGAAATTATGTTGGATAAGCGATTATCCTTGATGGAGTCGGATAGTTCTGTTGTTTTGAGCAACGAGAAAGGGGAATTGTCTTACCGGAATGTGCGGGAAAGATCCGGAGAATCGAGTATTAATACGTTACGGGTTCCTTGTGGCGGAGAGTATCAATTAATGTTAGCGGATGGGACTCGTGTGCGGGTGAATTCCGAATCGGAACTCGTTTTTCCAACTTGTTTTAATTCAGACCGGCGAGAGGTGTTTTTAAAAGGAGAGGCTTATTTTCAAGTTGCACCTGATTCCGATAAGCCTTTTTACGTGCGGGTTAATGACTATATCGTGAAAGTTACGGGGACATCTTTTAACGTGACTTCTTATACGGATGATCCATGTGCGATGACCACGCTGGTGGAAGGGAAAGTTTCTGTTTATGGCAATGATTCCACGTGGAATTGTGATTTGACACCAGGGTATATGTTGAAATTTGATAAAGGGACGGCACAGGTGATCTCGGAGGAGTGTGATCCGAGGATTTATACCTCGTGGATTGATGGAGAATTCAAGTTCCGGGATATGAGGCTGGAGAATATTATGAAGAAATTAAATCGATGGTATGATTTTGAGGTCGCGTATGAAGAGGAGGAACTAAAAGATTTACGTTTTAGCGGGGCGGCTGAGAAATACAATCCGGTAGAATTTCTTTTAAAAATGATAGAGGAGGTTACGAAGGTTCGTTTTGATATAGAAGGGAAACGGATTATGGTTAAAAATAATTAGAACAGGGAATCATCACTTCCCTGTTCTGTAAAAATAATTTCATAACAGCAGTGTTTGCCGCATCTTCTGTTATGGGGTATTATTAATGTTAATAACAAATGTATGGAGAAAAATTGTGAATTAAAAATTCGAGGGCACTTATATGGCGTGTTCTTGTTTATTTTGCTTTTCGTCTCGGGTATTTGCGGGAATAACGTGTATTCTCAAGAAAAGAGACTTACGATTGAGATGAAAGAGGCTACTTTGGGAGAGATTCTGGAGAAAATTTGCCAATTGCAAAATGTCGAGTTCGTGTACAACACGGATATTGTTGACGTGAAGGAAAAGATGTCCGTGTCGATGCACAACAGTACGTTAAAGGAGGTGTTGGATGTGGTCTTGGGGAAGAAGTATTCGTTTAATATTCAGGGACGTTACATTATGGTGCGTAAAAAGGATCAGAAAGGCAATGAAGAGACGCCTGTTTACGTGGAGTTGAAGGGGAAGGTGAAGGATGAACAGGGAAATCCGTTACCCGGAGTATCGATTGTCGTGAAGGGAACGAACATAGGCGTGGCGACGGATGTTAACGGGGAATTTAAGTTAGTTGTACTTAAATCTATCGCTCCCGTGCTTAAATTTTCCTTTATCGGGATGCAGCCTGTCGAGATGGAATGGACAAAAGAGAAGAAAGAGGTGATCTTATCTGAGGATGTTGCGATGATGGAAGAGGTAACTGTCACGACCGGTTATCAGACAATAGAAAAGAAAAGGATGACGGGAGCGGTGGATGTGGTTACGGCGAAAGAGATCGAGAATAAGGGATATGCTTCTGTGGGTGATGTACTCCGGGGTGCGATGGCAGGTGTATCTACTCGGAATGTTTCCGGAAAACCGGGGACTTTACCTGAAATTCGGATACGGGGGTTAAATTCTCTCTACGGGTCAATGGAGCCGATGTGGATTGTGGACGGGGCTCCTTTCTACGGGAGTTTAAATGATATAGAACCAGAAGATATTGAGAGTATAACTGTTTTGAAAGATGCGGCAGCAACAGCTATATACGGTTCTCAGGCGGCGAATGGAGTCATTGTGATTAAACGAAAGAGAGGGCAGGAGGGCAGTATTTCGATAAGGGTTGCGGCAAACTTTTCAATAGATGCAGCCCCGAAGAATAAGTTGGATTTGATGAATTCTGAGGAAAAAATTGCTTTTGAACGGAGTATATATGAGGATTTCCCGAATCAGACTTCTGGGGGACGGGTGATGACTTTGTTAAGAAATGCGGATGTCGGTAAGATTACTCGAAGTGAGGCCGAGGCTGAAATTGAGCGTTTGAGTAAAATCAACACGGATTGGTTTGATGTTATTTTTAAAACAGCTTTTTCTCAGAATCATTCTATCGCTCTTTCCGGGGGAACGGAAAAGAGTCAGTACTATGCTACATTGAATTACCGGAAGACGAATGGTATCGTGCCGACAAATGTGTATGAAAATTGGGGAGGTTCCTTACGTTTGTCCCAAAAGTTTAATTCTTGGCTGCAAATTAATTTTGATGTATCGTCAACAATTCGAAAAGATGAAGATTCGGAGATGTCGGTTAATCCTTTGCGTTATGCAACTTACGCTAATCCTTACGAGCGCCCTTATGATGAGGAGGGAAATTTGGAGTATGACCGTTCCTATACATCGGAGTTGAGTTCATTGAAAGACGGTTACAAGTATGATTTTAATATTTTGGATGAGATGAAACGGAATAAGTCCACAAAGAAATCTCTTGATAACAATATTTCTTTGGAGTTGGATTTCCAGTTATTAAAGAATCTAAAATTTTCTACCAGAGGCTCTGTTTTTAATAATGCTCATGAGACCCGTACTACTTGGGATCCAGGATCATATACAGCTAAATTGAATAATTGGTTGACGGGTGTTTACACGGAGTTACCTGATGAATTGAATCGTGGTGCGTTGGCGGAGGGTAATAGCCGATCATCGGGATGGACTTGGCGCAATAATTTAGAGTTTCGTCAGGCGTTTAAAGAAAAGCATTTTTTGAGTATTTATGTTGGTCATGAAGTTTCCGAGTATAAATCTAATAGTAATTATGTGAAGTATCCCGAGTATGATCCGGAAAAGGGATTAATGGGGGTGCCGGATATAGATGGTGTTGAGGATGTGAAAAGGAAGATTCTGAATTTGCTGGATGGATTATCTGAATCTCGGAACCGGAGCGTTTCATTCTTTGTTTCAGGGTCGTATAGTTTTTTGGATCGGTATGTTGTTGCCGGAAGTATTCGTATGGATGGTGCTGATATTATCGGTACGGCTAATCGTTTTTCCCCATTGTGGAATGCCAGTTTTAAATACAACGTGTACGAAGAGGGATTTATGAAAAAGATTTCTTGGCTGGATGAATTGGCATTCCGGTTATCGTATGGTTACACGGGGAGCATTGATAAAAATGCTTTGCCTTTTGGTGTGATGACTTTTATGTCGACAGACGAGTATTTTGGTTATGATATTCCGACTTATATTCAACCAAAGAATCCGTCCGTGAAGTGGCAGAAAAAGGAAGACCGGAGTGTGGGTGTTGATTTCGCGTTACTGAATCGTCGAATCCGGGGAACGGTGAATTATTATAATAACGTGACACGTAATTTGCTGGACACGAAAAATTTGCCTATTTCCGTGGGAGTAAGTAGTATAAAATATAATAGTTCGTCGGTTAGGAATTACGGTTGGGAATTTTCCATGAATTCTCAGGTTCTTCGTACGAGGGAATTATTTTGGAAGGTGGACTTTAATGTAGGGATGAACAAGAGTAAGGTGATAAAAACGTACTATAAAGATATTTCAGAGGTTCCTAAAGGATACGATAAAACAACGCCTGTTGAGGGGGCTTCGACAAATGCATGGTTTGGGTATCGTTTCGCAGGCATTGACCCACGTACAGGTCATACGTTGGCATTTGTAGATAATAGTGAACGGGATAAACCTGTTGGTTATCAACGTGAAGATGGGCGATGGGTTTTAGATATGGATGATGTTGTTAATAAAGATCGGGAAAGTATAAAAGAGAACCTGGGAAATAGTTACCCGACTGTCAATGGAGGATTTCGGACAAATCTAGCTTGGAAGAATTTTACTTTTGACGCGAATTTTACTTTTATGCTTGGGCATAAAATTACGGCAGCCTATTATGCAACATCTGCGGGTGGAATGGTTTCTTCTGCTAGTCAGAACGTGTTGAGAAAAGAGACTACTCGCTGGCGGAAGCCGGGAGATATTACGGATATTCCGGTTTATTCTGCTGGAGGAGAATTTTCATCTCTTTATAGTGAGTGGTACGATCTGAAATTGGAAAGTGGTGATTTTTTGAAATGTACAAGTATCTCGCTTGGTTATCGGGTACCTTCAAAGATTTGTCAGAAATTTTCACTCACGTCACTACGGGTGAATTTTAATGTTCGGGATGTGTTTACCATATCCGGTTATTCTGGCTTGGACCCGGAGAATTTTGGGGGATTTAGTTACCCTAATTCCAAAAAGTATATGATTTCTTTGAATATAGGAATTTAATGAGAATGAATTATGAAAAGAGGTTGGATTATAATGTGCATACTGGTATTCGGTATTGTGGGATGTAAGGATTTTTTGAATCTCGTACCGAAGAATAAAAGGGTTGTGGCGAATTTGGAAGACGTAAAAACGGAATTGTTGACTTATTTGGCTGCGATAACGTATTCAACAGGAGGTCTTTCTCCTTCTTATGGAGGATCTGTTTTCCGTTTTCCCTTGTATAATGATGTGGCAACCCAGTTATGCCTGTACGAGGATGATATGAATATGTCTTATTATTCGGATCATTCCAGTATCGAGGAGAAGGCCATGAACGTGTACACGGAATGTATTGATTGGAAAGGTGTTTCGCTTGCAAGTGTTTTGTGGGAAAAGTGTTACGGGGCAATTGGTTTTTTGAATGTTATTCTTGACGATTTAGAAAAAGCCGGAGGATATACTCAAGCCGAGTATGAAACGATCACGGGTGAGGTTAAAACAATACGTGCTTATTATATATTCAAGTTGTTGCAATTCTTTGCTCCTTATAATAGTGATAAGCTGGGAATTCCGTTGAATTTGGATTCGGAGAATGTTATTCCCGGAGGGCGGTTGTCCCAGCGAGAGGTTTATAGAATTGTGATTCGTGAATTGGAAGATGTCTTGGAGTATGAAACTATAAGAGAGAAATGGAATATTTTTTATTATCCGGGGATTGTGAAAGCTATTTTAGCACAAGTGTATATGTTTAAGGCTGGTTCTGCAGCTGCGGAAGAGAGTGACTGGGCAAATGCCGAGAAATATTCCGGAGAGTTGATAGCAGGTTATGAGCCTGAAAACCGGGAAGATATTCTTTTTAATATGTTTTCCGGGACAGTCCGAGAATATCAAGTGGGAGGAGCTAATTATCAACTCCGGATGACCTATCGAATATCATGTGGTTTTGGTGATATTTTTTCCGGTATTTGGGCAGAGGGAAAAGCCCAGCGAGTTTCTAACGAGTTACTTGATATGTATGACGAGGAAGATATACGTCGGGAGGCTTGGTTTAAGACGGAGGAAGAAGAAGGCCGGACGATACATTACATCAATAAACCGGGATATACGAGATCAATTAATGAGGTTACAGTTCTTTTCCGTACGGCTGAGATGTATTTGATTAATGCGGAGGCCAAGTGTCGGCAAAATCGGGTTGCGGAGGCTAAGGATATGTTGGAAACCTTTAAAAGGGCAAGAATTATCGGTTTTGAGAATTATTCAGGAGAGGATGTGTTAGGTGAGATTCTGAACGAAAGACGAAAGGAGTTTTGTTATGAGGCTGGAACTCGTTGGGTGGACATGAAGAGGTTGGGAATCGGAACCAGTAGGGTCGGAATGAGTAAAGAGGGAGAAGGTACGGAAGTTTATGAATTGAAATCAGATGATTATCGTTATGCTTTGCCTATTCCGAACGGGGTAGAGCTGGATTACAATAATAAAATAGAACAGAATCCCGGTTGGGGAAATTTGAACTGATAAAGAGGTTGTATATGAATAGAATATTATCATTTTTTGTATTGTTCGTTTTGTTTGTCTCGTGTGATCATGATGACAAATTTTACGAGAATCCGGTTTCGTTAAGTGATATAAAATTATTATCGATTCGGGCGGATCATAAGATGTTACTTCCGGATGGAAAGGCGAAGATGTGTTTTTATATTACAGCCTTCGGGATAAAGGAGTTACCGGATTATTCGGCTCAGTATAAGGGCGTGGATAACGATACAATCATGTATGATCCCCGTGTGGTTTGTGATACCTTCAAAATTCCGGAAGATGTTATTCCGGCAGGAGCTTTGAAATTGTATGATGAAAGCGGAAATGAAATTCCGGATGCCGTTTATTCAACGACAGATGCAACGGAGAGAACGGTTTATTTCTATGCTAAATCGGGAGAACTGGAAAGTGAAAAGATCGCTATTCGAATCCGGGAGTTACCGAAACAGGAGTATGAGGAATTAGTGTTTCCCGTGATATTTCATGTTCTTAATCCTACGGAGCAGGTGGGAGTGCCTTCGTTCAAGATAACGGAAAAGGTGGTGAAGAAGAATCTTGATCGACTAAATGATGTGTTTGGCCGCATGGTGACAACGGATCCTAATGGTGCGGATGCGAAGATTAAATTTGTTGCTGCTAAGTACGATGTTTCCGGGGTAAAACTTGCCGAGGAAGGAATCCATAATTGGGAGATCAGCGCCTCGGAAACTTTTGAGGATATTGATGATTATGAGAATTATGTATTGAAAAATAAATTGAATTTAATATATGATTACCGGTATTATTTGAATATCTGGTTAATTAATTATCCTCAAGGGTCCAATTCTTCCGTGAAGGCTCCGACGGTGATATTAGCAGGAGAAGAAATTCCGGGTTTGAATGCTAATGAATGGCCTTTGGACCAATTCCCGGAAAAACCTCGTGATGTTGGTTTCTTTATTAATATGTCGGCTTTCTTTAATCCGATGAATTCAACGGATTTTTTTGAGATCTCGAATTCGATGGCTCAATTTTTCGGGTTGTTATCTACTCAAGCCTCCGAAAGCGAAGGGGTTAGTAATATCGTTGATGGAGATACTGACTACTGTACTGATACGTATTATTATTGGAATGATAATTCATCTGTTCTAAAGAATACGAGTAAGGAGGAAGATTCCGTGGATGAGAATACAGAATATTTTACTTCCTATAATGTGATGGATCGGTATAGCTGGAAAAATTCGATTACGGTGGATCAAGTAGCCAGAATTCGGGAACATATAGAAAAGTGTCCTTCCCGGTGGATGTATAAATCGAAGTATGCCTTGACAGGACTTCAAGAAGATTGGGATGCAATAAATTAGATTAATGTTTAAAATGAAATGATGATGAAAAGATTTTTGTTATTAATAATCGGGGTACTCGTGTTGTGTAGTGCTACGTTTGCACAGGCAAAGAAAATGAGGTTGACAGTTAATTTGCAAAATGCCTTATTAACAGGGAAAGTGGAGGTGAAGGGGAATCATTTGAAAGAAGAGATCGTGGTGGGAGAGGATAAAATGGGGATGATGGAGATCGCATTGGAAGAAGGAGAATATGTTAGTTTAACAATAGGATATGCTAGGAACTTACTTTATCTGGAACCGGGGAAAGATTTAACTCTTGTTTTGGTTCCGAATAAAGATGGGTCTTTTCACCTTAAGAAGAATAGTTTTAATTATCAAGGAGATGTGGAGAATGTAAAAATCAATAAATACTTGAACGAGAACGATCTGAAGTTTTTAGAGCGCATTGATTTTACGTTAGGAGAGAACGAGTTTTTGAAGAAACTATCCGAGTTGAATAAAGAGAATACCGAGTTGATTAAAAAGCAGAAATTTGCCAAAGAGTTTGAGAAGATAGAGTTGTTTCGGGTTAAATATCAGTTGTATACCCCATTAGTTAGTTATCCTATTCAGCATTTTTGGAAAAATGGTAGTGAATGGACAGGGTTGGAGCAATATGAGGAGACGCCTCAAGTGAAAGCTTATATCCCGAAACTTTTTATTGATAATGAACAAGTTTGGAAAATTTCTTCTTACCGGGATTACGTGAAAGGTGGTATTGGTATTCTTGGTGTATCGGAGTTCATGGGGAATGATAGGTATAAGGGAACATTAGAACAGTTAAACTTTTTGACGGAACATTTTAAGACTCCGGTTATTTTGGAAGATATTACTCAAAGTTTGGTGATGCAATATATTGAAGTAACGGAAGGTAGGCCACTTCGTGACATAGAATCTTTTTACAAACGTAACGTGAAGAAAGAAGTCTATCAACAGGAATTGGCGCAAGCGCAGAAAATGTGGGCAAAATATTCGGAAGGGACTCAAATAATGTCATCTGATCATAAATATATGGATATTGATGGGAAGATGGTCGCTTTGGAGGATTTGAGAGGGAAATACGTTTACATTGATGTTTGGGCAACTTGGTGTGGTCCGTGTAAAGCAGAATTACCTTATTTGAAAAAACTAGAGAAAAAGTTTGAAGGAAAGAATATCTATTTCGTGAGTATATCTATTGATGCTAATAAAGCAGCATGGATTAAAATGGTGCAAGAAGATCAGTTGGGAGGTATTCAATTACATGGGGGAAATAAAGCTCAAATTGCGAAAGACTATGCCATTAGGGCCATTCCTCGTTTTATCCTATTGGATAGAGAGGGTAAGGTGATAAATAAGGAAATGACACGTCCTTCAGATTCGGAAACAGAGGAGACGTTAAATGCATTGGAAGGTATTTAAAACTGGAATTATGAAGATTAAAGTTTATCAATATTTTGCATGGTTTTGTCTGGGACTTTGTACGGCCTGTTATTCTGGGATGCCGGAGTACGAGGGGAAAGTCGGACAAGGCAAAGAGGTGACTTTTCGAATCTCTCGGTTCGATGAGACATTCTCTAGAGCTACGGCTACCAATTTTGAGGTAGGGGATTCTATCGGGATTTATGCGGTGAAACATGATGCTACGGGCGGTAATTCATTTCCCGCTTTATTCGGCAATCAAGCTCATAATGCCAAATGGGTGAAGACGGATGAGGGATGGCAACCCTCATCTTTGTGGGATAAAATTGTTTATCCGCAAGATGGGGCGAAACTGGATTTTTATGCTTATTACCCGTATTCCCGTGATGCGATAGATCCGGAAGCGATTGCTATGGGTGTGAAACCGGATCAAAGAACTGTTGGGGGGAGAAATGGTTCGGATTGGATGGTTGCCACGAATACGATAGGGGTGAACGAGGGTGAGGTGGAGTTGCTTTTTCGCCACGTGATGGCTGCTGTGGAAGTTGAAATTCGGGGAGGTGACGTGATTATGCCGAATGAAAAATTGGAAGTGCAAATGACCGAGGTGTGTTTGACAAATTCACACCATCTAGGCACGGGAATGTTTGTTGCTGAAAATGGGACAGGGACGATTGATATGTGGCGCTTGGAGAATGCGACGGATATGGATTCTTTTACATATAGGGCATTGTTACCAGCACAGACTTTAGGGAAGGGAATTCCCGTGTTCAGGTGCTTGCAGGATGGAAAAATATACATATACCGGGGGGAAGAGATTATTTTGGAACGAGGGAATCGTACACGTTTTGTGTTTACATTGAAAAGTGGAAGTGAATTATAAATAAATAGTTATGAGAAAGATATTGTTAATAGTTATTGGAGTTATTGGGATGTTTCTGACAGCTTGCGATGATGATAAGGAGGTGTCATTATCTGACATCCCAATACGTTTATCCGGAAAGATTCTCGGGATGGATGAAGGGGAGGCGTTGGCTCGTTTCCGGGGAGGTGCCGGAGTGGGTGTTTATATTGTAGATGCAAGTGAGAGGCAAACCGAGGATTTGCTTGGTGCCCGTGTAAGTAACAAGAAGTTTATGCAAAGTGCTGATGGTTTGGTTGGTGATCCGCTTGTTTGCTGGAACCGGGAGACCGGAATAGAGTTTGCAGCTTATTATCCTTATTTGCCGGAGAATGGAATGCTTTCGGAGACTTGTTTATTTCAGGTAGCAGAACGACAGGATTCTTTGCAGAACGGGCTTTCTGCCTATGGTGAAAGTGATTTTTTATGGGCAAGAGGTTATGCTGATTTTCAGACAGAACCGATTGCATTAGAATTTAGACATCTGATGAGTAAGGTTATTATTTACTTGAAGAGTGATGCGATGATTCCGGGTGATATGATTGGAGGAGAGGTGAGAATTCTTGGTAGCGTGATAAATGCAAAGATTGATTTGAATGAAGGAACGGTGATTGCGGAGGGAGGAACAGGACAAGTCGTGGCGGCAGATGAAGTCATGAAGAAAGATGGTTTTGAGATAGCCGTAAAAGCAATAATTGTACCTCAGACTTTGAAGAAAGGGGTAAAATGGTTGGATATAAAAACTTTGGGAGGTTATTCTTATTTTAGTGAATTGCCGGAAGATATTGTTTTTCAGCCGGGAAAGCAGATGACGTTGAGTGTAAGTATTGAAAGTGGTGAATGTCATGTAACTGTTGAGGAAATCGAGGATTGGATTGAAACGGAAGCTCCGATTGTGGGAGAGGTTGTGGAAGATTTACCAACATTTAAATTGTATGATTTTTATAATTTGAACGGAGTGCAAGGATTAGTTATTGCCGTGGATGAAACGGGTAAGCATGGGGTATTGATTTCGTTGGATGAAGAACGAACCCAATGGTGTACGGAACCGTCATTGATGGCGCAGGCTTATTCGGCAGGTGATGCCCAAGAGAATTTGAACGAGGTTCTGAATGTAGATCCGACTTTAGAGAAATTCCCGGCGATGAAGTGGTGTATGGATAAAAATAAAGATGGTATTTCCGGGTGGTATATGCCGGCTTTGAATGAGTTGAGGGACTTTTGGAATATATTGTATACGAACACGGATTTGATTAATGATAAGATTGTGGCAACAGGTGTGGTGGGTGCTACCGAAATAAAAACAAATTGGTGGGATACTGATGGTTATTTTTCTTCTTCTTTATCGTTAAGTGACAAGGTGCGTAGTATAAGTTTTTCGATGTTTGGAGATGGAATTAGTGTCGCTTTATTGTCTCAAGATGCTTCTAGTCATGTGCGGGCATTCTATAAATTTTAATTTATTGAATAAGTAGAGAGAGTTCCCCAAAGGTGTTTGCTTTTGGGGAATTTTTATGCTCATTTCTTAAATTATCCTTTATCTTTGTTATGATGTGTTCAGAGAATAATTAATAACGTCAGTATATGGCAGATGATTGCGTGATCCGGGTGACCGGTTTGAAAAAGAGTTTTCCCAAGGGGAAAGAGGTTTTACGCGTGTTGAAGGGTATCGATATGGAGATCCGGCCGGGAGAGGTGATCGGTTACCTTGGAAGTAACGGGGCGGGAAAGTCCACGACCGTGAAGATTATGTGCGGGTTACTGGAAGATTTCGAAGGGAAGGTGAGTGTGCTGGGGTATGATGTCCGGGAAAATGATATAGAGGTGAAGAAACGAATCGGGTATATCCCGGAGAATGCCGTGATGTACGAGCATTTGACCCCGATGGAGTACTTGGAGTTTATCGGGGCCATGTACGGGCTGGACCGAAAGGAGGTGAGCCGGAAGGCTGACGAGTTGTTCTCGTTGTTCGAGATGAGGGAGAACCGGGACGAGAGAATGGTGAATTTTTCGAAGGGGATGAAACAGAAGGTACATATTATTTCGGGATTGCTGCATAACCCGGAAGTGATTTTCATGGATGAACCTTTGAATGGGTTGGATGCTAATGCGGTGATTATCGTGAAGGAGGTCATTGCTCGTTTGGCAAAAGAGGGGAAAACGATCTTTTATTGTTCACATCTGATGGATGTGGTGGAGAAAATAGCCAGTCGGGTGATTTTGATTAACGAGGGAACGATTATCGCTAACGGTTCGGTTCGGGAGTTGATGGAGGAGGCCGGAACGAGTTCTTTGGAGGGATTGTTCACGAAATTAATAGGGACCACGGGGCAGTCGGAGAAGGCGGAACTGATTGTAAACGCTTTTGAAAACAGGGAGTCATGATTAAGGTGGTGACACAAATTTTATGGTTCTTCCAAGGGTTGTTTACCCGTATGGGTGTTGATTTCGACCGGATGCTGGCCATCGTGACGGTGAAACTGACTGTGGATAACCGGATTGATCGGAGTGGACGGGGCAAGAAAAATACGTCGAATGCGTTGATGAGGCAGGGGATTTTACTCGGAATCTGTGGGCCGATCTTTTTCTTGACAGGGATAGCGTCGGGAGCTTTCGGGGTGTCGCTTTTGTTATTCCAGTCGTATCTGTTTCTGATGTTGATGATGAGTTTTATGATGGAATATTCCCGGATTCTTTTTGACGGGAACGATAATCATATATTGCGGCATTTGCCCGTGAATTCCAAAACGATACTGGTTGCTCGTCTCGTGTCGATGCTGGTGTATATGTTTTTTCTTTCCGGTTGTATGTCGGTGATCCCGTTGGTGATTGTCTGTTTTTGGAAAGGGGTGATGTCTGGGGCTTTTTTCATTATTTCCGTGTTTCTGAACACGATTTTCACATTGCTTTTTGCTAATGTTATTTATCTCGTGGTGATGCGCTTTATTTCCGTGGAGAAGTTCCAGCGGGTGATGAGTTATGTTCAGGTGGTATTGATAGCCGGGGTGGCTTTGAGCTACCAGTTGGTCGGGCAGTTAATTTATAATATTCAATTGGATATGTTTCAGCCGGGGACTTGGATGTATTTTACGCCACCTTGTTATTTTATGTCCTTGACGGTGATGGTAAAGCAACCGACGGGACCCGTCTTGTTGCTGGCGTTGATCGGGGTAGGGCTTGTTGTCGTGCTTGGTTATATCACGGTGGCTTATCTTGCTCCTTATTTTGCGGCAAAAGCGGGGGTGTTGAATTCGTACTCACCCGTGAGCAAGAAACGTAAGGGGGGAAAGGAGGGATGGCTTTACGGTTTAGCACGGGTATTTGGTCGGAGCCCGATGCAGGTGACCGGGTTTGTCTTGGGATGGCGTATGACCCGTGATAATTTGAAGTTCAGACAAGGTGTTTTGCCCATGATGATTTACACGATGTTCTTGGCAGTTTTCTTTTTATACCAGGGACGGCAGGAGGAAGCTGGCGGCATTGCTTATTATATGCCTCTTTACATGATGGCGATGATTAGTATCGGAATCCAGATGAATATGTCAATTACGAATAAGGGGGATTTACTTTGGCTTTATCGTTCCAAACCGTTGGAGCGTCCGGGGGCCTTGATCCTCGGGTGTTTCAAGGCTTTGTTTGTGAAATATTATCTTCCGGTTTACGTGTTGCTCTGCGGGATTTTTGTTGCGATGCTGGACTGGGTGATTCTTCCGGACCTGTTGTTTATTCTGGTCGTGAGTACGTTGGTAAGTTATATTTATCTATGGTTTTCCGGGATGCTTTTTCCCTTTTCGAAAGAGAAAAGCTCCATGGATTCCGGGCGGAATATGTTGCGGGTTATTGTACTGATGCTTATGCTGGTTCTTGTCGGGGGAGCGCATACGCTGGCTATGCGGTTGTCGTGGTTTGGAATCTGGGGAGCTATCGTGGTGATGTCGTTTCTTGTTTTCTTGATGGAATTCGTGATATGTCGTGTTTCTTGGCGGAAGGTGATTTCTAACTATTAATACTTTTTTGTTTTGTAGAACGGTGGCTGGATGCTTTTGTCATGATTAATGTCAATGCCCCGTCTCCCGTGATGTTGCAGGCTGTTCCGAAACTATCCTGTAAAGCGAATATAGTTAGTAGAAGGGCTGTTCCGGCCTCATCGAATCCGAGAACGGAGATCACGATTCCCAGCGAGGCAATCACGGTTCCACCGGGAACTCCCGGAGCCCCGATGGCGAAGATGCCGAGTAGGATGATGAAGAGGATCATGACGGTTAATGACGGGAGTGAACCGTAAAGCATGAGTGATACGGTCATCACGAAGAAGACTTCCGTTAGGATGGAGCCGCATAAATGGATATTCGAGAATAGGGGAACGGCGAAATCAATAACATCGTCTTTTAATACCGGGCTTTTCTTGGCACATTTCAACGCGACAGCCAGCGTGGCGGCCGATGACATCGTGCCGACGGCTGTGAGGTAGGCGGGGCCGTAGTACTTCAATACCTGCCAAGGATTCTTTTTCGAGATGGCCCCGGCAAGGACGTACAGGAAAGAAAGCCACACGAACTGGGAGATGATGACAATAACCATAACACCAAGGAACACGGGGAGTTGTTTCGTGATGGCACCCTCGTAACTTAATGCGCAGAAATTGGCCGCGATGAAGAAGGGGAGGATGGGTATAAGAATGCGGTTGATGAGTAACAACACCATCTTTTGGAAATTGTCCAGTAGGTTTTCGAACACTTCCGATTTGGTCCACACGGTGGCCAGACCGATCATGATGGCCAGTACGAGGGCGGTCATCACGCTGACAACAGGGGGTATATCAAGGCGGAAGATTAATTCCGGTAATTGTCGTAAGGTTTCTTTCACGGGTTCGATGGAGAGGTGTGGGATCAGGGTGTACCCGGAGACCATGGCAAAGAAGGCCGCACCAATGGAGGAAAGATAAGCGATAATGAGAGCCAGAGACAACATTTTGGAGGCGTTATCTTTCATCTTGGCGATCGAGTAGGAAACAAATCCTAAAATAATAAGTGGAACCATGAAGAAGATCAATTGCCCGAGGATGTATTTCACGGTAACGACAAAGTTCATAAAGCCCTCGTTAGCGACGAATCCGAGAAGAATCCCGATAATGACGGCGATGATTAATTTGAATATAGTACTGGAAAATAATTTCTTCATGTTTCTTTTTTTCGTTTATATCGTCGTGAAGAGCGATTTAGTTACAGGAGAGTGTGTCAAAAGTCATTTTTCAAACTCCCTCCCCCCTTCGGGGTATTGAGCCTGCAAGCAGTCTCGAATCGGCTCTCGCTCGACAGACAACGAGTAAACTCGCTGTCTATTCTCGTTTACTCGCCGATTTCCCTCTATAAACAGAAGGAGAGTTGAAATACTATCTATATTCGGAAAGAGTCACCAGCTCCTCCTCTGTTTATAGAGGAGGTGGCACGAAGTGACGGAGGAGTTTTTTGAGGATAAAATACCTTTTGACACACCCTCAATAGAAACCGTAAAAGTGGTTATTTTTACGGTAATTTGTATACAATCCATACCGATTGAATCTCATACCTTTACATCATAAAATCAGAAGTAATGGATATGAAATTTAAAATTGAAATAGTATGAGTATAAAGACAATTGTAGTAACAGGAATGTTATTCCTTGCCGGAACAATCGTAAGCGGCCAAACAAGTACAAATCAAGTAAAAGAGAAGAATATGGAAAAGTTAGAATTAGTGAAAGAATGGGATAAGGTATTTCCACAGAGCAACAAGGTTGTTCACGAGAAAGTGACATTCCGTAATCGTTACGGTATCACGCTTGCTGCGGATATGTATATACCGAAAAATGCCAAGGGAAAGTTGGCTGCCATTGCGGTGAGCGGTCCTTTCGGGGCTGTTAAGGAACAATCGTCCGGGCTTTATGCGCAAACGCTGGCGGAACGTGGTTTTTTGACGATCGCTTTCGATCCTTCTTACACGGGTGAAAGTGGAGGTCAGCCCCGGTATGTGGCCTCGCCGGACATTAACACGGAAGACTTCTGTGCTGCCGTTGATTTTCTTTCGACTCTCGATGATGTTGACCCTGAACGTATTGGAATTTTAGGTATTTGCGGGTGGGGTGGAATGGCTCTTAACGCTGCCGCCATGGACACGCGTATTAAAGCTACGGTTACTTCCACGATGTATGACATGAGTCGTGTGAATGCTAACGGGTATTTTGATGCGATGGATGCTGACCAACGGTATGAACTTCGTCGGCAACTTAATGCCCAGCGTACACTTGATGCTAAGAAAGGCACGTATGAATTAGCCGGGGGAGTGGTCGATCCATTACCGGATGATGCCCCGCAATTCGTGAAGGATTATTACGCTTACTACAAAACGCCGCGTGGTTACCACAAACGTTCACTTAATTCCAATAATGGCTGGAATAAGACATCGTCACTTTCATTTATCAATATGCCCTTGTTGGCTTACAGCGATGAAATACGGAATGCCGTGCTTATGATTCATGGTGAAAAGGCTCATTCTCGCTATTTTAGTGAAGATGCATTCAAAAAATTGAAAGGTGACAATAAGGAACTTTTGATTATTCCCGGGGCAAGTCACGTGGATTTGTACGATAATCAGGCAAATGTTATTCCTTTTGACAAGATAGAATCTTTCTTTCGTGAATATTTGAAATAATAAAAATACCCAAGTTCATGTTGATTTTGAACTTGGGTATTTTGTATAATATCATTCCAGATTATAACCCTAGAACTTTGGTTCCTTGTTTGAAGAAAATATCTTTCGGGATGTTAGCTCCTGCAATACGATCCAAGTCTTTCTGTAAAGTCGGGGGAACGATACCTTTTTCTGCCACTAATTTAGTAGCTTTCTGGATGTCACCGTCTCCTTCGATCGTGATGTACTCTCCGGCAATTACTTCGATGTCTTTTTTCATCTTTTCGAAATCTACGGTGTAGTATCCCGTGGTTTCATCCTTGCTGATGGCTCCGCTTTCCATGAAATGGGCGAACTGCATCATGTTGGCTTTTCCGTGGGCGCTGGCAGCACCGAAACGAACGGAACGGAAGATTCCGGCGATGAAGGTCACGTAATTATCCATGAGGTCTTTATTTTCCAATACACCCCATTCTGCGAGTTTTGTCACGCAGAATAACCCTAGAATGTCGGCTTTACCTTCCTCGATAGAGGTGTAGTAGTTTTGTAGGGCAGAACGAACGTCTTGTTTGCCATTCAGCGTGTATTTGATTCCCAGTCCGTGAGCAACTTCGTGGAACATAACGTTCTCGAAGAATGCGTCGAAGTTGATATGTTTCTGTTGTTCCGGATTGATAACTAATTTCGAGATTGGAACTACAATTTTGTCGAATTTAGCTTGCATGGAGTTTTTCAATTGCAATTTGCGACTTCCTTTAGCAGCGTGTACTCTCGGGTCGTTCGGCAGGTTAATAGCAATATTTTTACTTCCGGCATTGCAGTCTCCGGCATAATAAATCACGTCGTAAGCGTTCATGTCCGGGTTAGCATTTGCTTTTTCCTTTTTGTATTTGGCGGGAACCGGTAAGTTTTCCTGTAATTTGGGTAAGTATTGAGCGTATTCGGACAGGCGTTTGCTCCATTCTTTGTCTTTCACGAGGATTTGTCCGGAGTGTGCGGCTTTGTATCCGTAAAGTTGGTCTTCGTAAGTTTCGATGGGACCTACTACGAAGTCTAGGGTGTTGTTTTGCATATCCATCCAAGCTAGGTCGCTGGCCAGATAATCGTCGTCCAAAAGGGCTTTTGATCTTAATGTTAAGTAGTTTTTCAATCCCGGGTCTTCGGCTAGTGCGGCAGCTTCTTCCAGTAATTTGGATGCTTTTGCCACTTCTTCCGGGTAAGCTTCGTGGAATGAAAGCACGATAAGCTTTCCGGCTGCATCCCGACGGATAACGCTATACCAGTCCGTTTTGCGAGGATCATCCAGTGCATCGAATTCTTCTTTCGTCATGTCAGCCGGGTAGAAGTTTGCTCCAAGAGGTTTTGCTCCCACGCCGTCGATGAAAGGTTTGTTGTCGTTTAATCTATCCCAAGGACCATAGTTTATGGAAAGATATTTCAGAGCGGCAGAATCCTGAGCGAATTGTGCCATCAATGCACTCTTATCTCCATAAGCGTTTTGCCAGAAGATGTTCTCCATGATATCGGCAACTTCGATAAGTATGGGGAGCATTTTCTTCTCATTCTCGGTCAATTGGCTCAAATCCGTTGTTAACGGGAATTCAGCATACTGATCTGCAAGCGCTTGATAGGGACTTGGCTTCGTTTCTTTCTTGGCCTCTTTACAAGAGAACAAGAAAACACCTAAAGATAGAAGTAGGAATAGTTTTCTCATTTTTATAAAATTTGTGTTTGAGTATTTGAGGGACGAATTTATAAAAAATTCCGTTACCTTTGTGATTCGTAGTCGTGATCATTAATTTTTAGAAGGATATCAAGGTGAACGATTCTGGGGAAAATAGGAATCAAGAGATATGTCGGTTACTTCGTTCCGGAGACCAAAGAGGGATGGAGTTGTTATTTGATGTCTATTATAAATCCTTGGTTGTGTGGGCGGATACTTTTCTGCGTGATATGAATATGGCGGAGGATGTTGTACAGGATTTTTTCCTGTCCGTGTGGAATGGCAAAACTTATCAGAGATTTGAGCCAGCGACATTGGTGTCTTTTCTTTATGTTTCAGTACGAAATCGATGTTTGAATAGGTTAGATAAGCAGGATGTTTTTCACTATGCCGTGGAATTGGATCACGTGGATTTAGCTTTCGAGGAGTATAACGAGCGGCATGATGAAATTGTGGCGAAAGTGTTGGAGGAGATCGCTTTGTTGCCTGATCGTAGCCGGGAGGTGATGAACGGGGTATTTGTCGAGGGGTTGAAGTACCGGGAGGTGGCGGAACGTTACGGGATTTCGGTATCCACGGTGAAGACGTTATTGGGTAATTCGGTCAAGAAGTTGAGGGAGCGATTAGATGATGAGTTTTTTGCAGGGTTCTTATTGTTTTTCTATATGTTGGAATAAAATCAATTTTTTTTGAAAATCTATTAGACCTTTTTTGATGTTTCCGGTATTATTAATGAAAAATGATACCGTTTATGCGAAATAATTTGTTGGATCAAGAAATACGTGAACGTTTATTAAGCTATATCAACGGAGAGCTGGACGAGATGGAACGCCTTTCTGTTGAAAGTTGGTTGAGAGATAAACCGGAAAATCGGGAGGCATTTCGTCTCTTGGAAAAGGATTGTTTATTTATTCGTTGGGCGGGAAAGGAACGGGAGGTGAATGTTGGAAAGAGAAAAACAATCTTGTTACAAGAAATTCGTCGGGTGAGAGTTCGGAAAATCCGGTTCCGAATAGCGGCTACTGTGGCTGTATTGATGGCGGTGGGAGGAATGTACTTGTTTGTATCTCCACCAACTCATGAAAAGATGCTGGCAAAAAATGAACCGGTGATACGACATGCTTATCCTCAGGCGACATTGATTCTTTCCACGGGTAAAGAGATTGATTTGACGAAAAATATAGGGTATATTCAAGAGCAGGATGGTTTTGTTGTAGCGTTGGATAGTAACAAAATGCTTGTTTATGACGGAGTTCAGGTGATTGAATCGAAAAAAACGATATATAATAAAATTATCGTTCCTAGGGGAGGGGAATTTTTTCTGACGTTATCCGATGGGACGGAGGTATGGTTGAACGCGGATTCCGAATTGGAGTACCCGGTAAATTTTGTTTCTGATGAACGAGCTGTGAAGTTAAGAGGAGAAGCTTATTTTAAAGTGAAGAGAGACACGACAAAGCCATTCCGGGTGACTTCCGGGAAATATCGTTTACAGGTGTACGGGACGGAATTTAACATGAATACTTATCATCAGGAAGAGATTCAAGTGGTTTTGGTACAGGGTGCTGTTGGATTCCGGGCGAACTTGTCAACACCGGAATTGCGGTTGAAACCGAATCAATTGGGAGTGGCGAATGAATTGACGGGAAAGACGGAAATAAAGGAGGTGGATATTTATCCTTATATTGCATGGAAAAATCAAGATGTGGTGTTTGTGAATGAAAGGTTAGAATCAATTATGGAAAAGATTGAGCGGTGGTATGATGTGAACGTCTTTTTCCAAAACGATTCGCTGAAAGATGTCAGGCTGTATGGAAATATTCAACGTTATACTGATATACAGGATTTGTTGTTCTTTTTGGAGAAGACCTCCGGGGCTCGTTTTGGTATAAAAGATCGAACGATTATTATTAATAATAAATAAAAACGGAGAGTTGTGGCGACTCTCCGGGGATTGTAATAACCAGTAATGACTTTCTTGCAAAAAGTTATTACCATGTTTAACACAAAAATTTAGAAACAAATTTATGAAAAAAAAGAACAGGTCGTGCCATTTCTTTGGAAAAGCACGAGAAAAAGTTTGGAAAACAATGAAATTACATGCTTTTTTTATCATTTTTTTCGTTAGTTTGGCTTTGCCAGGTGTGGCACAAGAGCAAACAGTGACGTTAAAATTGACGGATGTAAATCTGTACGAATTGTTTGATGCAATTCGGAAACAGACAGGGTTGCGTTTCCTTTACAATGCGGAACAGATGAAAGAAGTTCCGAAGGTAAGCGTGGATGCAAAACAGGAGAAGGTGAAGGATGTTCTAATGAAAGTGTTGGCAAATACTCCTCTTACTTTCGAGTATGACAAAGATGTGGTGACGTTGGTGAAGAGGGAGGCAACAAATTCAGAGCCTCAGGTGAAATTAATTCAAGTGACAGGAAGAGTGGTGGATGAAAAAGGAAATCCTATTGTCGGGGCGACCATCGTGATCGTGGGAACGACGCAAGGTGTAGCCTCCGATGCGGAAGGACGCTACTTGATAGCGGCTAAACCGGATGATGTGTTGCGGGTTTCGTTTATTGGTTACAAGGCAGAGACCGTTGACATTAAAGGAAAAGAAAAATTAAATATTCGGTTGAATCCCACGGAGGAAAACCTGGAGGAGGTAACTGTCGTGGCTTTCGGGGAACAGAAAAAGGAGAGTGTGGTGTCGGCAATTACAACGGTTGATGTTAAAACGCTAAAATCGTCAAGTAGTGACTTGACAACTCAATTTGCGGGGAAAATACCCGGTATGATTGCTTGGCAGACGGGAGGTATTCCGGGAGCGATGACCGAGGAAGAGATGAACACGAAATTCTATATCCGGGGGATCACTTCTTTTCAAACGAACGCGAATATCGACCCTTTGATTTTGATCGATGGCGTGGAGTCATCCAAGTTGGATTTATCCCGTCTTTCGACGGAAGACATCGAGAGTTTTAGTGTGCTGAAAGACGCTTCGGCAACAGCCATGTACGGGGCTCGCGGTGCGAACGGGGTGATCCTGGTGACCACGAAAAAAGGAGAAGAAGGGAGTGTTTATACATCCGTGCGTTACGAGGCTATCCTGTCGCAACCGACACGGGAGATCGAAGTGGTGGATCCTGTTACTTACATGAAGATGTATAATCAAGCGTTATTGGCGCGTAATCCCCAGGCTGTTCCAGAATACAGTGTGGTACGTATCCAACGTACAGGCGATCCGAGATATCCTTCTTTCGTGTATCCCGCGAATGACTGGTATAAATTAATGTTTCACGACCATTCAATCAACCATCACATGGGATTGAATATCCGGGGAGGTTCACCTCTTGTACAGTATTTTGCTTCCGTTAATTACAACCGGGATGAAGGTATGTTGAAAACAGACCGTTTGAATCAATTTGACACGAACATAAAAAGTAATACTTTTTCTTTCCGTACAAACTTGAATATAGATTTGGCCGCCGGAATTCGTTTGTTAATCAACGCATCTGCAAACTTGGACAAATATCATGGACCGCTTGCAGACGTGACCGAGGCTTATTATTTGGCATTCAACGCTTCTCCGGTAAATTTCGCACCCACTTATCCGGGTGATGAAAATTCGAGTTGGCCGCATCTTCGTTTCGGGGGAATAACCAAAGAAACGGTTAATCCTTATATGACACTTCATCAGGGATACAAAGAAAGAAGCCGTTATTCGGCAACAACTCGCGCCGAGTACATTCACAATCTGTCATCTTTAGTGAAAGGTTTGGAACTGCGGGCAAGCGTCTCTTTGAATAAAATAGGGTATTATAGCAACGCTTATAGCACGACGCCTTTTATGTATGCTTTGAAAGATTATTCTTTTGTGACAGACACACATGAATTGACGATCCTTAATGAAAGTGAAGCGGAAAGAACGTTGAGTAAAAATAGCAAAAATAGTTCCCGTGAACAGAAAACTCAATTAATGTATGAGGTTCGCGGTTTACACACGGCTAGCTGGGGAAACCATCAGACCAGCTTGACGGCTGTGTTCAATATGCAGGAAACGACCATTTCAGAGACTTCCTCCGTGTTGGACGGAATCCCGAACCGGAATATGGGACTTTCCATGCGCGGTTCTTATGGTTTTAAAGACAAATACTTCGTGGAAGCCAGTTTCGGGTATAACGGTTCCGAACGTTTTGCCGACAATCACCGGTGGGGATTCTTCCCGGCTGTCGGCGGGGCGTGGATCGTTTCTAAGGAACGGTTTCTCGCGGATAATACCTCCGGTTGGTTGTCTTTCCTGAAATTTCGCTTCTCCTGGGGACAAGTGGGTAATGATGGCATCGTTTCCAACCCGCGTTTTGCCCATCTTCCCGAGATATCTACCGCAACGGTGAATGATCCTCGTAGAGGAGAAAATACGATGGGAAGGTATGTCGTGGTGTCTTATCCGAATTCAAAAATCAAATGGGAGATTGCCGAGCAAATGAACTTGGGTATCGAGACGAAATTTTTTGACGGATTGGTAGAGTTGAATGCTGATATTTATCAGGAAATTCGGCATAATATTCTCGATTACCGTTACAATGTGCCGCAGACAACAGGTTTGTACGCTTTGCAGCTTTCTAACGTGGGGCGTGCCCGTTCGCGGGGTATTGATTTGTCTGGTAAAATCCAGCACGCTTTTTCCCCGGATTGCTGGATGATATTGAATGGTACGTACACGTACAGCAAGGCGATTTATCAAAAAATAGAGGAGGCTACCGATAAACCCGATTGGCAACGCAAGAAAGGCAAGGAGATATCCCAACAAATCGGTTATATTGCGGACGGACTATTTTATGATGAGTCTGAAATTTTGAGTGCGCCCCGGCAGGAGGGAGATCGCATGCCCGGTGATATCCGTTACCGTGATGTCAACGACGACGGACAAATCGATGTCAACGATGCCGTTTATATCGGTTATCCCACGACGCCCCGCGTGATTTATGGGTTTAGCGGATTTTTTAATTATAAAAACTGGGAATTAAGTTTCGCTTTTCAAGGATCAGGTAAACGTTCGTTCTTTATCGATCCGGATAAGATCAGTCCTTTTGTCAAAGATAAAGCCATGTTGAAAGTGATTGCGGATGACCATTGGGCGGAAGATAACATGAGTGAACATCCTTTCTGGCCGCGCTTGTCCACTCAATCTATCATAGCTCATAACCCGTATGAAGATTGGGATGCTAATAAAGAACCACGCAGGAGTACTTATTTCATGTACAATTGTAAATTTTTACGTTGTACATCGATAGAATTGGCTTACAACATGCCTCGGAAATTGATGGATAAAGTGAGAATGCAAAACGTGAAATTTTACGCCCGCGTAAACAACCCTTTTTTGATTACTAATTTTAAAGTATGGGACGTGGAGTTGGGTGACGACGGATTCAATTACCCCATTCAGCGGACTTATTCATTGGGTGTAAATATTAGTTTTTAAACGATAATAAATGTAAGTGATGAAATATTTATTTTATACCGTATTATTGGCATTCACGTGCGTGTTTTCCGGGTGTGATTACTTGGATGCCGTACCAGAGGAAGATATTCAAACGGTGGAGTCTATATTTGAACAGCGCAAGGGTGCGGAGCAGTGGAGAAGGGGGCTTTACGCTGCCGTGGGCAATACGTTTCCTGACGTGGTTCACAATATGTCCTTTTTTGGTGCCGATGAATTTGTGATAAACGAATACAAGAGGAATGATGCGTTGGTCCGTGGGTTTAAAATAGCGGAAGGTTTACAAATGACACAAACTCCTTATGGGGATGTTTGGGGTGAAATCTATGTCGTGCTTCGCGATTGCAACACGTTTCTTGATAACATTAATAACGTCTATAACATGACTGACAACGAGAAGCAGATGTGGGAAGCTGACGTGAAAGCTTTTAAGGCTTTTCTCTATTTTGAATTGGTGCGCCGTTACGGTCCTATCGCATTAGTACCGAAAAATTTGCCGGCGGATGCGGATATTAAAACCCTTCAATTGCCTCGCGTGCATGTGGATACTTGTTTTAAGGAAATTGTCCGGTTGTTGGATGAAGCCGTTACATACCTCCCGAAAAAAGACGCGCGTGATCAAGATCAATTATACACTTTCTGCAGGGAGTCTGCACTTGCGCTGAAAGCGAGAGCGTTGCTTTATGCCGCTTCCCCGATGTTTAACGGTAATCCGTTTTATTCCAGTTTCAGGGGAAAAAACGGTGAATTGCTTTTTAGCGAAACGAATGACCCGGAGAAATGGAGGCTCGCGGGTGAGGCTGCCGATGAAGCCATTGCTGAATGTTCAGGACGGGAACTTTATGGAGGAACAACCGAGAAAGCGTCAACAATGTTGAATAAGATATATGATATTGAACATAGTATGTTTTCTTTGTTTGACAACAAGGAGTTTCTGTTAGAGTGGAAATGGAGAAATGACCTGTATTTCTTCACGCTGCCGCGGTTAGTGAATGACCAGAATCACTATAACACGACCGTTTGGGGTAACGTCTCTCCTTCAATGACAATGGTTGAAATGTTTTACACGGAACACGGGTTGCCTATAGACCAGGATAACACGTGGTCTTATGACAATCGTTACAAGATGTCCAAGGAAACGAGCAATACTTACCACGAGGTGGTATCCCTGGGAGAGGATATGTTGCAATTACACTTGCGTCGGGAACCCCGTTTTTACGCTTGTATCGGCGCCGACCGTTGTTATTGGCAAAGGGGAAAAGACAGCCCTGGGAATAGTGAAGATTATACTTTGAAAATTGAACCCTACAAGAAAGAAAAATGGGGTACCAATTACGATCTTCTTACTTCTGTTGATTACCAGAATGTTAGCGGTTATTGGGTGAAAAAACATATATTCTCGGAATATACCACGAGAGATTACACAAATGTCAGTAACGCCCAGCCGACATTCCCGCTGATACGTTTGGCGGAACTATATTTGATACAGGCGGAAGCATGGAACGAGTACGAGGGACCGTCCAGGAAAGTGTACGATGCCATTGACGTGGTGCGCAAACGGGCAGGAATCCCGGGAGTGGAGCAAGCTTGGAAATCCTACGGTAAAAATCCGTCGATGATAACCACAAAAGCGGGAATGCGCCAGATCATCCACCAGGAAACGAACATAGAATTCGCTTTCGAGGGACACCGGTTCTGGAACGTGCGCCGTTGGCTCACGGCTGTCGAAGAGTTAAATCATGAGCAACGGGGATGGAATGTCCTGGGTGAAACGGCCGATGCTTTTTACAACCGTTACAATGGTCCTATCGAGTTGTCAGTCGGGAAGTGCAAATTTACGGCTCCGCGTGATTACTTGTTCCCGATCAAGGCAGAGGAGATTTTGATCTCCGGCATGGTGCAAAATCCGAATTGGTAATGCCGCTGAGATTGAATTTACGATGTTGAATTGTAGATTAGATAATGATAAATTTTAGTTATGAGAAATATATTATATGCTTTATTGCTATTATTAGGGCTGTGGGCTTGCTCGGACAATGATGAGAATTTGGGTATCATGCCGACAAAAGAAGGAATATCTTTTGAGCCTGTAGCGGGGGGAGCGGTAATGCGTTATACGCTTCCGGAAGAACAGGAACTTTACGCTATTAAGGCTAGCTACACTAATGCCCAGGGAGAGCGTGTGACGAAAAAAGGCAGTTATAGCGGGGATTCTCTCTTGCTCGATGGTTTTAACGAAGCGAAAAGCGGTATCCCCGTGAGGATCTCTTATCAGGATCGTTTCCGGAATGAATCCGAAGCTTTGAAATTGACTTTTGACACGGAAGACAGTGCTCCTTATACTTTTATCACGAAAGCGGAGGTGAAACCTTCCTGGTATGGTTTTCAGGTAATGTATGACGCTCCGGAAGTGGTTACCGGAATGGGGCATGTTTTTTACCTGAGAACGAATGAGCTTAACGAGGTGGATACGGTTTTGTTGCGAAGTTTTACCATAGCCAGGGGAGGGGATACGCTTGTTTTTGATATACCGGAGAATGTCAAGAAAAACACGGTTGTGTTACAGGTAGATGATTTCAAAGGACATAGTGTTGGAAAACGAATTTTTGAAGATGTAGAGTCGTACGAAGCTGTAAAACTCGATGTCCCGAAAGAGAATTGGGATTTCTCGGAAATGCCGGTACTGGAAAAGGATGAGTGGAAATTTGGTGTTGAATATCTTTTCGACGGGGATTTTAAAGGAGAGAGACGTTTTAATTCTGAGCGAGATGGAGCTTATTATTACCATAAATACTACACCTTCATGGCAGGTCCGAATGCCTTGGACAAGCCGTTTTACGTGGATTTGGGTGCGAAGAAAATACCGGCTTTTGTCCGGATTTACGGAATGCAGAATTTTAGCAATGTCCGGCCTATAACGGGTGGAGAAGCCACCACGTTAGGAAGTATTATGATGATGTATTACGGGAGTAAATTGCCTTGCAACGTGACGGTCTATGGTAGGAGTAACGATAGTGAAGCGTGGAAAAAAATAGGAACGTACTCCGCAAATGAGAATCTTACGGAGAAAGAACGCTGGTATTACAACGAGCAGATAAAGACCGAGAAAGAGTTGCAAGCTGCAGATTCTCTATTTATGGATGTGAAAATCGATGCTTCGGAAAAAACGTATCGCTATCTGAAAGTTGTGGTGAATAAAGTGTTTTACTTTGAAAGTCAACTATCCGCTGGTGGTTCATCGAATAAATCTGAGTATGTTAGCATGCATGAATTGGAAGTCTACGTGAAAAAGGATTAAATTATGAGAGTAAGGAAATATATTACAAGATTTTTAACCCTAGCCTTAGTGCTGGCGGGGTGTAACGAAAGTTTGGAAGATACCTACGATGAATACACGGATGGAGGTAGAATCCGGTACGTGGGCAAATGCTATGATGCGAAGGTGGTTCCGGGATGGAAATCCTTGACGGTAAATTGGACTAGAGCGATTGACGAAACGGCAAAAAACATTAAGGTGGTGTGCTCGTTGAATGACACCAAAGATACTGTGTTATTGGAGCCGAACGTCGTTTCGTTTAAGAAAGATCAATTGATTGACGGAACGTATCGTTTTGATATTTCGGTAATTGATAATAGCGGGAATGAATCATTGGTGGAAGAGGTTTATGGACGTCCTTACACGGAGAATCATGAGATTGTGCTCTCGTTTACCAACGTGATCACGAAATCTTGGCCGATAGGTAGTAAAAATGCCTTGCTGTGCCGTCTTGACCGATGGAACGAGAATATAGTGAGTGCACAATTGAAGTACATAAAAGCGAGTACAGGTGAGCCGGATACGGTAGTATTGAAAAAAGAATATTTTACTTCCGGTAAACTTTACCAGTTGGAGGACGTGAGTTTGAAAAATACGGATACCGTGTATATTTTACGTCGGGGATTTTTGGAAAATTGTCCGGACACCGTCGATTTTAATCCTATCAGCGTAAATAAAAACAGGATGTTCACGACCGATTTCTTGCAGGTCATCCATGATAAGTTTGGAATATCGTATGAAAAGGATGAAGAAAAATTTAATGAATTTATCGATACGGTAGAAGAGTTGGAGTTCGATTATGATATGACTTCATTTGAAGATATTCTTCACTGCCCTAATTTGAGAAAAATTATTCTTGGTAAAAATCGTTACGTGGTAGAGACGAAAGATCTACCGGCACCCAAGAGTGTTTTAGAGGAAGTGGATAAGAGCGTGGAAATACTGATGAAGGCACATGAATTTAAGGGCGTGACGATCGAACGTTACGCGAAGCACTATTTTGCAGATTCGGTTAAAATGAACTTCATGGAAGAGAAGGGGCTGCCTGTATTGCCGGCTCTCACTTATGTCCAGAAGTCGGAAATAGACAGTATTACCTGTTCCGTTTCTCTAACGGATAGCGAAAAAGCGACATTTAACTTTTTGCTGGACGACGACCCCTCTACTTATTGGAAAACAACCAATGTAGGAACATTAAGATCGTATGAAGTTATTATTCATCTCAAAGATGAAATGGATATACGCGGCGTAAAGGTTGCGCAACCGAAGTACACTTGGTGGGATGGTGAAACACCGAAGTTCATGACTTCGTATTTTCAAGTAAAGACATCGATAGACCAAGTGGACTGGTATGATGTGTCTTACGTGGAAAATAATGAAATCGGCAAGGGATCCGAGGAATGTGTGCTTATTTATCTGCCGGAAAATGCTACTCGTAGGGCTAAATATGTCAAAGTTATTTTGAATGACCAGGCAGATCAAGGGGCGTTCAGGCTCATGCTGGGAGATATCGTGGATAATGATTCGTTCTTTCTGGTGCAGTATCGGAACGGAAAAGCTACTGAAATCGGCATCCAGAGAGAGTTGTCT
>ENA-UEPG01000424-UEPG01000424.1-human-gut-metagenome-genome-assembly--contig:-NODE-424-length-43168-cov-8.937528_pt1 | contig 43168 bp, 36 predicted proteins | sample MGYA00242893_ERZ507902 | MGnify/ENA primary metagenome ERZ507902 (study PRJEB26167, sample SAMN06115491) | human gut metagenome | host: Homo sapiens | place: China:Gansu | collected 2015-04-23 | study...
TAGGTACGGATATTGAAATTTAACGAGGATGCCGGAGCCGAACTCCGGCTAGATCACTGAAAAACGCAAAATCTCAGATACGAGAACCGGAGCGTTCGAACTGTGTCGTCGGTGCAATAATCTAAAAAAAATAAGCTATAAGACACGTACATCTAAACATGTCGTTACTAGTAACCAGTTAACTGAAGATCTTTTAACTCAAGGACGCTTGTTTCTTCTTTTTAATCTAATTTTGTCATCTAAGTCCGCCTCCGGGTTGGTTTCCATGACTTCGAAACAGTCTCTCTCTCAATTTTTAATTCACTATATGATTTTCAAGTAAATTTATTAAGATAGGTCAGTTGCCGGCATCCTTGCTTACAGTGATATTAGCATCGAATTTGTACAGACCCCGGCCATCAAAACTAACAAAAGGCACTATATTTGGAGGATCAAAATAATCTCCAAATCCTTCTGGCCTAAATAGCTTTTCTACTTTTCCATCCTTTTGCATACTCATTCCATACACAGGCCATGCCCAACCCCAACGATATTTATAAGCGTTCTCATGCCCCTCAGAGAATAATTTTTTCTGAACATTTATTGGATCAATAATAATAGGAGAAGAATTGTTCAGGACTGAGGTTGTTGCTTTGGTAAATATTGACCATTGGATATTGTTTGAAATTTGCCAAAAGGATGCGGAGATAATCCCTAGAGAAAGCACCGCAATACTCAGTGGTCTGACGGCACTTCCAAATGGCTTATTAAGAGTTACAAATATTATGGCCAACAACATCCATCCTGCTGAGCCAAAGGTGATCAAGAACCTATAGCTATATTCTCTATAAGGATTTGTATGATTGAAGTTAGTAATAGCTGCAAAACCTGTAAAAAGCATCAACCCCATCACAAGAATTAGTCCGAGAAAAAAAAATTTTTTTAAAATCTTCCCCTGACTAAACTTTTTCCTATATCCATATTGAGTGATAAAAATCAAAAAGACTGCTACAAGGAGAAGTAAACTTATCCTTGTATTTCCATTACATAATTGGCTTGGTCCTAACAAAGATGAGAGTTGTAAAAAAGCTGAGGTTTGCTCTCCAACTGGGTGGGTATATTGCCAAAAAGCAACGAATAAAGCTTGCATCACCCCAATGATACCTATAGTGTATACGAGCAAGTTTTTGTTATCTACACGTCTTTTGTCCCTGTAAAATATTATACAAAATGATCCTATAGAAAAAATCGGGCCCCACAATATTAAACTCTCATGTGCTCTGAAGAGAATTATTGATATAAATATAACAAAGAACCAATCGATCCACTTTATTTTAAGATTCAAGAGAATATAATGAATAAGAACCCAGGCTAAGGCAAGTGAAGTGAATGCCTGGTTTAATATGAATATGTCAGACGGGAGCGCGCATGTTATTAGACAAGCCACCGAAAAAAAGAGAGCTCGGTAATCGTTGGCCCTCCGACTTAAGTAATAACAATAAAAATAAATAATAACAGGAACTAAAAACAAGCCAGCTCCAAACAGAATTCTCAAACAACGGAGACTGGTAACCCCCAACTTTAATGCCAACACCATAGGCATCTGGTTTAAGACGTTTACAAAAAGCCTAATGTGTTTTGAATCATCTGCAATTGGCCATAAACGTTCTTTACTTAGAAGCTCGACGAAAAAATTAGCCCCATCAGCGTAAAGAGCTCTTTCAACATAAATTGCCTGAAACAGATAAGTCGTGTAGACAGCACAAGCTGCAACCATTAGGAAGAAAATTAACCTCTGTAAAATCGGAGTTTCGTTAAATTTTATATCACTCAATTTACCCTCTCTGCTAGAAAGACGTCATTGCGAGTATTTCAGTGGCAACGTTATTCAAATGATACAGAATTCTGCATCTTTTCAATTGATACCTCACAACTTGAAGATAAACACAATTAATAATTAGTAACCCTTAATTTTATAAATATATTTATAAAATCTGTAGAAGATTTGATTTTTAAAATATACCAGGTGAAATCAATACAATAAAATTTAAATCTATGTATCCGACAAACCAATCTCAATTTTTGTGCTTTCTAGTTATAAATTTCATAACAAAAAAATTTAAAATCATAGTAATAGGAGTTATAAGGATTTTCGAAATAATAAAAGAAAATTTCGAAGCCTCAAGATATATCAATATAATCTTAATATAAAAATCGAAAACGAGTAACAAATGCGATATAAAAAATATTAAAACACACTGATAAACTAAATAGGCAATATACTTAAAATAAAGAGTTCTTCCCGTATCTTCACAAAAAACAAATCTTACTGAGAAAAAAAAGACAAAGGTAACGCTTATAAAAGAAGTTATAAAGTTATTCACAAACAAATCGTCAGATACGATGATCAACAATGAGTAAAGAATAACATCTAGAAGCCAACCGATTCCACTGACCCCAAGAAATTTTATAAACTGGAGAAATAGATTTCTCAACTCATTTCACCTAAGCAGAAAAAACTTGTACTTCTTCCGGTGTCCCTAGCACTTTTACTCTAGAAGAGTCAATCACATTTAGGTAAACATTATGGCCACGGTCAATAAGTTCGTTGAAGAGCGGTGCGATATATTTTTCCCCTTTCTCTAGTTTTTGGTCATTGCTGTAGTACTTGTCATAAATATCTTTATAAAGCTGACAGCTTTTGAAATAGTAGGCACCTATTGTACAAAAGTCAGAAATTCTCTCTTTTTCCCTTACCTCCGAAACTAGAAAATTATTGTCAGCCCTCGCAAAGCTCCAATGATTGCCAGATGCAACAAAGCAAGGAATAAAACCATCCCCATGGAAATCGGATGGTTTCATACAACCAGGTTCTACATATGTATCGATGTTATAAATCAATAATCCGTTATTTGGTTGCCAGTATCGCTCTCCTAACATTGCGGTTGTTGCTTGACCGTCTGTTAAATAATCAATGCAAATAATGTGATAGTTATCTATAGTCAGCTTCTGACAAGCCTTTTTGATAAAGGCCGTTTCATCCATGAGTTGATCTTTCATCACAATAAATATTATTTGATTCGTAGTTTCCTTAAAAGCCGATAAACTAAGCATAGACCATTCGAAAAGCGTCTTACCCTTCACTTCGATCATGTATTTAGGGATCTTGAAACCAGCTTTTCGAAATCTGGAACCCAGGCCTGCCATGGTAATAACAATATCTAAATTTTTCATGATGATTTCACTCTTTTTTTAGTGTTCTAGAGACTTCACAAAGTTCGTTTAATTCCGTTACGGTTAAACCTAAAAATTCATTAGGACGTATTGAACGATCATCAACGTAAAACCCTTTAGGTCCAGGCCAAGGCTTTCCAAAAATAATTTCATCGTAGGGAATCTTCCATTTTTCTAACCATTCAGTTAATGCCCGGGCGGTGTATTTATTGATAAGCCCTAGATTCCCTTTGTAAGTATTCATATTTCTTGAAGTGAATAGAACAATCCTAGCCCCGTCATCTTTATATTCTCTGATCTTTGCCACGATCTCGGGGTAAGGAATTAACTCTTCATATTTTTCGTCACTTTTCTTCAAAGGACATATTGTCCCATCAATATCAAATACAAATGAATAGTCTTTAAGCATACTCTTCGATCTCATCAAGAATCTGTTTTGAGTTAAGGATAAAACCTAAAACCTTGTAGGGATTGTCAATGTGCAATGGCAGCATTGATAAAAAAAGGGAAACTTCATATATCCGGACAAGCAAGTAATTAAATCCATTTTGCCCTAATTTTTCTTTGAAAATTCTCACATATTCTTTATTATCAAAAGGAATTTCAAGTTTCAAATCAAATTCTGAATCAATTCGGACATCAAATAATCCATTATTAAAAAAATCATATTTTCCGCATATAGAATGGCTCAATTTTGCTAAATCATAATACGGATTGGTCCATAATTCTTTTTCTTCTAAGGCCCCCTTGGGATCAATGAATTTTAGAGTTTTCGTGGATTTGTTATAAATAGTGTTAGAAAAACAAGGGTCGCCATGACCGATTACTGTCTCATATGTTAGACTAGATTGTCCTTCGATTTTATTTTTTAAGAATAGATATTTATCTAGAAGAGTATTTAGTTCATATTGATCGTTTATAGATAAAATTTTTTCTATTGTTCTATATTCTTTTAAACTCTTTAATTGCTCAATTCTTCGAAAAACCTTATCCAAATATAGTTCATTACTCTTTAGTTTATATTGCTCAATGGAGCATTTTTTTGGATGACGGTGTGTAAAAAAATAAAAATATTTATCTAAAATTTCTTTAAATTCTTCAGATCCAATCGAGCCATGTACCCATTTTATAGATAAATCTGTCATGTGAAGACGTTCCATTGAGTATGAAGCAGATTCCTCAGTTTCTTTATAATTGAACGGCATCACAAACCAAACTTTCATGTCATCTGGCAACAAATGATAGAAGGTATATTCAGCTTTAATCTTCTCCTTATTAGTTGAACTTTTAGTCAAAATATAGTCCTCGCTAACAAGGGAGTTAAAATATCTGGAATCGAAACTTCCGGTCACACATTGGATGAAGTTAGTTACTATTCCAATATCTTTCATTCCTTCAACGCTTGTTCTTCTATTAATAACCTTTGCTGCATCCCAAGGATAAATACCAGAATTAACTTTCTTACAAAATTTAAGGTAAGATTCTGCGTCAGGAAAAAGGATCGCAACAATACGTTTACCCTCGCATAACAGATACGGCTCTTCTATAAATTCAATTTTTTTAAAACTAAATTTAGCTATTTCAAGGTTGGAAAAGACATAGTTAGAAAAACAATGAAGGAATTTTATTTTTTTTTCACTAATAAATCTTTCATCAATATTTTCCTTTACTTTTTTATACTCATATATAGAATAAATTTTATTCCAACTAAAATCGGGAAATATTGAATTTAAAGACTCTTGATAATATTTTTCAATAGTCTTTTTCCTTATTACTACCTCTGCAAATCCTCTTTCGCCAATTATATCTTTTATAATCTCACTCTTTTTTACTGTATCATCGTAATAGACTTCTATTCTCATTTCTCTTCTCGCAATTTCTTAAAACAAAAAGAATGCAAAATGCTGTAAAAACAACAATGAAACTAATAAAAGTAAAATTCAACATCTCTACATTAGGTTTATTAAAAATTGCCGACATTAAATAATCTAAAATAGTCACATAATTTTCAGATGAGCCAATCCCCATCTTAAACATATTCATAATTAGCAACAAACCAATTTCTATTATCCAAGCGGCAAATGACAAAATAAGCAAAATCATTCCTCGCCCTTTAACTACATTGTCGATTTCGCAATAAATCTTTTTGAATTTATCAAGAATGCTCAAAATCTTTAATCGATTCGGCGTCGCTTTTAAACACAATATATAATTAGACCAAAAGCCGTATATTCTTGGAAAAGACACAAAAACAAATGCTACAATAAAGAGAAACAAAAAAAGAATAAAAATTAGCGGAGAAAAGCTTCCCTTATTAGACACTTGAAAAAAAAGAATTGTCGTAATTAATGCTAGAGTATCAAAAAATCTGTCTAACAATATAATCACTAACGCTTTTAACCAATTAGATAATAGTCTTCCAAAACAATAAATCCGGTAAAGTTCTCCCAACTTGAATGGAAATATAACTGTTATTGGTGCAGCCTTACAGTAAGTAACAATATAATCTGATGAAGATATATTGTTCCCATAAAGTGCAATGTACAGCCGCATTGCCTTTATGAATTGAACAACTACAACAGCAATCAGTGTAAGAATTAAAGTAGCGATATCTAATTTTATAAAATTAAAGTTTTTGACAATAAGAAAAAATGCTACAAAATAAAGTGTTATCTGCAAACAATAGTAAAAAAAGCACTTCGCCTTGGGTGACATTTTCAACTCGGTATTGAAGTGTGGATAACCTTAGCCTTATAGTCGGAGATGATTCGGTTACGGTGCTCGTTCTGCATAAATTTTTCTTTATCTCTAACAAAATCAACTAATAACTTAATTACGGTTAAGGCTTGACTAAAAATTTTAACATTAGATATTTGGTCGTCTTCTCGCCAAGAAATGGGAAAAAATTTAATGTTTTGCTTATAGTATGAAGCCCCCATGATCATGCAATAATTGAATATGAGATTGTCCTTATATTTGATATAAAAGCCGCTTTTTAATTTCTCAACTTTATACATATTCAATCCAGATCCCAGATCGTAAATCCTTTTTCCACACCCTATGGAAAATAGTAAATTGTAGACGACATTTCCAAATGTCCTAATCCTAGAATAACCCTTTAATTCTGAACCAGGCATAAAGCGAGCACCCAGTAAACTATCGTATTTAGAATATTCTCCATTTTCTATATAAGGGATCAAGTTTTCTATTGAACCTTGATCATCTCCGTGGAGAACAATAACATAATCGAATTTATTCTCGATGGCGTATTTAAAAGCAACTTTATGCGACCCGCCTAAGCCATAATTCTCTTCATTCTTCAGGAAACTCACCTTGCAAGGCAATTTATTTGTTTTGAGGAATTGGATGACTGCGCCTTCGCCATTATCTGTGCTTCGATTATCAACAATAATAATTTCGTGTATATACGCGCAAATACCTTTATTGAACTGTTTCAGAACACGTATTATCTGTTTTTCGCAATTGTACATTGGAATAAACACTAAAATTTTATTTTTCATAATACCTTCTTTCTACTTTTTTAATCAATTATTTTTAACCAGTTATCATTCATGATCTATTTTCATGAAATAAGGAATGTTGCCAGAAGCTACTAATTTTATGAAAGTCCTTGTCAATCCGTGATTTTAAAAGCATCCATCTCGCGTCATTTTATAGCAAATGTCCTGTACCTCTCACTACATAACCTTTCTTAACTAATTAACTCAATTAACATTGCCTTTCTCTTCAATCTCAAATTGTTACCATTCGTCTGTCGGTGTCATAAACATACGGAACCTCTGCACAAAGGGTGGGTGATGTGCTACAATTAGCACACTACCGAAAAGTGTGACTATGAAGATTAAAGCTCCCTCATTCGCTGATTTATTCGCTGAAACTTCACCGCAGCTGGGCGGTGCCAGAAGGACGAAGTTTCTCGAGACTTTAGACCGCATAATTCCTTGGCAGGATTTGAAATCATTGATCGGACCTTATTACAGCGAGGGCAAACACGGTGCACAGCCTTATCCCCTGGAACTCATGATCCGCATTCATTTTCTTCAGCTGGTCTATAACTTGTCAGACCCAATGTGTGAAGAGACGCTTCACGACTCCTTTTCATGTCGCCGCTTTGTCGATCTGACGATGGATTCAAAATGTCCGGATGAGACTACAATCCTGCGTTTCCGGCATCTGCTTGAGAAACACGGCCTGGACAAGCGGGTCTTTGAATTGTTCAAACAGCAGCTCTCCGACAGAGGTCTTCTCTTCAGCAAAGGAACGATAGTTGACGGCTCTTTTATAGAAGCGCCGAGTTCGACGAAAAACGCTGACAAAAAGCGTGACCCTGAAATGCACTCGGCCAAGAAAGCCAGCAACTGGCACTTCGGAATGAAGATGCACATCGGCGTGGATAAAGTCACGGGAATCATACATACGGTGGTAACGACTCCGGCTAATGTTCACGATGTGACAAAGGTTGATGAATTACGCCGCCCCGATGACTGGGAAGTAATCGGCGACTCCGGATATCTCGGCATGGAAAATCGCGAAAGCGCAGACCCTGAGCACGTAACTTATACGGCAGCCAAACGTTATAGCCAGCGGAAAAAGCTCTCGGCAGAGAGAATTGCCAATGAAAAGGTGCTGAGTTCGATTAGATTCAAGGTCGAACACGCCTTTCATCGAATTAAGGTTCAGTTTGGATAGAAGAAAGTCAGATATAGAGGGTTGGCCAAAAATACAGCACGCTTAACAATGCTGGCCTCGATCGCCAATATGTTCATTGGAAATTGCTTTGAAATTCGAACAAAGTTGAGCTTCGTCTAGGATAACCGTACCTATTGGGGAGGAAATGGACTGATTAGGCCCTAATCAATTCCTCCTGATTGGAAAATCTGACCCGGTTTTCAAAAATTAACTCTCCGAAGGGCCAATGGGAAGAGTCGAGCGTTTTGCAGAGCTTCCTTAATTGTTCATTTGAATTGATAAAACATAAATTTTCAACGATACTCGCCGTCTCTAGTTAATTTATTAACATTGTTCCTCATTCAATCTCAGCACCGCTAATACAACTTAACCTTATGTTTTTTAAATAATTAAATTAGAAGTTTGTACATATACATAACAACAATATAAGTAATTCATTGCAAGAAATGTATTTATAAGTAAAGTCGAAGCGTAGAACTGTTTCTATTCCTCCCCTCCTTAACCTTCCAAGAACCTCACAGTTTTTAATTATCCAAATAACCAAAAATCCTACTAAAAACTACAAGTTATGTGCTAAAGGGCCACATAGACCGCTTAAACCAACCTCTGTAGAGTTACGCCTCAACAAGGAACACTTCTGAGGTTCTTCGAAAAAGAACCGAAGAAAAACTCCAGAAAATCAATAGATGATCTGTGGTCCGTTTTTTGTTCTGATTCTCTCTTTTTAATAATGGTTAATAGAAAGAATCAGCAATTGAGCGAAAGCTCAAAAAACAAGACCGAGGGTAATGCTGGTTGAGACCGGCGCCAAATTCAGAAGGTAAAACTTTTAAATTTGAACTCACGGCCGTTTGTAAAAGGTCAATTAAAAGACCTAAACAGACGGATCGGAAAATTGTCTGGAAAAAGGAAGAACTTTTCAGGCTCTCATCCGATCAATTCCGAAGCGTCTTTGAGGTTCCACAAAGATTCTTCGAAGTGCTTGAGAAGAGCTTGCTCCTCTTAAGAGCTGCTTAACAGCTGACCTCACCGTATTGAACGTCCTGCTCCGGACGGAGGAAAGCTGGTGAACTTCTCCTCGCGGGAGAAGTTTTAACGAGCAATTTTGATTTCGGATCTTGCTTCCCGAGATCAACACTTCGAGGCGGCGTTTGTCGTGCTGAGGAAAAAATCGACCTTGTGTCGAAATTGCGCTGATCGCTTCCTGGTAAGGAGACAAGAAGCGCAGAGGAAAATTTAGAGAGACCGAAGACGGATGCTTCCGGGATTTAATCCCGGCGCGGCAGAAAGTCAGTAAAGGAGAACGTGGTTAAGAGGATGTGTATTGCCCATCTGAATCTCCTCCCTCACCTTTAATGATCGACTGCACGGTTTGGCGACAAGCGTCTTTCTGAGGCGGTTCTTTTAGGTTGGATTTGTTTAAGGCGAATTTCTAAACCTTTCCTGCATCAGGGTAACGTGTACCAAACTGCGGGAAAGACGATGAAAGAGATTTCATCTCGGTTCGAGGTCTTGCCTGTCGATGAAAGCCGATTGACCGAAGCCGTGAGGCCGAGCCTTCGCTTCAAATTCAGACTTGAGAAAACGTTTCAGACGTCTAAGGGTTCTTGCTCCTTGAGCATTCTCTCTTAATGTTCCGGGTCGGCCGGCCCCGCGAGGGCCGGCTAAAGGCCGAATCTTTTTTCAACTGCTAACCATCGGGGTTAGAAATTTTTGTTAAGTGTCTTTTGAAATGGTTGGGACAACATTTGTGTTGTAATGGTAAAACACTACTTTATTGGTAGTAAAGCTAATTGAACTAAAGTGGAAATTAGTTAAACAGTAATGAATCTATTTGCACTATTAGTTAAACGATTTGCACTTGTAGTGTTAGTTTTATTACCAAATTAGTAATGTACGTTAAACCATATTAACCCATGGCTAATTAGTTGTAACCCTTTCATGCTTATTTTTAGTATTGTTTGAAACAACCAAAAAACAGAATTAAAGCATTAAGGAGGGAGTTTTTTTACTCTTAATCTGAATTAATGCAGTTTTTAGTCACGTAACAAAAGTTTCTGCCTAAAGTTAGTCATAATTTTCCCCTGGCTTCTTTTATAGGGTGACCATTAATACGTCCTTGAGACAATCCTTTCACTCTATTCAGGAGATGAGCTATGAAGAAATCCGTATGTCAAATCTTTAACAAAAACTGTCTTGAAACGGGGTTGAAACCTGATATCCCCACAATCAACGCTGCAGCGCTGGAGTACGTTAAACGCTTTCCCCTCTTTAATGTTCCTGCCGTTGCTTTTTCGGACAACGATTTTGATGAGACCATTGCCGCCTACCTTCCCTATCCCATCGTGAAGGTAGTACCGCTGGGTAGAACACCCGTTGAATCCAAGAAAGTATTTCCGTCGATCACGGATTGCATCCGTCTTCTTAAAGCTTATGCCCAAGGTGAACAAAAGCTCTACACCGAATTGGAAGACCGTTTCATGAAACCTTCCAAGGTCGCTTCTCGTCAGCAGTTCATGGAGATTGTCATCGCTTGGGCTTTCATCTTCTTCTACTTGAAGATCAGAAGAGATCATCGTTATTTCACAGCCCTTTCTTTCCTGCTCTCTTCCCATACGCTCTTGAGCTATGTGAATCGCTTTGAATTCATCCTGCAGGACAAGGACGCTACTCCGGAAGAAGCAGAAGAAATGCAGTCTCGCCGTATCTGGAGAACTTTGTCTGTTTTGAAGGATCCTATCCTTCTTAATCCTCATTTGAATCAATTCCTCTGTGAACTTGCACCTCACGTTCACAAGGAAGAGTTCCCCATGCTCGCCCTTGAGCTCATTCCTGAACTTTACGATTCTGCAGGCAAACCTAAAGAGAAGATTGACAGCTACATGAACGGAGCCTTGGACGACTTTGCTAAGCAATATGCTGCTGAGTCCGGAGTCAGTCTCTCTAATCCTTCTTCTGCAGTTTTGAACAAAAACCGAGGAATCAGTAAAGGAAGAGCGAGCGGTTATGGAATGGATATCCCTGTTGGAATCTCCAATAAAGACTTTATCTACGCTTTTATCGATGTCGTAAGCTTAATGTCTTTTGTGGTTAAGCGTCGTTTCGGTTTGAAAAATAAGCTGAGCTCCCTGTTTGTTCTTTACACACTTCAGCATCTACCCTTCTTTAATCTTCAAACAGACTTTCGCAACATTAAGACTTCCAAACTTTGGCCGGTTTTGATGCACACAGACGGTCAAACATCAGTCTTCGCTGCTCCAGGGCCTCTTGTCCACTTTTCCACGGCTTCCTTGGTTGGTCACGGACCTTTTGATTATCAGAGTTGGACAGCTAAAGGCTGTCCAAAGAATCTTGCTCCTTTTAATACTCCCAAAGGCTTTCAGAAAGATGCTCGTAAAAGTCTCCGTCAGTTAAACCAGTGCTGCAATTCTTTCCTTAAGTCCTTCCTTCATTACCACCATAACAATGGCTAAACCTTCTATGCCCCTCGCCGATTGCCTGAGGCCTTTTAACCAATCTGACCGCCATAAAGTTCAGCCATTGATCAATGAGCTGAGGCAGGCGGTCGGAGACGATCATCTGCTTGGAATACAAACCGAGCTTTTTGAGGTATTGGTTAAGATCGTTGGCAATCTTCCTTTGAGCTCCGGTTCGGGATACTTTTGGCCGGGAAGCTACATCGACTTCTCTTTAAAGTTAAGCAGCATTGCGCTTAATCTTCTGCGTCAGCGCATCCAGTTCTTCACGATGCCGCTGGCTCAGAAAGAGTTCGAGACACAGCTTTTAAAACTCTTGGTTCCAACCATCTGTTTCTTCTTCAACTTACGCATTACGGCAATGACGTTCTGTGTGTCTGCGGAGAACGGCGATGAGTTTCGGTTTGAAGTGCCTTATGAAGATTGGTTCAAGGAACACGAGGGACAGGAACTTACGCTCTACCACAATGTCGATCCCGATCCTGAGGCTGCCGCTGGCAACATCAATCGTCTCGTCCTTAAATATCTTCCGGAATCTCTCCAAAAGCGCTTTGCAAAGAGCTTTAAGCGAGGATACCTTGCGCTGCTTTCCAAATTTATCCGAGGAGATGTCGGAAGTATTGTGAAGGATGAATTCATCCTCATCTTAATTTCTCAAGCAGAATCCATCCTCAGAGAGCAGATGACGATTGAATTTGCCAGACAAGGAGAGGAGCCGCCTCACTATATTCCTTCGATTCTGAGCTGGGCGATTTGCGCCCTGCTCGCGAACGAACTCTCTCCGGAAGCAGCGCTTAGGAAGTCCGATGAGATAGGCAATAAAGAACCTCTCCAAATCGTTGCACGTGCGATCACGTGCAAGGACGGAGAAATATATGCCGTAATCGAATATTTCTTTCCTCTCTTAACGGCTAAGCTTCAAGAACTCTTTCCTCGCCAAACATGGCGAGAGAAAGAGGTTCTCAGAATGTGCTGTCAGTGTGGAATCTTTGACTTGAAAGAAGGCGCTACTTTTGAAGAAGTCGCAAACCGCATTGAAATTTATAAGAAATGCGGAAAAGAAGTCGTCTCGACTCCCGTACAAGGTCTTCGCTTTAATAATTTCCTTCTTTATGTAGCAAATGACAGCTATTTCGGGAGAACCGTTCAATCTCTCCAAGCTAAACATTCTGTCAATGCTAATGATAAGAAACTGAAAGAGCTCGGTCTCTATAAGCCGGTTGCCAAATGGCAATGGGAAGACAAGAAACTGATGATGGAACGTTTGAAGCCCTACTTTGAGGAGGTATTAGCACCAAAAACGGAAGAGGATAAAGAAAGAAGGGAATTTTTCGCACAATTGATGGAAAAAGCCCGCAAGCGCTGGAAAAAAGAAGAACGAGCACTTAAAGAAGCCGAAGAAGCAAAAGTCCCTCCTGCAATTCTCGCTCAGCGTAAAGCCGATTTGGAGCATGCTTTGCGAGCATTCGAAGAAGCGAAAGAAAAATTTGACTGCGAATTCAACTTAAAGAAGAAACAAGCCAAAAACAAAAAGGCGAAGTCAAAGGAAGCTGCTACCAAAGCCGCTTCTGAAGAAGCGTCTGCCGAAACTACTAAAACTGAAGAACCTGCAAAAGAAATGTCTAACACAAACTTAATCGTCGTCCAAAAGTCCGAAGAACCTTCTGTTCCGACGATCCAAACATCGCACGCCATTAAAGCCTCGTGCAAACTTGTCTTTAATGCTCTTTGCCACGACACAAGCAGATTCTTCAAGGGTGTCGGGGAATGCTTTTCTGTGCACAGTTGGCTAGCCAAACGAGGCTACCGTTTGGTGAGAATCGATTCCGAAGAATCCTCTCTTTCTAATGCTCAAAAGAAACCTGAAGTTAAACAGATTACTTGTGAGTCTAAGAAGGCCGGCACTAATGAAGATAATTCTTCTGTAATCGTCAATTCGGCCTCTGAAGCTTCCGTCACCGAAGTACAGACCTCGACTGCCCAAGAGAATCAGCCCGGAACTGCAACCGTTGAACCTGTTGCAGAAAAATCTTCCGAGGAAAACAAGGCTCCTGCCCCTGAAAGCAAAGCTACCGCTTCAGCCGAGAAAGTTGAACAAACAACAACTGCAGAATCTACGAAGTTAAGCAGAGAAGTTGCCAATCCTGAGCTTCAGCAGCAGTTAGTCCAAAGACTGAATGAGTCTGTAGAACAATCTACGATCCATCCGGAAAAACTTGCCGACATGGAAATGGATGCTGAAATCAAGAGACTGGCTTCTTTGAAGAACAAGGATAAATCCGACAGCTTATCGGATAAGAAGACTTCTCAAGAAGCCAATGCTAATTCCAAAGAAAATGCAACAGCTAACCTTGTTCAGCAAACTCGACAATCATCCTCATCTAATGCTCAGAGCCAGTCTCACGACCTCTCTGATTCTAAGATTCCGGCTTTAGGCCCTACATTGGAAACGTCTTCTGCAACAGATGCAGAAAAGCCTAAAGCCAAACGCGGCCGTAAAAAGAAAGCAGATACCCAAACCGCTAATGCAACCGAGGATACAGCGGCTACTCCTAAGGTCGAACGAGCCGAAAAGCAAAAGGCTCCAAGTGACGCAAAACCTGCCCCTTCTGCAAAACCCAAGGCAAATACAGCCGCGTCCGGCCAGCCGAAATCAAACGCGGCGCCTTCTGACCAGAATCCTCCGAAGGCTAAGCGTGGCCGTAAGCCAAAAGCTCTTCAGCCTGTTAATTCTCATGCTTCCAGCGAAGCCACTAAGTCTAAGGAAGTTTCTGTTGTCCAGACTGCCAAGGCCAACAAGACTGCAAAGACAGCTAAATCAACTACCCAGCCTAAAGCTTCAGTCAAACCGGCAGCAAAAGTAGTTAAAACCGCGACTCAAGCCAAAGCAGAAGCCAAGCCGGCGCCTAAAACTCCCGCAAAGACGCCTTCCTTAGGAAAGTCTTCGGCTAAGGCAATACAAGCAGCTTTGACCGCTTAACCGTCCTCCTCTTAATTCTCAAAACATTCCAAATCGACCATTTTTACGGCCGATCGGGGAGTTTTGTACCTAACGAATACCTATTGAAGCTTTTTACTATGGCTACACTTCATTTACCTTCTCGAGACAAAGTCATCTTGAGCCGTTCGGAAATCAGGAAGAAATTCGACGAATTGCCGGACTGGGACAAAATGATGCTTTCCCGAGCAGCCATGAGAGCCCTCTTCATGGACAATCCGGATGTCATCCTCACGATTGACAAGTTAAAGGTTATCTCCCGCGATCATAAACATCCTCAAAACCGTAAAGATCCCTACGGCAGGAAAATCTGGTATCTCCCTAATCGTTACCTCAGACCGGAATACGAATACACCTTAAAGCCTAAGGAAAAGCAAACTTGGGAAGATATGGCTAAGGAATACAAATCAAAGAGGATTAAATCTTCACGATCAGTGACCTCGGCTCAAAAAGAAAACAGAAAAATCCAGCTCTGCCATCGACATTTCTACGTGGACGAATACATGGAGCTCATGGCCACAAAAGCCAAAAAAGAGCGCCTTAAGCGTATGCAGACTCGGGAACCATACAAGTACACGAGAAAGATCGTCTTAAAGCTAAGTAAATCCGACCAGCGTTCCAGAGAACGCGAAGTCTTGAAGAAGATGAGCCAGACCTACACCGCACACGAAATCATTACTTATCAGAAATGGTATGAGTGGAGGGAAAAGGCTAGAAAGCTTCTTCCCTTAAAGGCCGAATACTTCAACCAATGTCTTCGACGTTATCGGAACAAAGCGTTAAGCCGCGGAGAAAAGTTTTCTAAAGTCCGTCCGCTTAAACCTTGTCTGGATCTCAACCACGAAGTCTATTACCGCTCCAAGCGAGACAAATACATCCCGCTCGAAGTCTTTAACCATACGTTTAATCCTTTTCCTAATGTTCACTATCCGAGAAGATACTGCTATCCGGCGGCGCCGAAGCCATCCGTACAGACGATCCCATGAGTTGGCCGCGGTTTTTCCGTGGTTTGTATCGTCGGCCTATCTGGCATTTCTGGGTTTTCAAAACATCCTTCCCTTAAATCTCAGTTTCGCCTTGCTGTCTTTAACGCTTGGGATGGGCGCCTACCGCTTGTCTAACGGCCTTCACATTCTGAGAGCCAGAAGTCTGCTTTCCGGCAGACGGATGGAGCTCATGAAGTTTTCCAGAGCGTTAGAGGACTTTGACGACAAATCCGTCTGTATCGGATACGGATTTACGTGGCTGCCGGAACATACGCAAAAGCTCCATGACTTGTCTCGCCTCAATATCTCGACCTTAATACTCCCGTCTTTTATGCATCGTCTCTTTAATCGTCACGAGAAGACTCAGCTGCCGGAAGAAATCGGCATGCCGTATCTTCACGGGCTGGACGCGTCCGAGAAGACACTGCGCCGAGCCCTCAAAAACTTTGAAGGCGGCCTGCTCATTGTCGGAACGACTCAGGCCGGTAAAGGCGTGATGCTGAACTTCATTATGACGCAGGCCATTCTGAGAGGCGATGCAGTCATCTTCATTGACCCTAAAGGTTCAGACCGTATGTACAAGGCGTTTTGCCGAGCTTGCGAGAAAGCAGACCGCGGAAAACCGTTGCGTTTCCATCCCGGAAACCGTTCTAAAACCGATGGGATTCGTTTTGATGTGACTGCGGTGTTCAGTACCGGTGCGCAGATTGCCACTCGCGTGATGTCGGTGGTTCCCGGAGAAGACAACGTCTTCAAGCAGTTCGCCTGGTCTTGTATCAAGACCTTTGCGGACGCCATGATTGAACTCGGAGAAAAGCCTTCTTTGAAGTCCTTGTCTCAGAACATTAACAAAGGCATTGAAGATCTTCTCCGAGCCTTAATCCTCCAAGCGGTCAAACAGCATGCTGACACGGACTGGAAAGAACAAGCCGAATCCTTCCTTCCTGCAAGAAGAGAAAACTGCACCGATGCCATCCACGAACTTAATATTCTGGTTTCTTGGTACGAGAACGTTCTGCCAACCTATCTGCATACGATGGTCGTCGGCGAATGCTTAAAGATCTTCCATCACTCTAAAGAGCACTATTCCAAAATTACCGCAACACTTATGCCGATCTTTGCGATGTTGACTAGCGGCCCTCTGGAAGAATCTTTATCTCCTGATCCGTCTGACGCTTCCGATAAGCGTCCCATCTGGGATATGGAATCTCTCGTTAAATGTAAAGGCGTCCTTTATGTCAACCTTGACTCTTTGTCGGACAACATGATTGCCTCTGCCGTCGGTTCCATGCTCTTATCCGACTTAACGGCTTATGCCGGTAAACGGTACAACCTCGGCTTAAACGACGTTCGTATTTCGCTCTATGTCGACGAAGCCTCGAATGTGATCAATCAGCCCTTAATTGAACTGCTCAATAAAGGCGCCGAGGGCGGCGTGTACACCACGATTGCGATTCAGACGGTACCTGACTTAGCACATCGTTTGGGATCCGTCCATGCAGCACGCATGGTTCTCGGCAACTGCAACAACTTAATCGCTCTTCGCTGTAAAGATCGAGAGACTCAGGATTTCGTCACGGAGACCTTCGGCAAGACGTATATCCACAATGTCGACACCACGTTGTCGACTCATGCAGATACGCATATCGGCATGCCTTCCTTTAAAGGCGGTGCTTCACACAAACGCACGGCCGTGCGCGAAGAGATTATTCCGTCGGAATATCTCGGCAAGCTCCCGAACGCCCAGTTCTTCGCCTCCTTGGGCGGCGGACATCTGATGAAAGGCCGCGTCCCTGTCATTATCGACGACGAGGAAAACTAAGATGCTCTCCCGACTCTTAATCCTCTTAATGATCCTTGTCTTGAGTTCCGTCATCTGGTGGCCGGGATTGAATGACGCTTCGTCTTTTGAGAATTTGTCGGAGCTCCACCTGAAAGACACGAGCCAAAAGGTCGGCTCCACGTTTGAGTCTCTGACGCCTGTTGTCGACGGCGTCAGCGCCAAAGTCACCGGCGCCTTTAATGCTCTGCTCGGAGACGATTATCTTCCTTCCGCGGAAGTGGACGAGCATAAAGATGCACCGACAAAAGAATTCTTTACGCGTCTTTGGTCTTCGCCCTACTTCGTCTCGATGCGGGCCATGCTGGAGATGTCCTGTGTTCGAGCCATCTTGGCGATCGGTTGGTTTGCGTTCTTGTCTCCGATTTTGATTGCAGTCGTCATTGATGCCTGGGTTGTCAGACGCCTGAAGTATGAAAGTTTTGCGGTGCACCACCCGACGCTCTACCAAGCTGCTTTGTCGTCTCCGACTGTCCTTTTGATCTGTGCTTTTGCCGTGATGCTGATGCCTTGGTTCATTCCGGCTTGGGTCGCTGCGATCTTTTACGTGGCTTTCCTCATGTCCATCCACTTAATCGTCTCTAATTTCCATCGATTCGGATAACTTATGAAACGTCTTCTCCTTTTAATGCTCCTTTCGTTTGCCGGAACGTGTGTTTCTGCTGCGGAAGACTGCTTTGACCGAATCGCCCGAGAAAAAGGTCTGGATGCTGACTTGCTTCGCGCCATTGCTTTTGTGGAATCTTCCGGCAATCCGTCTGCTGTCGGACGTAATGCTTCGAGCGAAGACTACGGGCTCATGCAAATCAATTCCGGCTGGCTCAAGCGTTTTAAAACGTCTAAGTCAGAGCTTCTGAATGACGCCTGCTTTAATGTTCAAGTCGGTGCCGAGATCTTGGCGGACAACTTTAGTCGTGCCGCGCATCCCTGGGATGCCGTCGGCGCCTACAACGCCGCCTGCACTCGCCTTAAAGGTCAGGACTGCATCGATGCCCGACAAAAGTATGCCTGGAAAGTCTATCGAGCCTACATAGGAATGTCTGAGGCTAAACGCCAAAAGCTCAGAGACGTCACCTCTTAATTCTCTCGTTTTAAAAGGTTTTTTGTAACGCCTTCCGCGTCGCTTTTTTGACAAAGGCCGCGGCTGCGGAGGGATTTTTTGTCCTTAATCGGCCTTTGTCTTCTCTTTAACTTAACTTTTAGGAGTTTTTAATGACTTTATCTATCGCCGCAAACAGAGCTTTTGCTTTTGTTCCTGCTCTTCTTTCCGTCTCCGTTTTTGTTCTGAGCGCCGTCTGTCCGGATGCTGCTTGGGCCGGAACTTCGACCGGAGGCCAGGAGCACTTTGCGGATCTCTACGCCATGTTAAAGGCCTGGAGTACCGGCACGCTCGGTAAATCCATTGCCTTAATGTTCCTGCTTGTCGGTTTAGGCGTCGGTGTCATCCGCGGTTCCATCATGGGTGCCGTGGGCTGCGTTGCCGCTTCCATGGCTTTATTCATCGGCCCACAGATCATTGAACAGATCTTCACGGCCCTGATCTAACTCGTCTGATCGGATGCCCGAAGCTCCTTCGGGCTTCCGTTCTCTCAAGGAATCAAACATGGAATCCTTTAATCCTCACGAATACGTTCCTCGCCGATTGGATGCGCCTGCAAAGTTTCTGCTTTGGGACTTTGACTTGGTGGCCTCCGGCATTGCGGGGCTCGCCTTCGGCATCATCGTTAATTCTCTTCTGATGGGTGCGATTGCCTCCTATGCCGCCATCTGGGCGTACAGCCGTCTCAAACAGAAGCGTCATCCCGGATACGGACTTCATTACCTCTACTGGCAGTTTCCTTTTAGAACCTTTAAGCGCACTCCGCCATCGAGCCGCCGCTTTTTTGTCGGATAATCGAATATGAACGTTAAAGAATATACGACTGAGATTTCTGCTCGTCTTGCGCTTCGCTCATTCTTTATTTACGCCTTTGCCGCGTCTCTCATTGTCAACGTCATTCTCGCCTTCGGCTTAATCGTCCTTGATAAGAAAGATCGCGTTATCGTGCTTCCGGCAGAAATCACCAAGTCTTTCTGGCTGGATGCCGACGGTGTCTCGCCGGAGTACTTAGAGCAGATGGGACTTTTTGCGCTGCAGCTCGCTCTTAATAATTCTCCCGAGACCTTTGAGCACAACCAAAGAAAGCTGCTTCAGTATGTCTCACCCGAACAGCGAGGCGCCACAGAAGTCTTCTTAACCGCTCAAGGACGCCGCATGAAAAGCGCTAACGCTTCCGTTCATATGCTGCCCGAAGCGGTAGAGACAAGAGCTTCTGCCATGCAGGTGTCAGTCAGAGGCAACGTTCGTCAGTTCATCGGAGACAAACTCACTTCCATGCAGAAGAAGTGCTGGATCGTGAAGTTCACCTACAGAAACTCTCGTCTCTGGTTAGAAACCATGCAAGAAGCCGACTGCAAGCGTCCGTTTGAACCGATGAAGCCCACCGGAGAAATCTAATGATCCTTCCTAATCGTCTTCTCATTCTCAGCGTATTTCTTTGCCAGTCTGCAGTTTTGTTCTGCCCTTCTCTTAATGCTAAAGAGATGCCCAAAGAATCGGCTACGTCCGATGCTCAGTCTTCTGTTCATGCCGCGGTCGCTTATAAACAGCCTAATCGTGTTGTCGTGTTAAACAGCAAGATTGTCCGAGCGGTTTACGACAATAATCTGATCCAAGCCGATAAAGATCCGACCACCGGTTCTTTGTATGTCGTTCCGCTGACTAAAGAGACCACAGGATTGTTTGTGGTGACCGAATCCGGTCAAACGCACAGCATAACGCTCTCCCCTAAAGAGCGTTTGACCGCTCAGACCGTCACACTGAAAGAATCCGGAACCTTCTCTACTTTTAATGGTCCAGCTGTTTCGTCAGATCTCTCCGGACTTCCCTATGAAGAACGGATTCAGACGGCTTTAAAACTTATCCCGCAATTGCGGGACTCCGAGGGCGAAGCACTCGGAGGCACGTTAGCCGGTGTCTATCTCCATGCTCAGCCCGTCAGAGCGTGGAATGTCTTAGGTCTGAGACTTGAACGCTACCGCATCCTTAATCGTACAAAACACAAACAGACGGTTCGTGAACCGGAGTTTTGGAGAAACGGTGTCTTAGCGGTGGCTACTGAAGCTTCCGATCTTGCTCCGGGAGCATCTGCTGATCTTTGGTTAGTGAGGTCCGCAAGATGAGCGTTAAGAGCTATTTCGAAAGTGAGCGAAGAAAGAAACAAATCACCTGGACGCTCATTATCTTAGGAGCACTTTTTGCCGGCGCCATGCTTTCTTCTTACTACTCTGACGACGAGAAGCCGGCGGCTGCTCCTCAGATTACCAGCACCACACAAATCTCGATGGTTCCGTCTAAAGCGGACTATGAACAGCACCAGGCCATCTATAACGATCGTCTCTTGAATCTAGAAAGAGAATCCAAAGAAGCAAAGCTGCGCGAAGCCAAACTTCAAAGCGATAAGAAACGTTTGGAAGATCGTATTGCGCTCTTAGAAAAGAATGCTCCTAAGGCAAATCGTCAGACAGAAGCCGCACCGTCGGAAGACGGCTGGCCGCCTTCCGAAATTCTCGGCAAACAGCCGATCAGTCAAAAGACGGGTTTTACGAGCGGCAATTCGTCTCAAGGCAGATATACTCGTCAGCAGTCCGATGCTCCGGCCTCTTCACCGGCGCCGCGTCTCGTAATCAATAACTTCGGCTCTGCTCCTAATCCTTCTAAGGTTCTCGGAACACTTCCGGCCAAAGCAAAACCTGAGACCTTGTCTTATCTCCCGAGCGGCACCTTTGCTAAAGCTCGCCTCTTAAACGGCGCCACTGCACCGACCAGAGGACAAGGTTCCGGAAATCCGGTTCCTGTGCTCTTAGAACTCACCGATTCTGCCGTTATGCCTAATCTTTATCGCTCAGGCATTAAGCGCTGTTTTGTGACTGCCAACGCCACCGGAGAGTTAGCAAGCGAACGCGTGCTCATTCGTCTTGACCGATTATCTTGTATCGATGAAAACGGCGGAGCCGTGGATAAGAAGATCCAGGGATATGTGTCCGGTGAAGACGGTAAAACCGGTCTTCGGGCCCGCTTAGTCACCAAGAGCGGACAAGCCATCGCTAATGCCCTCTTTACCGGAACGCTTGCCGGCCTCGGAAAGGCTGTGTCTCTCGCTTCTGAGAACCAAACCACTTCCATTACCGGGACGGTATCTACCACCGTTACCAATCCCTGGAAAGCGGGTTTCGGAGAAGGCGCCACACACGCTATGGATCGAATCACCGATTACTACTTAAAGCTCGCCAGTGACATGTTCCCGGTCCTTGAAGTGGATTCCGGACGCAATGTCGAGATTGTCATCTCAAACGGCATATCGATCGAACGAAATACCAAACCTTAATTTACTACCATGTTTAAACCATCCTCCCTCTTAACCGTCCTTATTTCTATGGGTCTGGCTGCACCGCTCTCAAGTTTTGCTTCCGGTGCGTGTGTCAATCCTGACTTCAAAGTTCAGAAAATTTCTGCCGTTAAGACTTCTGCTGCACAGAAGGCAGCTGCTGATACTCCTGCGTCCAAGGAGTCCAACCAACCCTCCGTCCCCTTAATCGCAGGACAAGCCGACGAATTAAAGACTGCCGCGGATAACTTCAAGACGCGTTATCCCAAAACTAAAGTTCTTGCCTATCGTCTGACACCGTTATCAGGCATTTTTGAAGCCACCGTCGGCAAAGAAGTGATCTACTTTGATAAGACTGCAAGGTTTGTGTTTTCCGGTCGTCTCTTAGATATGGATCGAGGAGAAGACTTAACCGATAAACGTCTTAAAGATCTGAGAAGAATCCCTTTTGATTCTTTACCGCTGGATAAAGCGGTAAAGACCGTATATGGAAACGGTAAAAGAAAACTTGCCGTCTTTACCGATGTCGATTGTCCGTTCTCCCGCAAACTCGGAACCACACTTGAATCCCTCAAAGACGTGACGGTCTATACGTTTCTTTTTCCATTAGAGTCCATCCATCCCGAAGCCCGCGGAAAGTCGGATGCGATCTGGTGCGCTAAAGATCCTTCTAATGCTCTAGCCTCCACATTAAAGAGCGAACCGATGCTTAAAGCTATTGCCGACAATCCAGTTTGTCCGTCTCCGGTAAACGACATTCTGGCTTTAGCTAAACAGCACGGCATCGGTGGAACGCCGACGCTGATCAACGAAGCAGGAGATCGAACCGCCGGCGCCCTTCCGCTCGACAAACTTGAGGCGTTTATCAACGCTCCTTTGCAAGGAAACTAAATGAAACGTCTCTCCTTAATCGTCTCTGCGGTTTCTGCTGCGCTCATGCTTTCCGGATGCGGATCGCTCACAGGGTTTTCTAATGCAAAGACAGATTTTGCCTGTGCCGATCTTTCCGGAGGTCCGTCCTGCAGAAACATCTCTCAAGTCTATGAAGAAAACAATCCGACAACGCCGGTCGTCTTAGCAGCCTCTGAGGAAGAAGACTTCGTTCAGCCGTTTTTTGAATCCAATCAAACTAAAGGAAGCGAGGAAGTAAAGATTATCTCGGCAGAGGTTTCTATTGAGCAAGCGCAAACCAGCGCCGTTGAACGCACTTCCGACTTTGTCACGATTGTTCCCGCTCGTCCCTGGCGCAAGCCCGAAACCGTACTTCGCGTTTGGCTCGCTCCCTTCCACGATAAGTTAGGTGACCTGCACGACCAGCGGTATCTCTACGTCCGTTTAGAAAACGGCGGCTGGACAACCGACAGTGTTAATGAACTGGTTTCGTCTTCCCGCTTGTCTAGACCCGTTTATCCCTTGTCTTCCGATCAGCCTCAGGATCCCAATGAAGCCAAAAGAGAAAAGCTCAAGCAGCTTCCCGCCTTCGGCTTTACCGGCAAACCTTAATCCATCCTTCTTTTAATCGTCTTCTATCTTTCTCATGAAGCTCAAGAACTTTCTGTCTTCTGCCGCATCCTTGTTTGCCTTTCAAGACTTAAAACCGAACTTTAGGGCGCACCCGGGCTCTACGCCGACGCGCCGCAAGGCGCCTCTGCGTATTGACCGCTTTGCCGATGAACTGCCGTATGCGCAGCTTGAAGAAAGCGACAAGCTCTGTGCGATTGCCGCTCCCGACGGATCGTTTGAAGGATTGGGTTTTGTCATTGAAGTGACGCCTCAGACAGGAACTTCATTAAACATGGCAAAAAGCCTTGAGCACATGATCGGATCGATATTGCCAGACGGAACCGGCGTTCAGGTAAGCCTTTTCGGATCTCCGTTTATCGAACCTCTTGTCGAACTTGTCCGAAGCCAAACCCTTCGTCCGACACCGGAAGACACGCCGGCACGCGCCGAGCAAAAGGATTTGCTGTCCGCCATGACACAAGCCAAGGCAAAGTTTCTCTCTCGCTCTGCGGCTCAGGCGCCCCATCCGGGGCTGCCCATCCTCGGCCGCAATCTTCGCTGCTGGATTTCGGTTGTCATCCCTGCTAAGGATCCTTTTGCTTCCGAGGCCAGAGACAATGCACTTTTGGTTCGCAAGGTCATGGTTTCGACCTTGAACCAATGGCATTTCGCGCCCTTTGTTTGGGATGAGTGGATTTTGGTTCACACCCTATCCCTCATTCTTAATCCTCAGCTTTTTGTGAACGGCGCATGGTCGTTTTCCGAAGTCGATACTGCCCGAGAACCTCGAGCCCAAATGGTCTCTCACGACACCACCATTTCGGTAGAAGAAGATGGGATTATCTTCCGCTCTGCTCATCATCCTTTAATCATCAAAGCAGTGAGCCTTTCACCGCACGGCTATCCGCAAAGCTTCTCATTAGACAAGATGGCTCGGGCTGCTGGAGATGTGGAAGGTTCTTTAGGCTTCTCTAGTCCGTTCCTCATTACGACTTATCTCTCTAAAACGTCTTATGAAAAAGGCAAAAGCTACGCTCAGCTTAAAAGCGCTCGAGCAGAACAAATGTCTGCTACGGAAATTGCCCGCTTTATTCCGACGCTCCAAGAGGAAGCCAGAGATTGGAGAGCAGCTGTGCAGTCTTTTGAGCACGGTGAAGGCTTAGTCCAGCTCTCGCACCAAGTCATGATCTTCCCGACGACCGAGAACGTCACCCATGAAGTTCAAACGGCAATCGGGATCTTCAAGAAGATGTCAATTGAGCTTATGCAAGATCACTTAATGCATCTTCAAGGCTTAATGGCCTCTTTACCAATGACCGGAGGCCCGCTGCTGGCCCATGACGTCAAGCTTGCCAAACGTTCATCAACGAAGACGAGCGCCAACGCCGCCAATACAATGCCGTTGCTCGGAGACTGGAAAGGTTCAGGCACGCGTGCCGGCCATCTGCTGCCGACGCCGATCCTTTCGTTGTTCTCGCGCAGAGGTCAGATCACGCACATTGATCCTTTTGCTAATCCTCATGGCAACTACAACGGCATCGTGACGGGATCCTCCGGATCCGGTAAATCCGTCATGCTGAACTCTCTGGCCCTCGGAACACTTTGCTCCAACGGTCGTGTGTGGGTCATCGATATCGGCCGAAGCTACGAAAAACTCTGCCACTGCGTCAACGGCCAATGGATAGAACTCTCGGATACTCCGCGTCCGGACGGCAAGATCGATTGTCTTAATCCTCTGTCGGTGACAAAGAACATCGAAGCCGATATGGACTTAGTCCTGCCTCTGATTGCTCAGATGGCGTCTTCGAACGAACAGCTCGATGACTTAATGCTCTCGCATCTTCAGATCCATATCCGTCATATTTGGTATGAAGCCAAAGCGCTGAACAAAGTTCCGACGATTACCGACCTCACTCGATCCCTGCTTCATAACGGACGATTAGGTGGTGCTCATCCTCGTCTTAATGATCCTGATTGGGAAGCCTATTACGCTTCTTTAACCACAGAAGAACAAAAGACGTTGGACGATCCACGTCTTGTGGACCTCGGCGTCAAGCTCATGCCCTATGCACAAGGCGGAGCTTATGTCTCCTTCTTTGAAGGCGAAGCCAATATCGACTTTGACAATCACTTCATTGTGCTTGAGCTGGAACAGCTCAACACCAAGAAGTCTCTTCAAGCCGTTGTCCTAATGCTCTTGATGTATCTCATAGACGTTGAGATGCGAAGAGGCGAGCGTTCCCAACCCAAACTTGTCATCATCGATGAAGCCTGGGACTTAATGGTCCGAGGACATTCTTCTAAGTTTATTGAGGCCGGCTACCGCCGTGCCCGTAAATTAAACGGCGCTTTCTTTACCGGTACGCAAGGACCGGGAGACTATTGGAAAAGTTCTGCTGCTAAAGCAGCGTTAGACAACGCCGACTGCAAGTTCATCATGAAGCTCAAAGAATCCGTCTTGAGTGAATGCGAAAAGGAATCCCAGCTCGGCTTAGACGACTATGAATTCCAGCAGCTCCGTTCTCTTAAAGGTCTGAGGGATGTTTATTCCGAAGTGTTGGTCAAGATCGGTGATGCGCCGACTTCTGTGAATCGTCTGATTCTCGATCCGTTTTCTCTGTTGGTCATGAGTACGCATCCGAAGGACATCAGCGATATCAATCGCTTCCGCAAGGAAGGACTGTCGATGAGAAAAGCCATCGAAGCGGTTCTTTTAGAACGCGGTCAAGGCGAGTTCATTCCTTAATTGTCTTTTCCTTTAATTCTCAGACCTCTCCAAGAGTTCAATTCCATTTCCTTTCAATCCTATGAAAATCTCCTTCCTCTCCGTCACCATCGCCGTATCTATCGGTCTAGGGCTTGGTTACTGCGCTTATCAAGCCAAAAACCGAATTGCCGACTTTCTGGATCGTCCCCGCTTTGCCGTTGTCAATCTCAATTCTGTCGTTAAAGCCAATGAAGTCCGTGTTGTCTCTCAAGGCAAACGCGGAGAAGAAATTATTGGCGAAGCCGAACACTTCGCCAAAAGACTCAAAGAAGAACTTGCCCAGATAGAAAACGAATGCGACTGCGTTCTTCTGGTTTCTTCTGCCGTCATCTCTAACGCAAAGCTCCCTGACTACACGACGCACCTTACCGCCAAACTCGGACTTTCTGCCGAGCAGCAAAGCAATCAGCTTCAGCAGATCGAAGCTCGATTAAACAGCGGAGTCAAACGATGAGCCGCATGAAAGCCCACCCGAGAGTCTTTTGGCATCGTCTAAAAGATCATGTTCGCCGCTTCGGATGGATTTGGCTAGCTGTCTTCTTAATCCTCAGCCTCGTTAACCATCGCTGGCATCTGGCTTTAAACCGCTCTCACTCTCTGCCGTTCAAGCTCTTTGCGATTGAACGAGGACAAAAGGAGGTCAAAGTCGGAGATTACGTGGCTTTTGAACCTAAGCCTTCAGCTGTCGGAGGCTACCGTCTGACCTTTATCAAGGAAGTGGGCTGTGGTCCCGGCCAAACGCTGACGCGTGAGAACCGTACGTTCTATTGCGACGGCAAAGAACTCACCACCGCTAAAGAACGCGCTCTGAACGGCAATCCTTTAGTAGCCACTCAGCCTCAGGTTTTAGGGGAAGACCAATACTTTGTGCGCGGAACGCACAAAGATTCTTATGACAGCCGTTATGAAGCTTTCGGCTTGATCGACCGCTGCCGCTTCAGCGGCAAAGCTCATCCTCTCTTTTAATGGCCGAAGATTGTCATGAAACCAACCCGTGTCATTCTTTCAACTTGCGCTGTCGTCTCTTCCGTCGTTTGCATTTCTGCCTACAGCGTTGCTTCGAGCGAACCTTCGGTGAGCTTTAGTGTCGCAAAACCCTACGCTAAGGAAACCGCACTTAAACCCAAAGTCGAAATCCTCGAACCGCTCGGTCCATTGCACGATATTTCCGAACCCGACATTCTCGAAGCTTTTAAATCTCGTGTCGGTGCAATGAAAGTGTCCGGTGAATACGATCGTCGTTTCAACCAAAACAAAGACCGTATTTCCAAAGAGCTCGAACACCCGACACCAGTTGTCGGATTGAAGAGAGCCACAGAACTGCGAGTATGGGAATTGTCTGCTTCTGTTCCCGAGACTTTGCCGGAATCTCTTCTTCGTCAGGCTCAGTCTATCCCAGTGCCGCACCTTTCTCGTTCACTGATTTTTGTTGATGGAACCGACATCGAATCTCTGAAAGTCGCGCAGAAACTCTTTGAGTCGCAGAAAGATCTGCGGGTTGTCCTTGTGAACGGCGCGCCGCCAGACGTCTCCGAAAAGCTCCATCGCCGAGTGTTCTTTGATCAAGGCGGCGCCCTAGTCCGCGTCTTTGGAATCGAAGCCGTCCCTGCTCTTCTCTTTAATGGTCCGGAAGGTCCGACCGGCGCCGAATTTGCGCCCGACCAATTGTCCGAACTCCTTTCTTTGATGCCTCAGTGATGAAACGCTCTCTCTTAATGCTCCTTTTATCTTTCTGTTTTGCAGCTTCCGCTTCTGCAGGAAACTGCAAAGGCCGAATCATCAATCCGATTACGGATGTCTGCTGGAGCTGTGTTTTTCCGATCAAGCTCGGAGGCGTTACGCTTTCTTCCGGAAAGAACGCCGATCCGGAAACCGATGCCAATCGTCTTTGTCTCTGTGCTTCCGGCGCCAATATCACCGTCGGTCTTAATATGTCTTTCTGGGAACCTTTAAGAACCGCCGAAGTGGTTCGCACGCCTTACTGCTTCCCGTCACTCGGCGGCATGGAATTAAACGTCGGCATAAGAGCACCGGCTCATGGCCGTACACCCAATAAATCGACTTCTGCTCAGCGCTCCTCCTTTTATCAGGTGCATTGGTACTTCACACCGTGGCTTTTTATCCTTGAAGTTCTCCTCGACACTAAATGTCTAGAGCAATCCGCATGGGACTTAGCCTATATGACAGAGCTCGATCCGCTTTGGGATGATTCGGTTACCACGTTCTTCCTTAATCCCGATGCTTCGCTTTTTGCCAATCCGGCAGCCGCAGCGGCCTGCGCAGCAGACTGCGTTGCGGCAACGTCTTCACTTCCGGTATCCGAACTCTATTGGTGCGCAGGCTGCCACGGCGGAATCTTCCCGCTAACCGGCTGGGTCGGCTCTCATGTTCACTTTCCGCAGGCCTCATCTCTCCTTGTCGCCCGCTTCACAATGAAGCTCCATCGCTCCGGTCTTCAGTGGGCCGCTTACGGAGAAAAAGGCCAATGCGGCCCTTATCTCGAACCGATCATGGATAAGCGTGTCTATCGAACACAAATGATGTATCCGTCACGAACCACCGGTAAACGAGACGGACGATGCTGTTATCCGATGGGCGCTTCCACTTCCCTTTGGCATTCCGGCAAAACCTGGGCTTCCGGCGGGGAAGATGCAGCTTATCTCATTTACCGCAAACGGGACTGTTGCCAAGGAGCGGGAATTCAGCCGAGTTGATTTTGAAATATGCACACTATTTCAAAAGACACTTTTGAAATAGTCCTACCAATTCAAAGTCAATTTTGAAAAGAGATTACTTTTTCAAACCTCAATGCTCCTTCTAACCGAACACAAAACACTTTTGAATTACTCACACTAATTCAAAAATCTATTTATGAATAAATCATACTTTTTCAAATATCTTCTGAGCACCTTGGTGGCTTGCCCGCTTGTCTGCACGGCGTCTTCTGAGCCGTGGACCATCGAAGAGGTCCTCGAAGCTTCTTCTGAGCTCTCCCGTCAGATGAGGGATCCTGAAGCTGCTCCACAAAAAACTCAGCACCAGGCCTTTGTCTTGGTGTCCTTTTCGATGCCTGATGCTTCTTTAGAGCGTTTAGCTCGTGACGCCAAAGATGCCGGAGTTCCCTTGGTTTTTCGAGGCGTGCCCCAAGCCAAAGAACCTGCCGATCCTAAACTGCCCCTTCTTAATCCTCAGTCGCTCGCCGCCTTTCAGCCTTTAATCGATTTCGGCGCCGATGTTCAGCTCAATCCTGAACTTTTCTCTGAATTCAATATCCGTCAGGTTCCTGCTTTAATCGTCAAAGAAGAAGTTTCCGCCTCTGCCAACGGCTGCATCCAAACTGCCAAAGCAGTGATTGTTCCGGGCGATGTGACTTTGGGTTACGCCTTGGATCGTTTAACCGATCGCAAAGATTCCATCGGCGAAGCGGCCCGTGACCTTCGCGCCAAACTTGGGAACCGACCGTAATGCCCAACATCTGTTCTCGAGCCTTAATCAGCTCTGCCCTTTTAATGCTCTTTAGTGCCCAAGTCGCTGCTTACGATAAGCAGTCTGCTATGGATGCCGCCAAAGAAGAAGCGGCAAAGCTGTCCATCAAGGACATTCTCACCGAGAGCTCTGCTTCCGGCACAGTTCCAGAATACGGCTCTGACGTTTCCGAACTCACAGATCTGTTTGCTAAAGGTCAAGGCAATCTTCTGACGCCAGGCACTTCAAAAGCCGACGGATGTTTGTCGCAAACTTCTATGGACTGCCGAGCAGTCCAGGTGATTTACGACACACATTCAAGACCCGGGTGGGAGGAATCCGATTTCGACAAGATCTTGGCAGATAGAGATCATCTCTTAAATAAAGTGCCTGATCTTCCGTCTAATGGTCAGGAAATCTGCGAAACCATCACAACGACCCGCCTGCCTCAGACCGACTTTGCAGTCTGCGAAGAAACGACCGTCGGCAGCTCTACTCAGTCCTGCTTTGAAGGCTGGACAGAAAAGCTCGACGTCTCAACGCTCTTCGAATGTATTGCTCGAACGGGTAAGAAACTCACCGTTGAGTGTCTCGCCGATTACAACGAAACGAGCCAAGACTACACCTGCTTGCATACGCCGCCTCAGACGTGTCACATCGGAGAAAAAGTCGAAATTCAAAGCACGTATCAATATCGCTGTAAAACTCAGCAGTTTGAACAAAACACTTATCGATGCAATCGATATCTGGAAGTGGTCGGATACTCAGGATGCGAAATCGGCAAGTTCTTTGAAGCTCAGTCCGAGACTTCGTCTTCGCTTGGCAAAGACGCCTGCAACGGAGGGGACGTCATTGAACTTAAATATCAATGTTCTAATGATCTGATCCCCAGACTTCGCATAGAAACCAACGTTAAAAATTCCGCTAACTTCGGTTTTGAGATACAGGCGGCCGACTTTCAGAACGAACATTACTTCTCGAACTGCAAAGGCGTCTGGACCGGACAAACCCGCTGCATCGGAGTCAACTGCACCGTCGATATCAAGATGGACATCTATACCCGTCCGGGTGAATGGGATTACTCCGGTTCCATCCAAAAGCGTTTTTCTTTCCAGAAAAACGTCAACGACATTTCCTTAGACAAGTGGCGCACCACCTGCGTCAGCGATGACGGCAAAGTCGTGGAGTTCGAATCATGATCCGTCTTCCTTTAATCGTCCTTTTGTCCTCCCTGACCGTCCTGTCTTCTGCGCCTGTCCGTGGCGCCTGCACGGACGGCCCCGAAGTCTGTGTCGACGGTCCCGGCTCCAAGTTTATTAATGGCGTTGAGGTCTGGCGCGAATGCTGGAACTATCAAACCACGCGTCACTGCACTTCAAGCTCGACTGTCGATTATTGTTCCGGCCTAAAACAAACACCGGGTTGTCGTCAAACAAAAGCAGAGTGTCTGAGTTACAGCCTGACCGGTACCTGTATGTCTTGGAACAGTACTTATATCTGTTCTGAAGAAGCAAAAGAAACAGAAAACATCGAAATTCTCGATAGTTCTCATACCCTTATATCCGGAACGGATACGACGACTTGTTCAAGTTTCTTAGACAATCCCGACTGCTATATCGCAGAAGAGAAATGTATCGAAGGTCCTGAGACACGAATCATTAACGGCGTAGCCGTTTATAAAGAGTGCTGGAAGAAAGAACTCGCTTTTGCCTGCGCTGCTCCCGGCGCCTCCAACAGCTGCCAAATCCTCGCCTCTAAAGGCTGTCAGCCCATAGGAGAAAAAGTTTGCGAGCGAGTCGGTGCCGACGGTTCCTGTGCGCAGTATTCGCAGAAGTTCCACTGCGTTAATACCGATCCGATTGAAGGCGATGACATCACGCCGGAAGGCACACCGGCCAAACCGGGCTTTGATCTTCTTGCCTGTAAAACAGCTACGGAAGGCATGACCTGTAAAGCCTCCGGTTACTCCTGTATGCAGACCAACGATAAAGGCGAATGCATTCAGCGCAAATACATCTATAACTGCACCAAATCCCTAAACGAAAACTCGTGCGAAGCCCTAGAAAAGCTCCCCGAATGCGAAGTCCGTAAATCAACCTGTATCGAACGCGACGGCCCGAAGTGTCTTGCTTATAAAAAGGAAATCTTCTGCAAAGGCGACTCGGAAATCTCTGCCCCCGGCGCCGACATCATTGATTCAAACATTGTCATCGGCGCCATTGAACCCTCGGACACTTGTCTTCCCCTTAAAGATAATCCGGCCTGCACGGTGCTTCGAACCGAATGCGTCGAAGGCCCGGCAGAAAAGATCATCAACGGCATCCCTGTTTATAAAGACTGCTGGAAGTATGAACACGTCTATGTCTGCGGAGCCTCAGGCGACGGCTCCGAAGAAACCAAAAACGACTGCGGTAAGTTCGAAGCCGATAAAGACTGCGTCAAAGTCTCTTCCGAATGCATTGCGGTCGATGACCAAGGCAAATGTTTAACGACCGCCCACACTTATCGCTGTGTAGAAAAAGAAGGATCCGTCGTCACAGAAACCATCTGCCGCCCCGCAGAATGCTTGGACGGCATCTGCGAGGGCTCCGGCGACCCGGCCGATTCTGACTTCTCTAAAGTGATCACAATGCTTGAGACAGCGCGCCAAGGCGCCCTTTACGGCGACTACGACAACGGCCGCTTCTTTAACGGAGAAGTCGACGAATGCTCCAAGAAAGTCTTAGGTTTCTCCTGCTGCGATACCAAAGTCAAAGCCGGAACGGCTAATTCGTCTGCTTTTGGCAAAGCGATGAGATTTGCCGGAGACGTGACGGTAGAAACCGTCAAATACATCGGCAGTCCTTATGTTTATGACGTCTTGTCAGCTTCTGACGCTACCTCCGGCATCTTGAATATGCTCTACGGCGATGCAACGAGCGGTATCTACAATCCGTCGCTCTCTTTCTATGGTTTCGGAATGACGCTCCAAGGGGGCCAAATGTATTTCACCTTTGACCCCACCTCTTTCGCCATGTCCGTTGCCGTCCAAATTGCATTGGACTATCTGCAGTGCGAACCTAAAGAGCAAACCTTAATGCTCAAGAAAGGCCAGAAGCTCTGCCACTACGTCGGAACCTACTGTTCTAAGAAAGTCGTCACCTGCGTGGAAAGAAAAGAAAGCTACTGCTGCTACAACTCGCCTCTTGCCCGCATCCTTCAGGAACAAGGCCGTCCTCAGTTAGGCAAAGGCTGGGGCTCGGCGCAAAACCCTCAGTGCGAAGGCTTTACCCAGGACGAACTCGAACGCTTGGATTTTGACGCGATGGACTTGTCTGAGTTCGAAGCCTTAATCGTCCAAAAGAACGAACTCAATTCCGCTGCCGCCCAAGACCGAGGAACGACCCATACCAAGAATTTAGTCGATAAAGACTTAGGTGCTTATGTCCCGCCGTCGGTCGGTTCTTCGCATGTCGTCGATCCCAACTTCACGGGTACTCCGACAGCGCCTACCCGCCCCTCATCGTCTAAAGCTCCTTCTAAAAATCTTAAAAACTAACCTCTAATTATGTGCAAAAGACCACAAAATCTTTGTCTTCTTTTATCGCTTGTCTTAACACTCGCCGCGCCTGCATCCCTGGCGGCTTCGTTCTGGGAAGAAGACGTTTGGAATTCAGATGACCGAGGTTTTCTTTACTATCCGCCTGAAGAATTAAAGAAAAAAGCTCCGGATCCTAATGCGCCTAAAGATCTTTCTTTAATCCTGAGCGCCGCTGAACTGAGAGCTGAGTACACCAAACGATTAGAGAACGCGACCTTTCTTCCCACGGAAGCCAATGTCTTAGCCTTCCAAGAGGTCAACCACTTCGTCCAAGAAAAAGCCGCCCTCTTTACCGACATGAACCGTCGGGTTTCTTGGCAGAACCCGCAGTTTGATTTCTCAACCCTCAATCCGGCCGCAAACTTCGCTCAGGTCTCCTTAAAGGAAGACAGAAACCAAACTCGTAAAGAACAGATTCCTCAGATCGCCCAAGAATGGGGCTTGATGTATTTCTATCGCTCCGACTGCCGCTTTTGCGCTCTCCAGTCTCCGTTGGTCAAGCAGCTCAAGGATACGTTTGGTTTTGATGTGCTTGCCGTCTCTCTTGACGGCTCGCCTAATGATCATTTCCCGGATGCGCTGCCGGACAACGGTGTCTCCAAACTTTTAACCAACGGAATGGGATTGGACCGAGTGCCCGCGCTCTTTATGGTTAAACGCGATCAATCCGCCTCTTACTTGGTCTCTTCCGGTGTGCTTTCGCTTGAAGACATGCTAAGCCGCATTCAGACACTGGCTTTAAGCAAGCCCGGAGAGTCGCTTTTCGGCGGCGCGCAGGCCGCAAACTCTGTGCAAAAGACCACAAATTTGTCTGCCCCTGACGTTTTTCCGAACACTGTCTTAACCGCGCCTGCCGCCGCTCCTTCCCTTTAATCCTCTTCAGCCATGACCCGTAAATTCACAAAACTTTTCTCCGCTTTGACTTTGAGCACCTGTCTCTTCACGGCTGACGCTTCCGCAGGCTTCATGAAAGACTTCTATTCGGCCGCCGGTTCTTACCAAGGCAACGTCACACCGGCAGGTGTCTATCAGTCTTCCGGTATGAATACCGTCACAGGCGGCGGATTTGTCTATCGAGCTCCGCGCAAAGATTTCAATGCGTTTTATTTCACGCCGCCTTCTCTGTCTGCCGGCTGCGGCGGCATTGACTTATTTCTTGGCGCCTTCGGTATTCCTTCTCGAGAAGAGTTTGTCGCTTTCTTACGCAACATCGGTACCGCACTTCCCGGCTTAGCCTTCCAGCTTGCTCTTCAGTCTTTAGCGCCTGACCTTAATGAACAAGTCACAAGCTTCCGTGACATGATTCGCCAATACACCAACATGTTCCAAGACTCCTGCACCTCCGCACAAAACCTCTTAAAGATGAGCGGTGCAGAACAATGGATTCAAAAGACAGGCTTTGACGCCCGCAATGCTTTGCGAGCCTCAGGCATCGTCTCCGACGCCTCTGAGGCCGATGCGAAGACCCGAACCGACGGCGCAGCGGTTTTAGATTACGCGCCGACCCGTAAAGATTCCGGCGGTAATGTGGTCGATGCTCCGGAGTTAAACCTCACATGGTCTCTGCTTTCCGGCGGCAGCTTTAATGCTTCTTACAGCAAAGAGCTTAAAGAACTCATGATGACGCTCGTGGGCACCGTCATTTATGTCCGAGAAGGCAGCGGCAAAGACACCGTCACCCGCGCCATCCCGATTGCCGGTCAGGACTTAGTAGGTTTTCTGTTCGGACGCCCCGATACCCAAGTTTTAGAAAGCGAAGCTTTCCGTCTCCGCTGTGTGGAAGAAGACGGCGATGACCGCTGCTTGTCTGTTAAAAAGACCACGCTTGATGAAGTCAATCTTCCCTACGAGTTCATGAAGGCCGCCTCTAACTACAGAAACTCCATCCTGCGCCGAGACCCAAATCTTGTCTCCGAAGCCGACATGCTGCTTTTAGCTTCCTCTTCCACCATCCCCTTAATCCGTCTCATCAATGCCACCGCTTCTCATCGCTACTTAGGCTTCTCTCAAGACATCATGCGGATCTATGTCGAAGCGGCCGCCTTTGAGGCCGTCATCCGAGCCATGGATCGTCTGTCTTTAGACATCAAGGCCGCAGCTTCCGCCTCTTCGGCTTCTCAAACCGGTGTCATTGCCGCCGAACACCTAAAAGTCATTGAGGCAAGAATCGATGAAGTTCGTAAAGACATCGCATCGCGCAGCGATGCGGTCTTTCAGCAGATGAGCCGAGCCCACTCTTTCATTACGCAGATTGAACATTTGGAAAGAAGTGTCAAGGGCGCATTAGCTGCTGACTTAGCGGCCAATCTTTCCTTCGGAGAAAACCTCTAATGGTGATGGACTATTACGCCTACTGGAACGGAGGCCAAATCCGAGATTTATTCGAAGCCTTGGTTTCGATTTGCTCAGGAAGTTCCTACGAAGGTCTCCTTAAAACCGCCGTTCTTGCCGGTTTTCTTGTCACGCTCACCGGCGCCCTTCTGAAGTGGCAGGGGTTGGCTTCAAAGGTTTATCTTTTTGCCGCCGTCCTGTTTTACTCTGTAATGCTCGTCCCTAAAGTGGATGTCGCTATACACGACGAACGAAGCGCGGATGTTTATGTCGTGAGCAACGTCCCGTTCGGCGTCGGCTTCTTTGCTTCAGCCACTTCTAAGATCGGCCATTTCCTCACCGAAAGCTTCGAAACCGCTTTCTCTTTGCCGGACGCGGAACGCTTCTCTAAGTTCGGCTTGGTCTATCCTCAGCGTGCTTTAAATAGTCTCTTAGCCGCCGGCCCCGTGACACCCGAAGGCCGAGCCTTAACCGATCGTGTCATTGCCGACTGTATCGGGCCCGAACTCTTGGATCATCCTGATAAAGCGGCTGAGCTCAGCCACTCAGGCGACATTTGGGCCACGATTTCCGCAGACGGCTGGATCAATCCTGCTCGCTCTTCCGTCTCTTCCGACGGCACCGTTCAAAGATGCGATCAAGCGCTCCAAAGCCTCGATCAGCATCTCAACACTGTTGAACTCGACTTCTTGTCCAAGCGCCTCGGTACTGTCTTAGTCCCGGAAAGAATAGATCCCGCCGATGTCATTCGGCGCACCCTTCCGCAAAGCGAAGCACTTCTTCTCGGTGTTTCTCGTTCCTTGGAGCAAAGCCTCAAGCATTCCCTCATGCTCACCGCGCTTCCGCGCGGTATGGCGTCCATCGCCGCGCAGGCCGGCGCCCCGTTGGATCTCGCCGCTAAATATTCCGCTTCACAAGCCAATCTCACATCCGAAATTAATTACCGCACATTGGCCCGTTTAGCAGAACACAGTCTCCCCAAAATCCGCAACTGCGTTGAATTCATCGTTATTGCCGCCTTCCCTCTAATGCTCCTTTTGATGGTGGCAGCGGGAAGCGCCGCAGGCGCGGTTTTTAGATCATTCTTTGTATTGCTGATTTGGTTCCAGCTGTGGGCGCCGCTTCTCTCCGTTGCTAACTATCTGATGATTTCCGTAGATGCCAATCCGATGAATCGAATCGCTGCAGAATTCGGCGGAAGTACCTTGCTCGCTGCCGGAATCATTCGTGAGGCAGGCGCCACTTCTCAAGCCATTGCCGGAAGCATCATGCTTTTGATTCCCGTCATTGCCTTTGCACTTGCCAAAGGCAGCGATATGGCTTTTGTCTCTATGGCCACAGGTTTAATGGCCCCTGCACAAGGCGCTTCTTCCGGCGCCTCCGCTCAAGCGGCCTCCGGAAACTTCAATGCCGGAAACGTCTCTATGGGAAATACGTCCATGAACTCGGCTTCAGCGAACAAATCCGATCTTTCTTCCTCTTGGAGTGATCCTTATGCTTCTAAATCCCAAACAGCTTATGGCTCCGTCACGAGAGATGAAACGGGAACCGTAACAGGAATGGCTCGAACCTCCATTGATTTAGGTGTTTCTTCTTCCGGTGCATTAACGCACAGCCGAACCACGGGCACTGCTTCCTCTGCCGCAACAACTTTGACTGCTTCTGAGACTCAAGCCCTTTCTCTGTCTTCGGCAGCTTCTTCTTCAAATGCAGTCAGCCGAGAATTTGCTCGAGCCATGAGCCAAGGATTGTCCGAACGCCTGAGTGCCGGTCAGTCTACTGCCGGTTCGTCTTCATCTTCTTATTCGAAGAGCTCAGGAGAATCTTCAACTGTATCCAGAGGCTTATCTAATTCCGAGAACTTGTCATTCGCGAGCGGAGCAAAACTTCAAGCCGGAGGCGGAGAAGCTCAGTTCTCAACAGATGCTGCAAAGGACGCGGCCAAAGATGCCAAGGGAGCTTCTTCAACTTCTCCTGAAACTCTAAACCTAGCTGCTGCTCAAAGTCCGGCTTTACTGGGAGCCGTACCGACGCAGGCCAAAAATTCCGAAGGAAAACCTGTTGCACGTCATGTGCAAAATGCGATGTCCCATCTTCGCGGAGCAGCTGAAGCTGCAGGAATGGGAATCGGACTGGAAGCAAAAACTGCTCAGCAGTTCGTAGACACTGCAACAGGCTCTCAAAGCGCCGCGACCCAGCGTCAGAAAGCTGAAGCCTACCATGCACTCAAGGGCACAGCGAAAGAAATTGCCGCCTCGACCTCAAATGATGAAATGCGCCGAGCTGCTGAAAGCTTCTCCGCGGCACTGGATAAAGCCTATCGCACCTCTAATGATCGGAGCCGAACGCTTTCGGAAACATTCTCGGCTTCTCGATCCAACTCGGAAAATCTGAGTGGAACGAATCAAACTGCCGTCAATAACGACATCTTGGTTATGCAGAAATTACTATCATCAGACAACCTGTCTGCAGAATCGCATCTTAAAGCCCTCTTTGATTCTTCTGATAAACGAGAGTATCTAGGTGCTTCAGCTGCCGCAGATTCTTACGACCGTGCGGCAGATGTCCGTCACTTAGGTCCCGGACAAATACAAGAAAACGGTCTTGAACAAAACGCTCTTAAACGTCAAGGAGAAAACTCCTTATCTGCTTTGCAGCGCAAGGGGGAAGAAGTGATCGGCAAACTAGCAACTTCGTTCATAGACAAAACCGAGGACACCTCCTTCTTATCGACCTCGTTAAACGCGGGATTAAAAGATTTCAACAAGAAATTTGATGAGCAGGAAGAGGCAAATGCAATAGGACTTATGAACCAGAATGCGATGACTGAATTGAGACAAGAACGTATTAACGACGCTTCTATTGGCTACCACGATGGACAAAGAGGAATGAGCACTCTGTTACTTAATTCTCTTGCAGGCGGACTTGGCTACCGAGAAGCTCGAATAGAAAGGGAAGTAAAGAATTAATCATCTGCTCCTTAAATTCTTAAGAACTTAAGGAGCTTATTTGCCTAAATCTATTGCCTGCCTACCGCTGATTTTTGGCTTTTTATAGGCATTCTGTAAATGGTTCAAAGTTCAAAGTCGCACTCGTGAGATGCCGAAAGCAGTTCATCCCAATTTGAAGGAGGATTGCCGTTGTCGAGCATCCTTGCAAAAACTCTATAGGCATCGTTTTTTGATTCGTAGGCCCGTAATGTTGAATCGTCGTTAACCCAACCGATTACAACGATTTTGGCTGAAGTCTGATAGCGAAAAAATAACCTGTACTGCTGGAAAAATTTCAGCCTGTGCCAATTTAGATATTGATCTCCCAACGTCTTTCCCTGCCTGAAAATCGGCTGCGTCGGGTCTATAGATAACGTGATGATTATTTGCCTTATGGCTGCAAGAATTTTTGTACTTTTTTTCTTTTGATAACTGTCAGGATATTTGTTTTTCAAAAGCTCTACTTTAGCAGTCAGAGAAGAAAATTGTTTCTCAGAGGCCGGTTGAAAAAAATATCCTCCAAGAAGACTTTTCATTCATCATCGTCTGAATCCAAAGGAGTCTCGAGATCAATCTTAATGTCTTCTACGAGAGAAGAAATTTTCACAAACTTCTCAACTGTCATAGGAACTAAGTTCTGCGGAGAATTTTCTATGTCCTTGGCAAGAAAACCTAAAAAGTTATTCAAGACGGGATCGTCTTCACAACTAGTTAACTTGCTGATTACAACTTTCCCGTCTGAATCAACAGAATATACAAGTGTGTCGCTCTTGCTTAAATTCAGAACATTCCTCACGACTTCGGGGATCGTTGTCTGGTATCTGTCATTTAAAGTGGACTGCGCGGAAATCAGATTCGACATAAGAACTCCTGTTTGTATTTATCGTAATGCCATTGCCTTGTCAGTTTGCATTTGATCAAATCCAATTCCTCACTGTCGATTTCTGGTTTTCCGGGAGCACCAGTTTTTTTTTGCGGTTCCGTATATCAAAGTAAGGGCGCTAATCACAAGTCTTCAATCCTGACTCGAATAGATCCCTGTTCTTTCAAGCGCTGACGGGCTTTTTGAATAAGTTGCTCGTCTTCCTGGTCGATGAAGGCTTTGTTTGACGAGGGATTCTGAGAGTTTTTTGTCTTCTCTTTTTCTAGCTTCAGCTTTTCATAATCCTTAGTTTTCACGGGACTTTGAGACGAGTCCTGACACCAAACAGGAACGTACCTCTTTGTCTTATTGGAAGAATGCTTATCAAAGGGTTTCACAAGATCTCCTTCTGCTGTCTGTCTGAACAACTTGCTAACGGTGGAAGATTTCGACTCAGGCAAATTCAGCCTCTGTCTGAGAGACGCATTATTCGCAGGCTCGTTGAGCAGATATCTCAGCACGGTGTGCAAATATACCGTCCAGTTCCTTTGATCCAATGAAAGGAGCTTCAATGGTTTTTCAAACCAAAGCGTCACTGTTATTGAATTTTTCCTGACCTTAATTCCAGGAGCCGGAAGACTACGAGATTCAAGTTCCTTAACGATTTTTCTCCAGCCGTGGCCTTGTCCATCAACTAAGCCAAGATTCTTCATTTCAGTAAAAATTTTTTCATTCTTTGTAACGGGACCGCCATCAAGAAAATGAAGTTGATCCAAGACTGGTTTGCCTGAATTTGTTATCTCGACTCTATTTTTATAAATTTCTACAAGTATCCCGTCGCCTTCGGAAGATAGATCTTGGTGAGCAAAGGCATTGCAAAGCACCTCCCTAAGGACAGCTTTTGGTATCGAGAATTCAATTAACCTTCTTCCGCTTTCTGGATCAATGCGTTCGCGGCCCGGAATCAAACCATTGAGCTCCCGGTAGACTGATTTAAACGCCTCGACGATTCCTTCTTTGAACTCTTTGTCACAAACAACAGGAGTCAAATTATCGTTACCGCTGTATGAGACAATCCGAACCCGCTTTCCAGCCAGTCGATCGAAGTCCGATAAATTTCGAGCTAAGAGGTAGGCGCTAAAAAGCGGAATATCATACGTTAACCCTGACTTTTTAATCAAGCTGAGCTTTTCAAGATAACGGAGTTGTTCCTCTTTGTTGTCCGCAATCTCCATTCTTGAAAGCCTGAGATATGCCTCAGCATTCAAAAGCTCGAGAACTTCTGGGCCGGACAAAGCCGAAGCAACAATGGAACGTTCATTTCGACCATCAGGAGCCTCCTTTTCTTCGGCATCTAGAAACAATTGAGGCGATTTTTCCCAGATAAGAGACCTCTCCATACTTGGATTAATGTCAGAAGTCATGAAACAAGTAAAGCTGGCACACTGAGCGGAAAACAAAACAGGGCAACTCACCTGAGGATTGTTACCATCAACTCTTCTCTCAGCCTTATCCCTGTCGTAGGTCAAACCTGTGATTGTCCATTTCGCGCCCATCTAGAGCCTCCTACGTCTAATACTATACAAAACAACGGATAGAAATTAAATAACATTAAATAACGTGAAATAATTATCTATATGTTTTTAAGTAAGAATTTTTAGGTTCAGGCTAGACAAAAGAAAAGCAGAAAAATAAAGCACATGCTTCGGACTGGTTTTTGCTTCAACCTCTAATTGCAACCTCACGGTTTCAGTTTTGTAACCTTAAGAATATCGACAAACTCAAAAAGCTTCTTCTCACCGTTAGACGCAATAATCAACGAACTACCTTGTCTCAGACCTTTGAATCCGACGGTGTCCTTAGTTACCAAGAAAGTCTTTAGTTCGTCAAATTTTTCCGGCTTACCGTCTTTCCCCGGATAGCGAACTCTGACGGTGACTTCAACGCCGTCCTGAATAACCGGACCGGTACCGTGCGACGTAATTAGAAAATGCCTCTCTTCCTCTGAATTGATTTGTTTCCATCCTGACTCAGGATTGTCCAATTCATTGCCAACTTTACGCAAAGCTGAAAGCTTATTGCTTTCTATTTCTTTTCGCACTTCTTGTGCGGCAATTTTCTCTTTCACTCCTGAGTACACACAGAGTACATATGGAAACTGAATATTAATCTCATAATTAGTGTCGCAATATTGAGCAGCAAAATCCAGAAGATATTTTCCATGTACGAGGCCCGGCTGCTGGTAGTACAAAGAGTCACCTCTGCGGCAAGCAATGAGTTCCGCAGGAGAATTCACAAGGCACAGCCGCTGAGCTTTCTCCGAAGCAATTGTTTCGTGCTCAAAAGAAAAGAAGGAGACAAAAACCGCACTGATGCAAATTATCGAAGCCACTAACTTTCTAGACATAACATCCTCGCATTCAGAAGTATTCTTTTTTTAACCACTCTAAGAAGAAATAGTCATAGATACGCAATCCTCGATCGTTCTTTTGAAGAATCCCTCGCTCAAGTAATGTCCTAGCGGATGATTGAGCCGAACTTACAGAAGAGAGGCTGTGATCCTTTACAAAAGCGGTTGATGTTGGATTCTCAACTGTGCCTTCCTTTGCAATGGCTAACAACAAGGATTTTTGGTTTAGGCTAAGGTCAGATAGGAGGGCCCTGTAAAAAACGCCTTGCTCTTGTACTATCGTGGAAAGAACCTTGCCTAACATTTCTTCCGATACGACATTACCCTCTTGAGTTACTGAATAAAGCCTGTTTAATATTGATTGAATAAACCAAGTGCAGCCAAAAAATCGCGTATAAATGCGATAGAAGATTTCTTCAGGGATAGTTTTACCGGAATCTCTAAACTTTTCTTCTGCAAATAAAAAATATTCTTTTTTATCTATCGGATTTAAATGCATCATGGATGCGCTTTGATAGAAAGGGCTGCGGCCTTGAACAAACAACTCCGAGAGCAAGTGAAATTCACTCCCGGCATAGATCATCCGGATATTTTTTTTAGTTTGAATAATTCCCCTCAATAAAGCTGTAGCATCGGCCTCTTTGAAAGAAGCAATTTTTTGGAATTCGTCAATCGCCAAAATTACAGGCTTGTCCAAGCTATCTAGAAAAGAGAAGGCTTCTTCTATCGTTTTTTCCGGTTGTTTGATATCTCCGAGACTGAGAGACACCTCCGGTGACCCATTATTTGGATCAACAGACATCGTTAATTTGAGAGTCCGAAAAAATGAAGATATCTTTTCTAAGAAACCACTCTCTTTTTTTAACGACCTAAAAATACTGTTGCTCAAAGCAAAAGTAAATTCTTGAAGAGTACCGCATGCGAGCGCATCGAAGTAAAGACAGTGAAAATCTTTTTTTATTCGAAGGTCATGGAAAACATGCTGAATTAGCCCTGTCTTGCCCATTCTTCTTTCTGAGAACAAAACTACATTTCTTCCATTCCTAACATGCTCTTCCAGTGATTCTGTCTCTACTCTCCGGTCGCAGAAATACTCTTTAGAAATGTAGGTTCCGACAACAAAAGGATTCATAATTATTCAAATCTAAATTATTAAATTTTTAATAATTATATATTAAATTATTGAGATTCTAATAATCTTAGATTTTGTCGTTTCTCGCTATTGCTCAAGGATATAGGGAGTTTCTTTCTAAAATTATCCTTTATTCTCATTGTGTTTGATTTCTTGGAGTTTTTAAATACAAAGTCCATAATTCTTTTTATAGTCTTCAGATATAAGCAATATTCTTCTCCAGAAGAATAGAAACCGAATCAAAGGTCTAAAAGGGTAAAAAATGACCAAAAATCACATCAGTCTACAATTGCTTCCGCTAGATCGTCGGAAACCTTTGCCTTGGCGTGATTTCGGCAGAATTGCTTTCACCTCTATCGCGAATCTTTCGCATCTAAACGGAATGACACTCGTTCCTTCTAACACTACTGTCCAAAATAAATTTGAACGATTGACATAGCCCCAATGCAAACATGCTGGCGATCCGATAAAGTTGATT